>Ga0302324_100008799_pt1 | contig 21236 bp, 21 predicted proteins | sample Palsa_T0_1_FD_201949 | JGI IMG/M metagenome (GOLD analysis project Ga0302324, IMG submission 201949) | Peat permafrost microbial communities from Stordalen Mire near Abisko, Sweden - Palsa_T0_1 | ecosystem: Environmental > Terrestrial > Soil > Palsa > Peat permafrost | place: Sweden: Abisko...
TACAATATGTAGGTATGTAACCAATTCATCCCAACGCCAAACACAGAAAAAATAGGGATCTGCTGACTACTCAGCCATTAAAATTGCGGGGTAACTTCAGGCTAGTAGACCAGCCCCGCGCCCACGCCCCTCGGATCGGACGCCGCATCGACCCTGCCGCTCGCGAAATCCCAGGTGATCACTTCCATGTTGCCCCAGCGGCGGCTGCCTTCCTCGAGCTTGTGGCCCATGGCCTGAAGGCGCGCGATCTCACTCTCCGTGAACGCCCCTTTCTCGTACTCGACGACGTCGGGAAGGTACTGATGGTGATAGCGCGGATCGGCCACGATCTCTCCTGCGCTCATGCCGTCGAGATAATTGAGCGTGCCGAGAATGACCATGCTGATGATGTAGCTGCCGCCGGGCGAGCCGATGATCATGAGGCCACGCGGCGTCTCGATGAAGCTCGGGGTCATGCTCGAGAGCGGGCGCTTGTTCGGCGCAATGGCGTTCTCGGCATTACCCACGAGGCCGAAGGCGTTGGGCGTTCCCGGCTTGATGGAGAAATCATCCATTTCGTCGTTGAGGAGCACGCCGGTCTTCGGGACCATGACGCCTCCGCCGAAGAACAAGTTGATGGTGATCGTGGCAGCGACGAGATTGCCCTGCGCGTCGAGCACGGAAAAGTGAGTGGTATCTTTACCGACGGGTGCGCTCTCGATGCCCGGCAAGTCCTCGCTCGGCATGGCCTTGTCCAGGCGAATGCTGGTGCGCTGCCCGGCGGCATAGTCCTTGCTCGTGAGCTGCGCGATGGGCATGGCGACGAAATCGGGATCGCCCAGAAAAACCGCGCGATCGCGGTACGCGCGCTGCATCGCCTCGACCACGAGATGCTTGCGGGTCGCCGAATCGACCGATTTGAGATCGTATCCCGACAGGATATCGAGCGCGTCGAGCAGGGCTACCCCGCCCGAGGAGGGCGGCGATGCGGACACGATGCGCGCGCCGTGATACTCGCCGATCAAGGGCTTGCGCTCGACGACGCGATAGGCGGCGAGATCCTCGAGGGTCCATATTCCGCCGCCGGTGCGCACGCCGATCACGAGGTCTCGCGCGATGCGCCCCGAATAAAATCCGGCGGCCCCTTGCTGCGCGATGGCCTCGATCGTGCCGGCGAGGTCGGGCTGTTTGATCAGAGCCCCGACCTCGGGTACCTCACCGCTCGGGGTCAAGAACACCCGGGCCGCATCGGGCGAGCGCAGCAGACTCGCGCGCTTGAACTGGATAGCGCCGCGCAGCCGCTCATAGAGCGGGAAGCCCTCGCGTGCCAGGCGAATCGCCGGGGCGAGGCTCACCGTCAGGGGCAATTTGCCGTAATGCCGCGCGAGATATTCGAGGGCCGCGGGCTCTCCGGGAATGCCCGCAGCCAGCGGCCCCGCGGTCGATGCGTTCTCGATGGGGTTGCCCCGGGCGTCGAGATACATGTCGCGGCTCGCGGCGCCGGGCGCCTTCTCACGGGCGTCGACCATGGTGTCGAGACCGTCGGATGCCCTGTGCAGGAGATAAAAGCCGCCCCCGCCGATACCAGAGCTCGTGGGCTCAACCACGGCGAGCGCGGCGGAGACCGCGATGGCGGCATCGAAGGCATTGCCGCCGTGCGCGAGCATCTCTCGTCCCGCTTCGCTCGCGAGCGGATGAGCGCTTGCGACGGCACCCTTGTGCGGGACGGCCGCAGCCTGCGCTGCGCGCGGCCGCGGGATCATCGGGTGGGAATGCGCCGCAACGGCCGGCGTCTGGTCCGCGTACGCGAGCGTCGCGCCCCCGATCAGGACGGCGAGCCAGGCGGCGGCGAAGGGGGTGCGCGGCGCGGGCCGAGCCGCTCCGGTTTGCGCGCTCCCGTCCCTCAAGCTTTGCGGTGCCGCTTCAGCTCGACTTCCACGAGCGGATGCACGAACTCGGAGACGTTGCCGCCGAGCACCGCGATCTCGCGCACCAGCGTCGAGGAGATGAAGGTGTATTGCTCTTGCGGCGTCATGAAGACCGATTCGATTTCCGGGGACAGATGGCGGCTCATGTTAGCCAATTGAAATTCGAATTCGAAGTCCGATACCGCCCGCAGACCCCGCACGATGACCGATAGGCCGTTCTGCCGCGCGAAATCGACCGTGAGGCCCACGTAGCCCAGAACCTCGACGTTGTGCACGTCCGCGAGCACGCGGCGCGCCATTTCGACCCGCTGTTCCAGGGTGAACATGGGTGCCTTGTTGGGATTCGCGGCGATGGCGACCACGACCCTGTCGAAAATGCTCGCCGCACGGCGCACGAGATCGTGGTGGCCGTTGGTGATCGGATCGAAGGTTCCCGGATATACAGCGGTCCTTTTATTCATTGTTCCAACCGAGACCTGACGCGGGCCAGATCATACCCCACCTCGCCCGCCGACTTCGATTTAACCAAATCCCATCCGGCCGGCAGGAGCGGCGCGCCGGCCTGACGCTCGCGTTCGAGGTACACCCATCCACCGGGCTTGATCCAAGCACCGGCTTCGATGAGCGCAATCGGTTGGGCAAGCGCGCCCTGTCCGAAGGGCGGATCGAGGAAAATCACATCGAAAGGCTCCCCCGGTGTCCCGAGATAGCGCGCCGCCGACGTCTCGAGCACCCGCCCGCGCGCCGTGCCGCCCAGGCGCTCGAGCTCTGCGCGCAGCGACTGCGCCACCGCGGCCGCCTCATCGACGAACACCACCTCGCGCGCAGCGCGCGACAAGGCCTCGAGGCCGAGTGCGCCGGACCCGGCGAAGAGGTCCAGACAGCGTGCGCCGGCGAGGGAGAATTGCAGCCAGTTGAACAAGGTCTCGCGGACGCGATCAGGCGTCGGCCGCAGCCCCGGCGAGTCCGGAAAATGCACGCGCCGGCCGCGCCACCCGCCGCCGACGATGCGCAAGGAGTTGCGCTTGCCGGGCGCCGGCTTCTGGGATTTGGGGGCGGTCACGCCGCGCATCATATCGCACGCTGCGCCTGCCCCGTCAGCCGTCGCGCCAGGTTCTCTCTGCTAAGCTTTGCGTCATGACGAACGAAGCCGACAAGCCCGGCGTGCGCGGCTTCTTCAAGCGCCTGCGCGCCAAGCTGAACGTGGGACCTGCGTGGCTCTCCACCGACATCACCGAGCTTCTCCCCGGCCGCAAAATCGACGCCGAGATCCTCGACGACCTCGAGACGCGGCTCATCACCGCCGATGTCGGCCCGGAGGCGACCGGGCGCATCCTCGATGAGCTGCGCCGGCGGGTCGCGCGCAAGGAGCTCAACGATGTGGGTGCCCTCCTCGCGGCGCTGCGCAAGGCCATGGTGGATATCCTCACCCCGGTCGAGCGCCCTCTCATCATCGATCCCGCCATCAGGCCCTATGTCATTCTCGTCGTCGGGATCAACGGTGCGGGCAAGACTACCACCATCGGCAAGCTCGCCCACCGGCTGCTCGCCGAGGGCAAGAGCGTCATGCTCGCGGCGGGCGATACGTTCCGGGCGGCGGCGCGGGAGCAGCTGACGATCTGGGCGGAGCGCAATCGCGTGCCGATCATCGCGCAGCAATCGGGCGCGGAGCCCGCAGCGGTCATATTCGACGGTCTGCAGGCCGCGCGGGCGCGGCACATCGACGTGCTGATCGCCGATACGGCCGGGCGGCTCCATACCCAGACCCACTTGATGGACGAGCTGAAGAAGGTCAAGCGCGTGCTCGCACGCTTGGATCCGGGAGCACCGCACGAGGTGCTGCTGATCCTGGACGGCACCATCGGCCAGAATGCGCTGGCGCAGGCGGCGGAGTTCCACAAGGGGCTCGGGGTCACAGGGCTCGTCGTCACCAAACTCGACGGCACGGCCAAGGGCGGCGTGGTGCTCGCCATCGCGCAGCGGCTCGGCATTCCCATCCGCTTCGTCGGTGTAGGCGAGGACACCGAGGATTTCGGCGTTTTCAACGCGTCCGAGTTCGTGTCGGCGCTCCTCAAGACCGCGGACGAAGGCGCGTCGTGATCCACTTCGACCAGGTGTACAAGCGCTACCCCAACGGCCGCGAGGCGCTCGCGGGGGTGGCGTTTCGCATCGAGCCCGGCGAGCTCGTGTTTCTCACCGGCCATTCCGGTGCCGGCAAGAGCAGTATCCTGAAGCTGATCGCCCTCATCGAGCGCCCCACCCGCGGTCAGGTATTCATCAATCACCAGAACACCGGGGCCATCAAGGCAAGCAGCATCCCGCAGTTTCGCAGGAGCTTGGGTGTCGTGTTCCAGGATCACAAACTGCTCCTCGATCGGCCCGTCGCCGACAACGTCGCGTTGCCGCTCATCGTCGCGGGAGTGCCGAGACGCGAGATCGAGAAGCGCATGCGCGCGGCGCTCGATCAGGTCGGACTCCTCGGCAAGGAGCGCAATCGCCCGCTCGAGCTCTCGACCGGAGAGCAGCAGCGCGTCGGCATCGCTCGCGCCATCATCGGCAAGCCCCCGCTCCTCATCGCCGATGAGCCGACCGGTAATCTAGATCCGGACCTCGCGCTCGAGGTCATGCAGCTCTTCAAGCGCTTCAACGACGTCGGCGTGACGGTGGTCATCGCGAGTCACGACGTGCACCTCATCGATCGCCTGGGCGCTCGGCGCATCGTGCTGGAGGATGGGCGCGTGGTGGAGGGCGACGCGCCGCATCCGGGAGCCGCGCCGCGGGCGGCGACCGCGGGCTGATGCCGGCCGCGCTCAACACCTGGCTCGCCCGCCACGCCCAGACCTTGCTGGGATCGCTCGGGCGCATCGTGCAGCACCCGGTCGCGACCGCCATGACCATGGCGGTCATCGCGCTCGCGCTCGCGCTGCCGCTCTTCTTCAACGTGCTCCTGGAGAACACGCACGCCGCGACGGCCGACTGGAATCAGGCGTTTGAGCTCTCGGTGTATCTCGCGAAGAAGGCTGGAACGGAGCGCGCCGAGGCGCTCGCCAAGCAGCTTCGCGCCCGGCCCGACGTCGAGCGGGTCCGCGTGATCACCGCCGACCAGGCACTCGCGGAGTTTCGCCAGTCGTCGGGCTTCGGCAAGGCGCTCGATCTGCTCGACAGCAACCCGCTGCCGAATGCGCTCGTGGTGACGCCCTCGCTCGCCGCGAGCACGGTCGAGGGCACCCAGGCGCTCAAGGGGCACATCGCATCGCTCGCGGACGTGGACACGGTCGAGCTCGACACCGAGTGGGTGCAGCGCTTGAACGCCATCCTCGACCTCGTACGGCGCGTGATCTGGCTGACCGGCGCGCTGCTCGCGCTCTCGGTCGTGCTCGTGGTGGGTAATACCATTCGGCTGGACATTCTGAACCGCCGCACCGAGATCGAGGTCATGAAGCTGGTCGGCGCCACCGATAGCTTTGCGCGCCGCCCTTTTCTCTATAGCGGCGTCTGGTATGGACTCGGCGGCGGCGGCGGCGCGGTGATCGTGGTGGCCGTGGCCACCGCCTTCCTCGCGAAGCCGATCCAGCGACTCATCGGGCTCTATGGCGGCCAGTTTCAGCTCAAGGGCTTGAGATTCGGGACGGCCGCACTCATCTTGGCTTTATCGATTGCCCTGGGATGGGTGGGCTCCTGGATTGCTGCGACGCGGCACATACGTGAAATAGAGCCCTAAGTCCTTATCGCGTCTGGGATTTTACGCCCAGAACTTTACGGTGACAGTGCACTCTAAGTATTGGCACTCTCCATTTGGGAGTGCTACATGAGGAGTGATACCATTGAGTCGAGGAATGATTGGAGGCCGCATGAGTTCTGCCCTGATCGCTAAGCAAACCGGATTGGTGTTCGCGGGTCCCATCGGGAGCCTGGATGCGTATATCGATCGAGTGTCGCAAATCGCTGTGCTGTCCAAGGAGGACGAGGTGGCGTTGGCGACGCGGTTCCGCTCGGAAGGTGACCTGGACGCTGCGCGACAGCTGGTGCTTTCGCACCTGCGCTTCGTCGTGCACATCGCTCGCGGCTATCTCGGTTACGGCTTACCGATGGGCGATCTGGTCCAGGAAGGCAACGTCGGCCTGATGAAAGCGGTGAAGCGCTTCGATCCAGCGGTGGGCGTACGGCTTGTGTCGTTCGCCGTTCACTGGATTCGCGCGGAGATTCACGAGTATGTGCTGCGCAACTGGCGGCTCGTCAAAGTCGCGACCACGAAGTCGCAGCGCAAGCTGTTCTTCAACCTGCGGCGCATGAAAAAGAATCTGGCATGGCTTTCGGAAGAGGAGACCCGGGCCGTCGCCAGGGACTTGGGTGTCGAGGAAAAGGATGTGCGCGAGATGGAGCAGCGTCTGTCCGCGCGCGACATGTCTTTCGACCCCGCACCGGACTCCGACGAGGAAGAGAGCTATTCTCCGGCGATGTACCTGCCGGCGAGCAACTCCGATCCGGCGATCGAAGTCGAGCGCGAGGAGTGGGAAGAGGATTCGAGCGATCGCTTGAGCGTCGCGCTCGAGAAGCTCGACGAGCGCAGCCGGAACATCTTGAAGCGTCGCTGGATGACGGACGATAAGGCGACCTTACATGAGCTCGCGGACGAATACGGCATCTCCGCCGAGCGCGTGCGTCAAGTCGAGACCAACGCCATCAGCAAGCTGAAAGGCCTGATGGTGGTGCCTGCCTGATCCTCGGGGGTGCGAGGGACCGCATACTGGCTCGACGAATACGCGGCGAGCCATCGAAATCCGATCAACAAAGCGCTGCACTGGGTCTGCGTACCGCTCATCGTCTGGTCGCTGATCGGGCTCCTGTGGTCGCTGCCGGCACCGGGCCGCGGTGAGCTCGACTATGCGAACTGGGCGAGCTATGCCGTGGCGGCCGCGGTCCTTTACTACGCGGCGCTCTCTGAGCCAGCTCTCGCGGGTGCCGCCATGGGCCGTGTCGGCGGCGGTTTTCGCCCTGGCCTGGGTCGGGCAATTCATTGGTCACGGCATCGAGGGGACACCCCGCCCGGATCGAGCGGTGAACGCTACGGTTGCCTGACGCGCGAGGCAATACTCTCGCCGAGCCGATTGAAGTGCTTGACGTTCCAGGTATAGATCGACTTCGCTTTCGCCTTCAACGCACAGCGCGCGATGAGCGCATCATAAGCGCTACCGCCGGAGATGCCGATCGAAGCGGCGTCCTCCAATACCCCGAAGTATTCAAGTTCATCGAGCGTGACCATGGACAGACGCTCTCGGACGTCGCGCAGAAAAAGCAGCGCCTCATCGGGACTTGAGCGATCTTTCCCCGGCATGCCGGTCACCACTGAGTAAACCTCGGCCATGCAGTGCGCCGCCGTGCAGGCCGTGGATTTTTTTTGCTGCAAGAATAGCGCGAAGCTCGGCTCATGATGCTCGTGCTCACCGTAGAAAGTAGCAACCAGCACCGACGTGTCCAGAAATGCATTCACTCCGCCGAACCACTTGCCTCGAGATCGCGCTTTTGCCGCAAGTTCTCGAGTACCGAGTCCGTTTCTGCGGCCATGACTTTCCTGCCGCTGCGAAACACCCAAATGCCGTGCTCTTTACGCAATGCGGATGCGGAGCGCACCGGGCGAAGCGTCACGCGATCACCTTCGGATTCCAAGACAAGCTCATCGCCCGGTGCAAGCCGCAGCGCATCGCGCAGGGGTTTGGGGATGACCACTCGTCCGGCCTTGTCGAGTGTAACTGTGGTATTCATTTTGGCATTATGGATTGGGAATTCCCATTTGTCAAATGCCATTGCACCCATCGAGGGGAAGCGCCTCGTAAGCCGCCGCTTCGCGAAAGACATGGGCGTGGAGCTCCGCGGTGCGAGCGCGGGTGGGAGCGTACCCTCCGGCCGGCACGATCACGAGCGGCACGCTCAGGTTGCGCACTGTCTGGATGACCAACCGTTCGCGCAGCCGGATGCCCTCCTCGGTGAGAGACAGTTTGCCGTAGCGATCGCCGGCGGCAACGTCGACTCCCGCCAGATAGAAGGCGATTTCCGCTTGCGATTGCTCGAGCACCGTCGGTAGATGTCGCTGCAGTATGTCGAGATATTCGCGGTCGGAAGTTCCGTCGGGAAGAGGCACGTCCAGGTTCGAGCGCATCTTCGCGAGCGGATAGTTGCGTTCGCCATGCATGGAAAACGTGAAGACCGCATCGACGTCCTCGAAAATCGCCGCCGTCCCGTTACCCTGATGCACGTCGAGATCGACGACGGCTGCGCGCTCGACGAGGCCTTCGGCACGCAATCGCGAGATGGCGATCGCAATATCGTTGAGCACGCAAAACCCTTCCCCATGATCCGCGAACGCATGGTGCGTGCCTCCGGCGAGATTACCGGCCAGGCCGCTCTCGAGCGCGGCGCGTGCCGCCTGCAGCGTTCCGCCGGCGGCCAGACGCGAGCGCCGCCAAAGCTCTTGCGACCAAGGCAGACCGAGGCGCCGCTCCTCCGGAGCCGAAAGAGCCGACGATTGGAGCTTCTCGAGATAGGCACGCGTATGCACGAGCGCAGCGGTCTCGATATCGATCGGCTCGGGCTCGAGAACCTCGCCCGCTGCGAGCAGACCGTCGGCCATCAGCCGATCCCTCAAGAGCAGGTACTTGGACATGGGAAACGGGTGCGGCGGCGGCAGCGCGATCCCGTAACCTTCGTGATAACTGCACTTCATGGTCTTAAGCCCGATTCGGCCCCGCGCAGGCGTATCCGCCTGGTAAGCTTATGATTTCCCTCGTGCTACCATTGCGCTGCCGAGAGAATTAGGAAGCTCCCAAGATCAGCACGCCAGAAACGATACCAACAACGGAAGTCAGTTGGGGGAAGTCGACAGGTATTCGAATGCGGAGGCTGGGGTGCGGGAGGCCGTCCCGCCCACTCCTCTCGCCCGCGTGGAGGAGTCATCCTGGCCGCGGCGGCGGCGCATTATCGTCATCGTGGTTCAGCTCAAGGACAGATCCTCTCATCCCCCAGCGGCTCGACATCGAACGTGGCCGGCATCTCGCCGCGAACAAAGCGCGACCACATTTGCCGATATGCCGCCTCGACGTGCCGGCGCATGCACGAGCGCTACGACCCTCATTCCTATCCCGAGTCTTGCTTCGATGACGATTTCTGTCTGAAACCCCCGGTGCTGTTGTGGGCCGCCGGGCTGTTCCTGTCGCGGGGCGCGGCTCTGCCGATCGTGTTCGGCCTCGGCCGATTCGCCGGAGTCAATTCGGAAGCGCTCGGGGTATTGCACGCTCTATGGAGAAGCGACGCCTTGATTCCGGCCGTGTTCGCCGCGCCCGTCCTCTACTCGCTCGTACGACGCGCCGTCGGCGTCCCGGCCCGTGCGCTGGATCTGGGCCCACGGGCGCGCGTTCCTGGTGCTCTCGGTGCTTACGGATCTCGCCCTCGAGCACTTTCGATCCGGGGTTTTGGCGAGCTCGGTGACGCCCTGCCGGCGATCTGCGCGCGCGTCGCGCCATGCGTCCTGTGTCGCCTGCATGGCCTCGGCGAGCCCCTCGCACTTCTGTTGCAGATGGCCGGCGACGCGGTGCAGCGCAAACCAGCGGCGCTCGATCGCGGCGCGTGCGGTTCAGCCTTGGCTCAGCATAAGTTCTTCGAGCCTTTCGATTTTGGCCATGATCCTCGACTTCACCGCCTCCGCGCGGTCCAGCCGCTCGCGTGCGGCATCCAGGACTTTCAACTTCGCGTTGCGATCGCCGCGAGCGCCTGATAGGCCGCGCGTGCGGCGATGCTCGCCTCGTAGCCCTGTCTCCATTCGAATTCCAGGCGATTGATTTCAAGGTCGAAATCGGTCTCCGGCCGCGTCATCGGCTCGTGCTTCTTGGCTTTGTTCATGATTGAAATCCTGCGAAGGTCACATGACGGTTGATGGATGGCCGTCGTGCTCGCAAGCTCGACGCCAAAAAGGAGCCCCCTGCCGGGGGCCAATTGCGGGGTATCGATGAGGTTTGGAAGATGCGGCGCGGAACCGCTCGGCGCTCGGAAGCTAGCCGCTCGACCGTGCGCGGCGCCGCGGAGCCGCGCGCGGTCGCGAGCGCCAGCGGCCGGATTCGGCGGGCTCGAATTGGGCGTACGACAGGCTTCTGCGAAAGCTCGCAGCACCGCTCATATCTACGCCGAAGCCTTGCGCCAAGCTTCGTTGTAAGGCGTGCCAAGGAAGACTCCACGACTCCAAGACGTCGCAAACGGGGTTCACGTCAACGATGGCATTAGATCGCGAGGAGTTGACAGCTGTGTGAAGGGCCGGTGGCATTTCGATCACGCCGCCTGGCCCACGGGGATGGCGACCGGCACGGCGGGCAGCTGCTCCTTGAGCTTCGGCCAGTCGATCAATCGCAACTGTCCATTCATGTCCTCGACCAAGGAGGAGCAGCTCTCCACCCAGTCTCCGTCGTTGCAATAGAGGACGCCGTCGATCTCGCGCATCTCCGCGCGGTGAATGTGACCGCAGACCACCGCCTCGACGCCGCGCTTGCGCGCCGCCTGCGCGACGGACTCCTCGAAGCTGCCGATGTACTGGCAGGCCTTCTTGGTCTTGTTCTTGAGGTAGGCGGACAGCGACCAGTGCGGCAGGTCGAACAGCCGGCGCCACCAGTTGATGTAGGGGTTCATCGCAAGAAGGATGTCGTAGATGTTGCTGCCGAGCTTGGCGAGCCAGGGACTGAATTTGACCACGCTGTCGAACTCATCGCCGTGCAGGATCAGCATGCGTCGGCCGTCGGCGCCCACGTGTATGTAATCTTTGTGAATTTCGAGGTTGCCGAACACCGCCCCGTCGAACTCGCGGAAGACTTCGTCGTGGTTGCCCGGAACGAAGATCACCTTGGTGCCGCGCTTGGCCTTACCGAGGATGGTGCGTACCACGTTGTTGTGCGACTGCGGCCAGAACATGCTTTTCTTCATGCTCCAGACGTCGATGATGTCACCGACGAGGAACAGGTACTCCATGTCCACGGAGTGTAGGAAATCGAGCAGAAGTTCGGCACTGCAGCCCTTGAAACCGAGATGGATGTCGGAAACGAAGACTGTTCGCAGCTTGAGCGGCGCGGGCGCGTTTCGATCGACCATGTAGGGTCCTCCGAAGCTCCTAGGCTTCGGGGGGCCAGAATCGCAATTTGATGTGACGAATGGATGACTTGGGGAAGAACTTTTGTTTACAAGATAAGTAACTTACGCGCGGAACATCGTAAAATACACGAAATGTGACGGGCGTCACACCCGCGCCGGGCGCGCAAAGCGATACCCGAACCCGCGCACGGTCTGGATATAGGCGCCGTAGCCCGGCTCGCTCAGGATTTTGCGCAACCGCTGCACGTTCACATCGACCGTACGCTCGTCCACGTCGCTGTCGCCGCCCCAGACCTGCGCGAGAAGCTGGGTGCGGTTGAAGGTCCTTCCCTGATGCGACATGAGGAACTCGAGCAGCCGGTATTCGACCCCGCGCAGGTTGAGCAGCCGGCCCTGGGCGGTCACGCGATTGGTCGGCGAATCCAGCACCAGCTCGTCGCACTCGAGCGCCGGCTGCGGTCGCTCGTAGTTGCGCACCCGCAAGACGGCGGAGACGCGCGCGACGACTTCGCGCAGCGAGAATGGCTTGCCGATATAGTCGTCGACCCCGAGATTGAGTCCCGTCACGACATCCTGCTCGGTCGTGAGCGCCGACAATATGATGAGCCGGATGGAGGGCGTGGAGCGCACCCGTCGAGCTCCCAAAATCACGTCCAGAGCGAAGCGTCCGGGCATGTTCCAATCGATGATGACCAGATGCGGAGGCCGCTCCGTCACTGCGGCAACCGCCGCCGCGCCGTCGGTGATGGCGCGCACCACGAAACCTGCGTCGGAGAGCTTCTGTCGCAGCGGTTCGACTGCGGCGACATCCCGATCGACGATCAGAATCTGTTTATTGGTTTCGGCGGCCAGCATAGACGCCGCGACATTAGAGAGATGCAGCTTTACATTTCGTTGACGCTTTTATGACCCTTGGAAATGAATTTCATCGTCGCGATGAAAGCACGCTCGAATCTGCCGCGCGATTCATCACCGTACTTCGCTCGACGGCGCGCACCGACACCTGCGAATAACCGCGCAGCGCCTCGGGTCGACGAGCCGCCGGCTGGGCATCGTCCGCGGCGTTCCACGCCGCCAGCAGCAATCCGAACGCGAGCCAGTTGAGCGCAACCTCGCGATGCTGCGACCAGAGCTGATCCGGCAGGCCCGCCGCCCTTCTTGGGTTCGATTCACGCATAGTCGAGATCCTCGTTGCCTTCGTGCGAGAACCAGTGTCGAGCGCAAAAATTCGGTCCTTCGGCCGAGGTCGAGGCAATCTCGGTGCCGATTCTGGCGAATTGTGGCAGCGACGAGTGAGGCCCACGAATTTCGCGGCCCGGCGCACGTCATCCGCCGGCTGCGTTGGGCTATGATCCGGCCGTGAAAAAGAGTATTGCGATCGTCGAGGACGAGCCGGCGTTGCGCGAGAATTACGCCGCCGCCCTCGCGCGGCACGGCTATCAGGTAAAGACCTACGCGAACCGCAAGCTCGCCATGCAGGCCTTCACCACGCGCCTCCCCGATCTCGCCATCATCGACATCTCTCTGGAGGACGAGGCCGAGGGCGGCTTCGACCTGTGCCGCGACCTGCGCGCGATGTCCGCTGAGCTGCCCATGATTTTCCTGACCGCTCGCGACAGCGAGCTCGACGCCGTCTCGGGCCTGCGGCTCGGAGCCGACGACTTTCTGACCAAGGACGTGAGCCTGCCGCACCTCGCCGCGCGCGTGGCGGCGCTCTTTCGCCGCATCGACGCCCTGCGGCTTCCGCAAAACGCCGCCGACATGGTGCGCCGGGGCGCGCTCGTCATGGATGCCGGCAAGATGCAGACCACCTGGAACGGCAAACCGGTCACCTTGTCGTTGACGGAGTTCTGGATCGTGCATGCGCTTGCCTTGAATCCCGGGCACGTCAAGAATCGCCAGCAGCTCATGGACGCCGCGAACGTGGTGCTCGACGACAGCACCATCACCTCGCACATCAAGCGGCTGCGCCGCAAATTCCTGGAAATCGATCCCGCGTTCGACGCCGTTCAAACCGTGTACGGAATGGGTTATCGCTGGGTCGAGTGAGCATCCGCCTACAACTGCTGATCGTCGCGCTGACCACTTTGATCTTGCCGTGGGCCGGTTGCCAGTATGCCCGCGAGCTCGAGGACGCCTTGCGCGTATCGCAGGAGAATGCGCTCGAGTCGACCGCGGACACGATCGCGCTCGCGCTCTCGGCGCAGCCCGCACGCGTGTTCCGCGCGCCCGAGGACTCAAGGCCTTATGTCGAGGAGCAGGGAGACCTGTATGTGTTCGCGCTGCGCAGCCCGCCGCTCCTCGATGGATATCGCGAGGACTGGGGCGTCGCGGCGGATCCGAAGCGCCTGCCGAGCCAGGACGGCTACGGCGCGCGCCTGCAGGTGGGGTCCACGGACCGGTATCTCTTCCTCTACGTCGAAGTGGACGATCCGCACTTCGCGCCTGAGCCGGCCAATCCCGATCTCGAGAAGGACCGGTTCGACCGCATCGATGTGACCCTGGAGCAACCCGACGGCTCGCTCGAATCCTATTTTTTTGCCACCGGGGCGCCCGGCCTCATCGAAGCGCAAAGAACGGTCATTCAAAGCGACGGCACCGCGCGCGTCGCAAGCGAGCCGCGTATTCAGGCCTACTGGCTCGAGACCGCCGGCGGCTATCACCTCGAGGCACGAGTGCCGCTGGCTCTCGGGGGGAGCCGGCTCTGGATCGAGGCCCGCGACGGGAGCGGCCGCAAGGCGGGCTTTGCCGCCGATTCGGCCGAAGGAGGCCGCCTGTTCATGGCGACGTCCGGTCTCGGCGAGCTGCTCGCGACCTTCATCCGCGCAGGCACCCGCGTAACCGTGGTCGACACGAACGGCCTCAAGCTCGGCACGGCGGGCGCGCTGGGCAGCGCCGACCTCGAGGACGATGCGGGCGGCACCTGGTATCGCCGCTTCGTGACCGTGGACACCTCGTCGTGGCCCGTGCAAGGCTCGCTCCCCGACCGGATGACCGGCAAGAGCATCGCCGCCGCCCTCGCGGGCCGGCCGGCGGCCGAGTGGCTGCGGGCAAGTGGCGGCCCGCAGGACCTCAAGCTGCTCGCCGCCGCACCGATCGCGGTCGATGGCCGGACCCGAGGCGCCGTGGTGCTGGAGCAGTCGGGCGACCAGCTGCTGGACCTGCGCGACCGGGCCCTCGCGCATCTCTTTGATCTCACCTTGCTCGCGACCGCGCTCGCGGTGGTGTTCGCCTTCAGCCTCGCGACCTTCATCAGCGTGCGCATCGGACGACTGCGTTCCGCGGCCGATTCCGCCGTCGGCAACGACGGCCGGATCCGGCTGCAGATGCCGGAGTCGGGCAGCGCCGATGAGATCGGGGCGCTGGCGCGGGCTTTCGAGCGGCTGCTCGCGCGCCTCGACGAGCACGCGCGGTATTTGCGCACGCTCGGCGGCAAGCTCTCGCACGAGCTGCGCACGCCGCTCACCATCGTGCGCTCCTCGCTCGACAACTTGGAATCCGAGGGCGTGCGCGGCGACCAGCACGGCTACCTCATCCGCGCGCGCGAAGGCACCGTCCGGCTGCAGTCGATCCTCGCCGCGCTCGGCGCCGCGAGCCGGGTGGAGGAAAGCATCCAGCAAGCGGAGCGCGTGAGTTTCGACCTCGCCGAGCTCTTGCGTCGCGCGGTTGCGGGCTATCGCGACGCGTTCCCGGAGGCGCGGTTCGTGCTCGAGGCGCCGGCCGATGGGTGCCTCCTCCGCGGTGCGCCCGAGCTCATCGCCCAGATGCTGGACAAGCTGATCGAGAATGCCGTCGATTTCACGCCCCCGGGCGGAACGATCACCGTGAAGCTGACACGCGCGGGCAGCAACTACGAGCTCAGCGTCGAGAACGACGGGCCGTCGATCCCGGACGCCATGCTCGGACGGCTATTCGAGTCGCTGTTCGAGCACCGCCAGGGAAGCGATGACAAGCCGCATTTCGGACTTGGCCTCTACATCGTGCGGCTCATCGCCGAGTTTCACGACGGCAGCGCCCTCGCGGCCAACCGCTCGGACGGCAGCGGAGCGATATTTACCGTGATCCTGCCGCTCATATAGCGTCTTTCGTGCGCGAGCAGCCAGCGCTTGCGATCGATCCCTCCGCCGAAGCCCGTCAGCGATCCGTTCGCCCCGATCACCCGATGGCACGGCACCACGATCGGGATGGGGTTCTTGCCATTGGCGAGCCCCACCGCGCGCGAAGCGTTCGCGTTGCCGATGCGCCGAGCCTGCTCCCCGTAGGAACGGGTTTCCCCGTAGCCGATCTCCATCAAGTTGCGCCAGGCGCGTTTTTGAAATTCCGTGCCATCGAGTTGCAGCGGCAGGTCGAACTCGCGCCGTTCTCCCTTGAAGTACTCTTCGAGCTGGCGCGCGGTCTTTTGTAACGGCTCGCAACTCGGGTCGAGCAGCCAGCGATCCATATCGCGGGGCGGCCGGCTGGGTGCATCACGGTAAGTACCGGTCATGTAGATGCCCGTGAGGGCTTCACCGTCGCTCTTCAAGATCAAGAGGCCGATGGGACTCTCGGTTTGGCTGTAGCGGACGGTTTGGCTGTAGCGGACGGTTTGGCTGTAGTTGGTCATGGAACGACTCCTAGCGATTGCCATAAATAATGAGTGGCGTAGGCGCGCCACGGCCGCCAGCCTTCCGCGCGCGCCCGCAATTCCTTCTTGCCGAGCCCCGCCGCCCGCAAGAGCATGAGATCCTCGGCCGGGAACGCATCCGGCCAGCGCAAGGCGCGCATGGCGATGTATTGCGCGGTCCACGGACCGATGCCGGGAAGCGCGGTCAGGCGCTCGATCTGCTCCTCGACGTCGGCCGCGAGGCCGAGGACGATGCGCCGCTCCGCCGCGGCATGCGCAAGCGCCACCAGGCACCGTGCCCGCGCGCTCACCACGCCGAGGGCCGCGATCTCATCCGCGGTGACGTTGCCCATGCGTGCAGCGTTCGGCGCGAGGATGTTGAGCTCTGCATGCGGGGTCGCGATGGGAGTGCCGAAGGCGCGCGCCCACCGGCCGGCCAGCGTGGTAGCCGACTTGACGGAGACCTGCTGACCGAGCACCGCACGCACCGCGAGCTCGAACCCGTCGAACGCACCCGCTACCCGCAGGCCCGGCAACCGGCGCACGACGCCGGCGAGCATCGGATCTTGCGACAACACCTCCGCCACCGCGTCGGGCGTCGCGCCGAGATCGAACAGGTTCTTGACCCGCACGATCACCGCACCGATCACCGGCGCAAGGCCCGTCGAGAGCTCCACCTCGAGCGCCGTTCCGCCCGTGGCGAGCGACACCGCGACGAAGCCCTGGTGCCCGTCGATGGCGACCGTGCGCCGATAATGTGTCGCATCGACCCGCTCCACGCCGGGAATGGCCCGCAAGCGTAAGTAGGCGAGCAAGCTCTCCCAGGCAAGCGGCGGACGGAAGTCGAGCAGGCACTTGAGACCCCGAACCGCATCGCCGGTGCGGCGGATGCTGCTCGGATTCAAGCCGTAGCGCGTTTTGAACAGCGCATTGAATCGCCGCACGCTGCCGAACCCGGAGGCAAACGCGATGTCGGTGAGCTTGAGGGAGGTCTCGCTCAGAAGCCGCTTCGCGAGCAGGAGCTTCTGCGTTTGCGCGAGCTCGATCGGCGATACGCCGAGCTCGGCCTCCGTGACGCGGCGCAGGTGACGGTCGCTGACGCCGAGCGAGGCGGCGAGATCGCCGACCCGGGCGTTCGATACCGCGTGCTCCTCGATGCCCGCGATCGCAGCGCCTGCGAGCCGGCTCGCCGCGTCGACGCTGGCAAGTCCGGGGGCCCGCTCCGGGCGGCAGCGCAAGCAGGGGCGGTAGCCCGCGCCCTCCGCGGCGGCGGCACTTGAGAAAAATCGCATGTTCTCGCGCTTCGGCGGCCTGACCGGACAGATCGGCCGGCAATAGATGCCGGTCGAGGACACCGCCGTGAAGAAGCGTCCGTCGAAGCGCCTATCACGGGCCCGAACTGCACGAAAACAAGCTTCTGCGTCGAACAACATGGCGCTAGGTTAACCGCTGGCAGGGGCCAATACTCGCCATTTTCGGACATGGATGTCGGTACCGCTGCCGCCCCGCTGCGGTCGTACTCTCGTAAAAATTTCACCGAGTGCGCTTTGTAAACCTTGCGATCCCCTCGCGCGCATCGTCCAAGACCGCATTGCAGGCCATTACCTCGGATGCCCGCGCGTAGGCAGCCTCGATCGGCAGCTCGAGTTGCTCGTAGAAGAGCCGCTTGCCGGCTGCGATTGCCGCGGGCGACTTCGCCGCTATCGAGGCTGTCAGTCTATCGATTTCCGCGTCGAGCGACTCGAGCGGTACCACCCGATTGACGAGGCCTCGCTCACGCGCGGTTGCCGCGTCGATAAAATCTCCGGTCAGCAACATCTCAAGGGCAGCCTTCTGCGACACATTGCGTGACAGCGCAACCGACGGGGTAGCGCAGAATAGGCCAAGGTTGATCCCCGACACGGCGAATCGGGCATCGCTGCTTGCGATTGCCAAGTCGCACATTGCGACCAACTGGCAACCCGCAGCCGCTGCGACGCCCTGCACGCGAGCGATAACTGGCTGCGGAAGGTGCCGGATTGTGAGCATCAGATCCGTGCACGCGGCAAACAATGTACGCAGTTCGTCGATGCCGACCTCTGCTCCCATCTCCGTGAGGTCGTGTCCGGCCGAAAACGCCTTGCCTTCGGCAGCGAGCACCACGACACGGATCTCGGGATGAGATGCGAGGCTCTCGAGTGCTTCCTTGAGCGAGGCGATCATTGCCCGCGATAGAACGTTGTACTTGTCCGCGCGATCGAGAGTGAGACGCGCAATCGCTCCCTCCCGATCGACCCGGACCAGGGGTTCCTCAGCGCCGTCGGCGGCGCAGGCTCGCTGTTCGATGGTTACGTTCATGGCACTCCCAGTCTATCCCGAGTGCGGGAACTTGGTGCCGTCGCTGTCGGTCTTGCGCACCTCGAGGTAGCTCAAGATGCCGAGAGCCGCCTCGCGGCCCTCGAACACCGCGGTGACCACGAGGTCGGAGCCACGCACCATGTCGCCGCCGGCGAACACCTTGGGATTCGTGGTCTGGAACTTGCGCGGCGCGAGTCCGGAGACGCGTACGCGGCCATTCCCGTGCAAGGCGATCCGATGGTTCTCGAACCAGCGCGGCGGGCTCGGGTTGAAGCCGAACGCCACGATCACCGCGTCCGCGAGAATGGTCTCCTCGGTTCCCGGAACGACCTCGGGCACGCGTCGTCCGCGCGGACCCGGCGGACCCAGACGCGTCTGCACGACTTTCACTCCTTCCACCCGCTCGGAGCCGACGATCTCGATCGGCTGGCGGTTGAAAAGAAAGGTGACGCCCTCCTCCTTGCTGTTCTTGTAATCGCGCCGCGAGCCCGGCATGTTGGCCTCGTCACGCCGATAGGTGCACGTCACGCTCAGCGCACCCTGGCGGATGGCCGTGCGATTGCAGTCCATTCCGGTATCGCCGCCGCCTAAGACGACGACGTGCTTGTCGCGCATGTCCATGAATCCCGAGCCGGCTTGGGCCATGCCGAGCTCGCGATTGATGTTCGACACCAGATAGGGCAGCGCCTCGTACACGCCCGGCAGGTCCTCGCCGGCGAATCCGCCCTTCACGTACGAGTAAGTGCCCATCCCCAGGAACACCGCATCGAATTCCCGCACGAGATCCTCGAAACCGATGTCGCGCCCGATTTCCACTCCCAGGCGAAACTCGACCCCCATCTCCTCCATTATTTCGCGGCGCTTCTCGACGACATCCTTTTCGAGCTTGAACGGCGGAATGCCGAAGGTGAGGAGTCCCCCGACTTTCGAGTAACGGTCGAACACCACCGGTGTGACGCCGTTGCGCACCAGGATGTCGGCGCAGCCGAGCCCGGCGGGTCCCGCGCCGACGACGGCGACACGCTTGTCCGTGCGCACCACGTGCGAGAGGTCCGGCTTCCAGCCCTGCTTGAACGCCTCGTCGGTGATGTACTTTTCGATTGCGCCGATGCTCACCGCGCCCAGGCCGTCATTCAGCGTGCAGGCGCCCTCGCACAGCCGGTCCTGCGGGCAGATCCTGCCGCAGACTTCGGGCAAGGAATTGGTCTGATGCGAAAGCTCCGCCGCCTCGAACAGCTTGCCGGCATTGACCAGCGCGAGCCAGTTCGGAATGTAGTTGTGAACGGGGCATTTCCACTCGCAGAAGGGATTGCCGCAGGACAGGCACCGCCCGGCCTGCTGCGCGGCGCCGTCGGCATCGTATTGCGAATAGATCTCGCGAAAATGCCGGGTGCGCGCCTCGACGTCGAGCTTGTCGGGGTCGCGGCGCGGGATGTCCAGAAATTGCAGGTAGTTGTCGGCCATGAAAGCTTCGGCGCGCCCTTCAGGCGGCGCGTCGCAGATTGACGAGGAGCGAGGCGATGGCGGCCGCTTTCGGCTTCACCACCCAGAAGCGTCCGATGTACGTGCGGAAGTCGTTGAGAATCTGCTGCCCCCACACGCTCCCGGTCGCCTGCGCGTGCTGCTCGATGAGCCCGCGCAAGTGCTGCACGTGGGTGCCCATGCCCTCCGGCGAGACGCGGTGAATGTCGATCAGGTCGTGGTTGTAGCGGTCGACGAAGTCGCGCTCCAGATCGAGCACGTAGGCGAATCCGCCCGTGAAGCCGGCGCCGAAATTCACACCGGTGCGCCCGAGCACGCACACGACGCCGCCGGTCATGTACTCGCAGCAATGGTCGCCGGTGCCCTCGACCACGGCGAGTGCGCCGGAATTGCGCACGGCGAAGCGCTCACCCGCCGTGCCAGCGGCATAGAGCTCGCCGCCGGTCGCGCCGTAGAGGCAGGTATTCCCCATGATCACCGTATCGCGCGCGCTGAACGAGGCCGCCGCGGGGGGCTTCAAGACGATCTTGCCGCCCGCCATGCCCTTGCCCACGTAGTCGTTGGCCTCGCCTTCGAGATGCAAGTGCAGACCGCCCGCATTCCACACGCCGAAACTCTGGCCGGCGGAACCCTTGAGCGTCACGACCAAGGGGGCATCGGCCATGCCGTTGTTGCCCCAGCGTTTCGCGATCTCACCGGACACGCGCGCGCCGATGGAGCGGTGAAAATTGCTCACGGCATAAGCGAATTGACCGCCGCGCCGGCCGTGAATCGCCGCAACGGTGTCGGCGAGCATGCGCTCGTTGAGCGCGCCCTTGTCGAAGGGCTCGTTGCGCGCCTCCGTGCAGTATTGCGGAGCGCTCGACACGAGCGATGCGTTCGCGAGCAACGGCTTGAGATCGAGCTTGCGCTGCTTCGAGGTCTCGCCCGGCAGAATCTCCATCCTGTCGGTCGCGCCGATCAGCTCGGCGATGCTGCGCACGCCGAGGCTCGCCATGATCTCCCGGCATTCTTCGGCCACGAACCGGAAGTAGTTCATGACCATTTCGGGCAGGCCGATGAAATAGCGGGTACGCAGCACGTTGTGCTGCGTGGCTACGCCGGTCGCGCAGTTGTTGAGGTGACAGATGCGCAGGTACTTGCAGCCGAGCGCCACCATGGGCGCGGTGCCGAAGCCGAAGCTCTCCGCGCCGATGATCGCCGCCTTGATGACGTCGAGCCCGGTCTTCAATCCGCCGTCGGTCTGCAGCCGCACGCGATGCCGCAGATCGTTGACGCGCAAGGTCTGATGAGTCTCCGCGATGCCGAGCTCCCACGGCGTCCCCGCGTACTTGATCGAGGACAGCGGGCTCGCGCCGGTGCCTCCGTCGTAGCCCGAGACGGTGATTAGGTCCGCATAGGCCTTGGCGACGCCCGCCGCCACGGTGCCGACGCCGGGTTCGGCGACGAGCTTCACCGACACGAGCGCCTGGGGGTTGATCTGCTTCAGATCGAAGATCAGCTGTGCGAGATCCTCGATCGAATAGATGTCGTGATGCGGCGGCGGCGAGATGAGTCCGACGCCCGGGCGCGCGAACCTAAGGCGCGCGATCATGTCGTTCACCTTGTGTCCGGGAAGCTGCCCGCCCTCGCCGGGCTTCGCACCCTGGGCGATCTTGATCTGCAGCACCTCGGCGTTGATCAGGTATTCGGGCGTCACGCCGAAGCGCCCCGAGGCGACCTGCTTGATCTTCGAGTTCTTCTCCGTGCCGTAGCGCGCCGGGTCCTCGCCGCCTTCGCCC
>Ga0302324_100008800_pt1 | contig 21236 bp, 15 predicted proteins | sample Palsa_T0_1_FD_201949 | JGI IMG/M metagenome (GOLD analysis project Ga0302324, IMG submission 201949) | Peat permafrost microbial communities from Stordalen Mire near Abisko, Sweden - Palsa_T0_1 | ecosystem: Environmental > Terrestrial > Soil > Palsa > Peat permafrost | place: Sweden: Abisko...
CTCCAATACAGTCGGTTGGCGTAATGGATGAAGTCGATCTCTTCGGGCAGGGCCGCGATTCTCGCTTTCCTCGAAGCTTCGGAGTCCATGGTTGATTCCTGCCAGCCTCCGGCTAACCGCCGGTGGCATGAGATGCATGAAAGATGGGCGCAGTTTACCCTCGTCGATTTGGACGGTCGGTCAGGCATCCTTCCGACATCGAAGATTCCGGTTCTGGCGCACTTGCGATTCAGTGTCCTGGCTTGGTGCGCCTTATTGCTCAGACTCGGCTTCAAGTCCTGGGGTAACTTTGCTGAGGCGTGAGCATGAAAAGGAACCGCGATTAAGCGCGACACGCCACTACAATTAAGGATGGCTTGAGGAAAGCAAAGATCTCCGAGTCGTGCAGCCTGGCGAGCGGAGGAATACCGAAGGGAAGCCGGTCAGCAGCCTCATACTTCCACCAGACCGCCAACCAAATGAGGCCACGCGTCATCCAACGGCGCGGAAAGAAGTGATCGAAATGAATTTGCTCAGAAATCGGCACATCGTCGCAATTCTGCTGCTGGCCGGGCTGGTAGGCTGTACTCAACAACAACAGAGCCCGCAGGAAATCCGCGAGAAAACTGCCGAGGCGACGGCCGAAGCGAAGAGTGATGCCAAGGCCGTGGCCGAAGGCTTACGCGAGGGCTGGGATCGAAACAAGGCAATCGATTTGAACACGGCGTCAAGAGAGCAGCTGCACAGTCTGCCGGGGATGACTGCGGGAGAAGCCGACCGTGTGATTGCCGGGCGTCCCTATGCCGAACCGAGTGACCTGGTGAAGCGCCACATCCTGCCCAAGGAGGAGTACGACAAGATCGCCGACCAGGTCACGGCAAAGAAATAAGTTCAGCCCTCTAACGGAGAGCCGCTCGACAAGCTAAGCTCCTGCGCAACCCAGCAAAGTAATCTTCGGTGGCGCCTGCAATGGAACGGGCACCGATCCTGTCGCGTCAGCGCGCCCGCCTACCTGGGCGCAGCGGTCAAACTCTTCCCCGCCTGCAGAAACGAATCCAGGTTCGTCTTGTCGATCAAAGCCGAGCCCGTATCCACGAAGCTCGGAACCGGCGCATAAATATCCTTGGACCAGTCGCTACCGAGCGCCGCCGGCTTATGATGATAAAGAGTGTCGAGCATCTGCATGCCGACATAGGCCATGGTGTAGGGCTTTTGCGCGATCGTGGCCGCAATTCCGCCCTTCTGTATCCAGTCGAGCGTCTCCGGGTCCGTATCCATCGCCATCACCACCTTGCCGGTCACGTGATAGCGGTCGAGCAATCCGGCCACCTCTTTACCCGATTGCGCCTCCAGGCAGACAAAGGCGTCAACTTTGTCTTTTTCCTTGCCGATGATCTCGGTGGTCGTATCAAACGTGATCCGCGGATCGCCCTGGATATCGACCACGCGAGTAATCTTGATGTTCGGCGAGCCCTCGAGCGCGTCCTTATAGCCCCGTTGCCGATCCTGCAGATTGGGCTGGGCGGGCATGGTAAAGATAACCACGTTGCCTTTGCCTTTGAGTTCTTGGGCCAGGCGTTTTCCTCCAATGAAGCCGGCCTGGTAGCTGTTGGTGCCGATGAAAAACGGCCGCTTGCTCTCAGGTGCGTCCGAATCCATGGTGATGACCGGAATGCCCGCCGCCACTGCTTTGTCAATGCTGTCCTTAAGCAGAGCAGGATCGGTGACGCCAAGCAGTATGCCCGAGGCTTTCTTCTGCACCGCTTGATCAAAAGCGTCGCGCTCAGCTTTCGGGTCATAATTTTGCGGCCCGGCGAAATCAAACTTAACCTTCATCCCGTCCGCTGCTTTGGAAAAGCCGGAGCCGGCCGTTCGCCAATAGGGGACCTGCAGGTTGGCGGCCACGAAGACAAAGTATTCGTCGGAGTCATGCGCAGAACCGCAACTGAGAAAAGTCGCTAGCAGAAAGGCAAGGCAGCAAGCACTGAAAAATCTATGGGAAAGGAGCATCGGATCCTCCTTCGAACTTCAGCGACGGGATTCTAACCAGCCTGCGTAAAAATGTCGAGTAGAGACCGGGCTTTGCCGGCGACTCGCTCAGGCACACATTCAGGGAGCCCTAAAACCTAATCAAATGCCGTGCGCAGAAAACTAACCAGCTGCCAGCCATCCATGTATTTGTAAGGCGTTTCCCCCATCGAGTAATGCCCGCAGGGCAGCACCACGACCTTGTGATCCAATTTGTGCTTCTTGAATTCTTCGACCACTTGCTCCGAGAATTCCGGCAGGAACGTCATGTCATACTTTCCATAAATCACCAGCGAGCGCCGCGGCCAGCGCGAAAACTTGTCAAAGTACATTATGGGACTGACGGCGCGCCACACCTGCCGCAGATTCTCCAGATCGATACCTGCTTCGAGGCCTTCGCGGATGTGCCGCGTCGACTGCCCGTGCCACACCACGTCGGCAAAATAAGTCGAAGCATGATTGAACGCAGCCACCTGAATCCGCGGATCGTGAGCGGTAGCGATAAAGGCGTAGCACGATCCCAGGCTCGTGCCCACGATCCCAAGCCGGTTATAACCTTGCGCTTCCAGCCAGTCGAGACAGCAGCGCGCATCGATTACGCCCTGGCGCACCGAATCCAGCGTCCGTCCAATGTTCGCGGACACGGCATAATCGGCGCGATCGATCTCCGCCGGACGCCGAATATCGTGATACGGCATGCTCAGCCGCAGCACCGCAATCCCCATCCAGTTCAGCACTCGGCAGAGGCTGGAATAGGAAATCGCATCGGAATTCCAGTGCGGCAAGACCACCACCGCGCGACGGCCGCGGGCCGGAAACCAGCGCGCATTCACCAGGTTGTTTTCAGGGAAAGGCGTCTCGACCGGCGAGGTGAAGCGCAGAAACTCTGCCTGCCTGCCACGAACTTTTTCTTCGAGCCGCGGATCGGGCACTTCGCGCGTGCTGAAAACCTGAACTTCGCGGCGCTCCAGGCGAAAATCGGCCGGCTTCCGATAGGAATAAAAGCTGTCACTGTCTCGAATAATGTGGTCATTGAACCGCGAGAAATATTCCAGCAGATCGCGCGGGTTCTGACACCCATTCCGAGGACCGCCGTTGCGTCCGGGCCAGCCCTGAGTCCAATCCAGCCCCCAGTCCAGGGGACGCACCACGCGATTATTGTCCACCGACGTGAGCCGGGTCTCCCAGTCGTACATCCATTGACCGTAGCGTGCGGACATGAGCGTAGAACGTTTATAACAAACTCACTGGCTGGGGACTTGTGTTCCGACAGCCAACGGCACCGGAGGCCGCCTGGACCGCGAATTCAGCCACGCGAAAGGAGCTTGCAGGGTTTAAAAAGATAGAAATGTGCTGTAGCTACACTTGGAGTGATGTTGGAGTGGGATGGCCGTAAGAACAGCGAGGGAAGCTCAGCAAGAGCGCTGCACGAGTCGATCTGAGCTAGCTATACACCCTCGGCACCCTCTGCGATAATCCGCACAAAATTTCGTAAGGCACACTTTCGCACAAGCGCGCCAGTTCCACAGCGTCCACGCTCTTGCCGTTGCTATGGCCAATCAGAATGACCTCATCACCAACGGCAACGCCGCCAATGTGGCTGACATCGACAATCGTCAAGTCCATCGAGACCCGGCCCACCACCGGAGCATACTCACCGCGCACGATCACACGCGCCCGATTCGACAGCAGTCGAGGATACCCATCCGCGTAACCGACGGGCAGCACCGCGATGCGGCTCTGCGCCTTGGTCACGAACGTGCCCATGTAGCCAACGGCTTGCCCGGACGCAACGTCTTTCACCGTCAGCACTCGCGTCTTCCACGAAAGCACCGGACGCACCGGCAGTTCCGCGACCGTCGCGGGCGCGCTGCCGCGAGTGAACCGCAGCGAATATCCATAAAGCGCAATCCCCGGACGCACCATGGTCTTCCAGGTTTCGGGCCGCGCGCTCATGGCAGCCGAATTTCCCATGTGAACGAGCGGCGGCCGCAGCCCGTAGGTTTGCAGGACCGCCAATCCCTCCTCGAACGATTTCATCTGGCGCATCGCGTCTTCGGCGTCGAGCACCTCCGCCGAGGCAAAATGCGTACTCACACCCTCCAGAGTCAGGTGCTGGCACGCCGAGAGCATTTCGCACAGATGCGCCCACGCGCCCTTCGACGCTCCCAGGCGGTTCATGCCCGTGTCGAGTTTCAGGTGAACGGGCAAAACACTTTGCCGTTTGCGCGCCGCTCCTTCGAGCGTCTCAAGGTGCCATGGCTCCCATATCGTAGGCGTCAAATTTTCGGCGACGATGCTGTCTTCCTCGCCCTTCCAGATTCCGGTCATCAGCAGGATGCGAGCCTTGCAACCGGCACCGCGCAGCGCAAGTCCCTCGGCGGCATCGGTTACTCCCACCCACTCCGCGCCTTCGGATTCAAGCGCGCGGGCGCACTCGACCGCTCCGTGGCCATAACCGTCGGCCTTCACCACTGCGCAGATCGTCACGCCTTTGCCGACGTGCTTCTGGACCGCGCGAAAATTTTCTCCGAGCGCCCGCAAAGAAACTTCGGCCCAGGTTCGGCCGGCAAGAATCAGGGAGCGGGTTTCGGGAATTTTCGACAGATCCATCTTTGACAAGATAATTTTCGACAAGCCAGGGCGCGGGGCGTTCACGTAGGAGATTATAACGAGCGCACCACCTGCTCCTTCTAATCGAAAGTGTTAGCCACCCGATAGGAGAAAGTTCACTGTGATATCGGTCTCAACCTCGATGGGCTCGTTGTTCAGCAGGTAGGGACGATAGCGCCATTGTTTTACGGCGTCGACCGCGGCTGCGGCGAGCATGGGGTGTCCCCGGAGCACGACCAGATTCTCGATCGCCCCCGTCTTGCCGACGATTGCCCGCAATTCGACTGCGCCCTGAATGCGCGACCGCCGGGCGAGCGGCGGATACACCGGTTGCACCTTGCGGAGCAGGTTGGCCTCGGCCAGGTGCGAAACGAGCAGCGGCTTGACCGGCGCGGGGCGCGGCGGGAGCGCGATGGCTATTTCCCCGATGCCGATGACGCCAGGCCTGGATGCGATGCCGTTACCCGAACCCATCACCGACCCCGGCACGTCGGGTGCCGAGAAATCCGAGATCGTGTCCGACGTTCCACCCTGGAGGCTCGGAGGTTGAGGAGAAATCGCCTGCGGTGGGTAGATTTGCCGCGGCCGGCTCACCGCCGCACTCAAATGATGCTCGCGCGCTTCATTTGCCGGCGCCGGTTGCGGGCTGAAGGATGCCGGCGCGGAGATTCCTATCCAACGCACCGGTGGCGGTCCTCCAACCCGGATCAGCGAGATGGCGAACAGTAAGCTCAGGGCAAAGGCCTGTAGGGTCATGGATGCGAGCGTGGTCCATCCCAGGCGGGTCGACTGCTCCGAGGTGCTTTCCAGTGTGCCGAACATGGCTTGTGTCCTCCGAACGAAGTCTGTTGCTCTAGACACCTGTGGTCGGAGATTTGATCCCGCATGATCAGTCTCACAAACTGCGCGCAAGAAAAAAAGCCGCGTTCAGCGCGCGGCCTTTCACAGAGTTGGAACTGAAACTACTGAAACTACCCGAGCGGTGCCGCTACTGTTTCGGCGGCGTCGCGGGGGCAGCCGGTTTGGTGGCCGGTCGTACTGGCTTCGTCGCCGTGCTTCCCGCAGCCGGAGCCGGCACGCCCGATTGAACATTGAACGCCTCTATGACCGGTTGCGTGATATCGACGGCAGGTCCGTACCAGATCACGGGGCCGCGCGGCCACTGTTGTGACGTATCCAGGATCATGCCATAGTCGTGATCGCTCGCATATTTCACGATCAGCGGAGCCATGACGGTGAGGATTTTATTTCCGATCTCGCCCTGCTGCGCCTGGAAGTCTTCCTGCGCATCCTGGGTGGAGCGATCGAAGCTTTTCTGCTTGGTCTCGATATCCTTCACCAGCTTGTCACGCGAGGCTTCATTCAATTTGTCCTGCTGGGCATTGAGTTGCTTCTTCAGACTGTCGATTTCGTCGGACTTGGTCTTGAGCTCATTCTGTTTGGGCTCAAATTTCTTGGACAGCTCAGCGAAATCACGCTGTCCCTGATTGGAGAGAAAGATCGCCTGTTCTATGTTGATGGTGCCGACCCTGGTGCCCGTAGCCTTGGAAGCCGCCAACGCGGCAGCCGACGGGGAGTCAGGAGCAGAGGCAGTTGGGGCGGATGCGGTAGCCGGGGCCGCCTGCGCCAGAGCGAAGAAAGAGAGGCCGAATACCAGGGCCAAGGTGAGACATGTGAGTTGCGCGAACTTGCTGGATATCGACTTGCTTGTACTTAACTCGCTGATCATTGTGTACTTTGAACTCCTTCGATTTTTAGGAAATGGCCGGAAGCTCCAGTTCGCTCTGAACCGCGCGCAACTGTTCGCAGCCGAAGCCTGTGAGTGCAGCTCTTAAATCTAATTCTGAAATCTGACCTAAGCACACCTGAAACTGAACCTGGAAACGGCGCACTGAGCGAGGCAAGGCGCGCACGCGATGCCCGGCTCTCTTCACGCAGAAACCGCGAGCGTGGCGATCAGGGTGTGAACGCTATGCATTATACGGAGCGCAGCGGAACAGCGTCAAACTGTCCTCGCCGTTCCGGTCGCTATTCTCGTGTTTCGATGCGGCGTCAACCTTGGCACGCTGCTTCAATACTGGAAACGGAAACGAAATTCTCCATGAACTTGCCGGGGATCGCTCGAGTGAAATCCGCCAAAACTAGCGGCCCGGCGGGAAGCTCCCTGCATTTGCGGACCAACGCATCCGTACGCAGTACGCGGTTGCCTGCACCCAGTCCATGCGCCGCAGGTGTTGCTGGCAGTGGCAACTGGGTACCGGGTACTGATTCCTGTACCATTTCTTCGTGCACGCTCTCGCGCAACAGCTGTTCATCACGATTCGCAAGCAGCAGTCCGTGCGGGCGGGAGACCGTGTCATAGCGGCGGTTTCCGGCGGCGCCGATTCTGTGGCCTTGCTCCACCTGTTGCTGGAGTTGCGCGCCGAGTTGGGGATCGTCCTATCCGTTGCCCATGTCAATCACAAGCTGCGTGCCGAGGAATCAGATGCGGACCAGCGCTTTGTCGCGGAACTGGCAAGGCGGCACGAACTAGAACTCCACACTTGTGACGCGCCAGTCGATGCCAGCAGCGCGTCGGGCATCGAGGCACGAGCGCGTGAGCTGCGCTACGCTTTCTTTCGCCGGTTGGCCGCCGAGGACGGACGCGGCAACTGGAAAACGGCGGTGACGAAGATTGCAACCGCACACACGCTCGACGATCAAGCCGAGACGGTGCTGCTCCGAATTTTTCGCGGCACCGGCATCCGCGGACTTTCCGGCATTCATCCCCGGATCGCCTTCGAGGACCAAGGTCGTAGCTTTGGCGAGGTGGTCCGTCCCCTGTTAGGCATTCGCCGTGCCGCCCTGCTGCAATTTCTGCACGAACACAGGCAAAGCTGGCGCGAGGATTCGTCGAATCGGGATATCTCGTTCCTGCGCAATCGCGTGCGTCACCGGCTGCTGCCGGTGATCACCGCAGAGTTCGGCGACGCCGCAATTGAGCACATGGCCGAACTGGCGGAGATCGCACGCGCCGAACAGGAGCATTGGGCCGGTGGGCATCCGGAGGTTGCCACCGTGCTTCTCAAGGCCAAAAACGATGCGGCCACAGCGCGATTCGTATCAGGGTATCGCTTCAGCGATACCGCCAGTTCCTCGAAATCGAATGCCCCTTTAGGGGCTGCGGCCCAACCTGAGACACAACCCGCCCCGTCCCTATCGACGTCGGCGTTGCTGGAACTTCCTTTGGCGGCGCAGCGGCGCCTCTTGCGGGCGTGGCTAGAGACGAACGCGCCGAACTTGAATATCTCGTTCCGACTCATCGAAGAAGCGCTGGAACTGGCAAGCGATTCAGCCGGCAGAAAATTAGAGATGCCCGCCCGGTGGAATCTCCGGCGCGCGCGCGAGGAACTGGTGCTGGAATTCGAAACCGGCAACCGTCCTAAGAAGACCCCGGATTACGAGTACGCTTTGCCGCTGCCGGGCGCGGTGAAAATCGCCGAACTGGGCACTTACATCGAAGCACGAATCATGGATATCTCCGCTGTTCCGGAACATGAGCGCGGACACCTGCTGAATATGGAGCTCATCCCGAAGCAGATTCTCGTCCGAAACTGGAGGGCGGGAGATCGTTACTGGCCGGCTCACACGGCGGCGGAAAGAAAAGTGAAGGACCTGCTGAGTGACCGCCATGCGACCGGGACGCAGAAGAAACTTTGGCCGGTCGCCGTCGCCGCAGGCTGCGGATTAATCTGGCTGCGGAACTTTGCGGTTCCTGCGGCCTTTCGCGCGCCTGCTGGAGCTCTCCAGGCGATTTGGATTCGCGAGATCGCCGGCATGATGTAACATGCGGTGGTTAGAGTTAGCGGTCCAAACTACTCGATCCAGGTCGCAGCCAAATCACAAATATTCGGAGGCACCACTTCCGTTATGAATGCTTTGCCGAATGTCGGGTTGCGTCAGGTGATCTCCACTGACCAGATTCAGAAAAGAGTCCGCGAACTGGGGCGGCAGATCTCCGATGATTATCGCGGCCGGACCGTCGTCGCGCTCGGGATTCTCGAGAATAGCTTCCTCTTCATGGCCGACCTGGTTCGAGCGGTCGATACACCGGTCGTCTGCGCCTTTATCAAGCCTCGTTACAAGCAGAGCACGCGCGGCGAATCTCCGCTGTTGGAGATCTTCTTCAGTCAGGAGCTGGCCATCACCGGCAAGCATGTGCTGTTGGTCGAAGGACTGGTGCACTCAGGCGTAACCACAGAATTTCTGATGGGCGACCTGCGTGGCCGCGGCGCGGCTTCGGTGAAGCTGGTTACGCTGTTGGATCGCCAGTCGGCGCGCCGGGTTCCGCTGCAGCCGGACTATTTCGGGTTTCTGGTGGATGACGTATTTCTCTGCGGCTATGGCCTGGGCAATCCGGAGCAGACGGGACGGAATCTCCCGTATTTGGCGGCGACAAGCTGAAGCGGCGTGGGGACGGGACTTCGTCCTCCAAGCACGCCCCCCGTTTGCTCGCGCTGTTTTGCCGTGACTTCTGTCACTTCCACCTCCCCGTTTTGTTCAGAAAAGGTCTAGAATAGAGCAGCGGTCTTTTCCCAGTCGAATTTTCCGCCTCCGGCATCTAAATCGTCGTAGAGGGCGGCGTGTTTCTGTTGGCAGGGTTAGGTTGCACCGTGAGGAGTTTTAGGTGAATTCAACAATCAAGACAGTTCTTTTCTGGGCGGTCATCCTGGTCTCGGCCTTCCTGCTGTATCAGGTGGTGAAGACCGGCAGCAATGGCCAGAAAGAAAAAGAAATCGGCTTTTCTGAATTCCTGAGCGACGTCGACCAGGGCAATATCCACGACGTGACCTTCATTGGCCAGGAAGTGCGCGGGAAGTTTAAGAATGACTCCCCGTTCCATACGATCGCGCCGTCCAACTATCCGGACATGTACAAGACCCTGCGCGACAAGAACGTGCCTTACAGCATCAAGGACATCAGCAATGGGACCTGGCCGAGCTGGATTCTGAATCTGGCGCCGCTCGTTCTTCTTGGCGCGCTCTGGTTCTTCATGATCCGGCAGATGCAGACGGGTGGAAACAAGGCGCTGTCGTTCGGCAAGAGCCGGGCGCGGCTGCTCTCCATGCAGCAGAAAAAGATCACGTTCAAAGACGTGGCCGGCGTGGATGAGGCCAAAGAGGAACTGCGCGAAATTATCGAGTTCCTGCGCGAGGCGCAGAAATTTCAGAAACTCGGTGGACGCATTCCGAAGGGGGTGTTGCTGGTTGGCCCTCCCGGCACAGGCAAGACCTTGCTGGCGCGCGCGGTGGCGGGCGAAGCGAATGTTCCGTTCTTCTCCATCTCCGGCTCCGACTTCGTAGAAATGTTTGTCGGCGTGGGCGCAAGCCGGGTGCGCGATCTCTTCGAGCAGGGCAAGAAAAATGCTCCCTGCATTATCTTCATCGACGAAATTGACGCCGTTGGACGCCATCGCGGCGCCGGCCTCGGCGGCGGACATGACGAGCGCGAGCAGACCTTGAATCAGCTCCTCGTCGAAATGGACGGCTTCGAATCGAACGAAGGCGTAATCCTGATGGCGGCAACCAACCGTCCGGATGTACTCGATCCCGCGTTGTTGCGTCCTGGGCGCTTCGATCGTCGCGTGGTGGTGAATCGTCCCGATGTTCGAGGGCGCGAAGAAATTCTGCGCGTGCACACTCGCAAGATTCCTCTGGCGGATGACGTAGATCTCCAGGTTCTGGCCCGCGGCACTCCGGGATTTTCCGGCGCGGACCTCGCCAACATGGTGAACGAAGCGGCATTGGCGGCGGCGAGGCAGAATCGCAAGGCCGTGCTGATGTATGACTTCGAGGTGGCTAAAGATAAAGTGCTGATGGGCGTGGAACGCAAATCGCTTCTACTCTCCGACGAAGAAAAGAAAAACACCGCGTACCACGAGGCCGGACACGCGCTGGTGGCTGCCAAGCTGCCGCACTCCGATCCCGTACACAAGGTCACGATTATTCCGCGCGGCATGGCGCTCGGATTGACCATGCAACTGCCGACCGATGATCGCCACAACTATTACAAGAACTATCTCGACACGCAGATCGCCATCCTGATGGGCGGGCGCATTGCGGAAGAGCTCTTCCTGAACCAGATGTCGACCGGCGCTGGCAACGATATCGAGCGGGCCACAGAGTTGGCGCGAAAGATGGTTTGCGAGTGGGGCATGAGCGACCTGGGTCCGGTGACCTTCGGCAAGAAGGAAGAGCAGATTTTCCTGGGCCGCGAGATCTCGCAACACCGCGACTACAGCGAAGCCACCGCCATCCAGATCGACGAAGAAGTCAGAAAGATGGTGAGCAACGGCTATACGAAGGCGAAAGGCATTCTCTCCGACAATCGCGAGACCTTGATCCTGATCGCGAAGGCCTTGATTGAACGCGAAGTGCTCGACGCTTCCGAGATCAAGATGTTGGTCGAGGGCCAGGAGTTGCCGCCGCTCAAACCGCTTCCGGCTAAGACCGACGACGGCGTGCAGCAGGTGATCAAACCGGAGCGGGCTCCCGCAAAAAGTGGCGAGCGCCCGGCGACGGCATAGTTTCGCCATGGATGGTTAGTGAGCCGATTTCAGGGGCCGGCCGGTGGCCGGCTCTTTCTTTCCCACTCGTTCGCTGACTTTGAAAGTCAGCTTCCCCGCCTTCTTATCTGCATCCACCACCATGTGGTCTCCATGCAGCACTTCTCCATCCAGAATTTTCATCGCCAGCGGATCCTGCACCAGCTTCTGAATAGCGCGCTTCAGCGGACGCGCTCCAAAGTTCGGATCGTAGCCTTGGGTGAAAAGCAGCTCCTTGGCAGCGTCGGTAAGCTCCAGAGAAATCTTGCGGTCGGCGAGCAGCCGGCGTAGATCCTCGAGGCGCAGGTCGACAATTTTCACCAGCTGTTCCTTGCCGAGCGGATGGAAGATGATCACATCATCGACGCGATTCAGGAACTCCGGCTTGAAATGGCCGTGCAGCGCGTTCATCACCTGCTTTGAAGCTGCTTCGAAGGCCTCGGCCGAGCGAACGTTCTCCGATTGCAGATAAGCCGAGCCCAGGTTCGAAGTCATGATGATGACCGTGTTCTTGAAATCCACCTTGCGCCCCTTGCCGTCGGTGAGGCGCCCGTCGTCCATAATCTGCAGCAGAATGTTGAACACGTCGGGATGTGCCTTTTCGATTTCGTCGAAGAGCACGACCGCATAAGGATGCCGCCGCACCTGCTCGGTGAGCTGTCCACCCTCGTCGTAACCCACATACCCCGGAGGCGCGCCGATCAGACGCGAAACGGCGTGCTTCTCCATATATTCGGACATGTCGATGCGAATCATGGCGCGTTCGTCGTCGAAAAGAAATTCAGCCAGCGCCCGCGCCAGTTCGGTTTTGCCAACGCCTGTAGGTCCAAGAAAAATGAAAGACCCGATCGGTCGCTTAGGATCGCTCAGCCCCGCCCGCGAGCGCCGTATGGCATTCGCTACGCGCCCCAGCGCTTCGTCCTGCCCGATAACCCGCAGCCGGAGCCGGTCTTCCATGTTGATGAGCTTCTTGACCTCGCCCTCAAGCATTTTCGACACCGGAATCCCCGTCCACTTCGAGACGATGCCGGCGACATCCTCCTCGTCAACTTCTTCTTTCAACATGCGCTGCCCGGCCTTGCCGTCGATCTGGGCCGTGATTTTGTTGAGCTCTTCTTCGGTCTGGCGAATCAGCCCATAGCGGATCTGCGCCACGCGCTCGAGATTCCCGCTGCGCTCTTCCGCTGCTTCTTCAATCTTCAGCTGCTCGAGGTTTTCTTTCAGCGTGCGAGCTTTCGCAATGACGTCTTTCTCCTGGTTCCACTTCGCCTTGAGCGCGTTCGATTGCTCGCGTATGCCGGCCAGTTCCCGTTCGACATTCGCCAGGCGCTCTTTCGAATTTGCGTCATCTTCTTTTTTCAGCGCCTGCTTTTCGATTTCCAATTGCGTAGCCCGCCGCTCCAGTTGGTCGATCTCGGTGGGCATGGAATCGATTTGAATGCGCAGCGAAGAGGCAGCCTCGTCGATCAGGTCGATGGCCTTGTCAGGCAGAAAGCGGTCGGATATATAGCGATGGGACAGCGTTGCAGCCGCGACAATTGCCGAGTCTTTAATGCGCACGCCGTGATGCACTTCGTATTTTTCTTTCAGTCCACGGAGAATCGCAATCGTATCTTCTACGTTCGGCTCGCCCACAAACACGATCTGGAAGCGCCGTTCGAGAGCTGCGTCTTTCTCGATGTACTTGCGATATTCGTTGAGCGTGGTCGCTCCAATGGCGCGCAGCTCTCCGCGAGCGAGCGCCGGCTTCAGCATGTTCGAGGCGTCGATCGAGCCTTCGGCCGCGCCTGCCCCTACGAGGGTGTGCAATTCGTCGATGAAGAGAATGACCTGTCCCTGCGAGTCTTCGATTTCCTTCAGCACAGCTTTCAAGCGGTCTTCAAATTCGCCGCGAAATTTGGCGCCCGCGAGCATCGCTCCGAGATCGAGCGCGACCACGCGCTTATTCTTCAAGACCTCGGGCACGTCGCCGGAGATGATGCGCTGCGCCAGTCCCTCGACGATAGCCGTCTTGCCCACCCCCGGCTCGCCGATCAGCACCGGATTATTTTTCGTGCGCCGTGAAAGCACCTGGACCACGCGGCGAATCTCTTCATCCCGCCCAATCACGGGATCGAGTTTGCCGCGCCGCGCCTGCTCGGTAAGATCGCGAGCATAGCGCTCAAGCGCCTGATATTTGGCCTCCGGATTCTGGTCGGTGATGCGCTGCGAGCCGCGGACGGCGGTCAGCGCTTTGAGAATGGCGCCGTGCGTCGCGCCATGACGCGCCAGCAGTTCCTCGACCGGATCACGCTTCAGGCTCGTCAGCGCCAGCAGCATGTGCTCGGTGGAGACGTATTCGTCTTTGAAGGTGTCGGCTTCTTTGAACGACTTCTCCAGCAACTGATTGATCTCGGTCGACAGGGACGGCTGCTGCGCGCGGCCACTGCCAGAGACTTTAGGGAGCCTTTCGATTTCTTTGTAGACCTCGCTGAGCACAGCCTGCGGGCCGATGCCGATTTTCTCGAGCACGGGCGCGACTATGCCTTCTTTGTCTTCAACTAATGCCGCCAGCAGGTGTGCCGGAGCGAGTTCCGGATTGCCGTGTTCGGAGGCGAGCTGGTTTGCGCGCTGGACCGCTTCCTGCGCTTTGACTGTGAATTTGTCCCAACGAATTGCCATGTTTCCCACTCCTGACCTCTTCATTTAGAGGCCGATGAATTCCAATGGATATTTTTATTTGCCAAATATTTTTGGTTGCCGGCTGTCGATGACAAAGGAAACGGGAGGCGCTTATTCTGCCGCCTCCCGCTGAGCTTACCCTTCCGGGCTTTGCCCGGATGGACGGCCAAGGGCGGCTGTCCAGGCGTGAGCTTCTCTTATGCGGCCTTGCCGACGCCTTTCGGCTCTTTGACTTCCAACGTCTTCTGGCTGCTCTGGCTGCCGACGTTCACCTGGATCTGCTTCGGCTTGGCTTCGGCTTTCTTTGCCAGCGTGATCTTCAGGACGCCCTTGTCATAATCGGCTTGGACGCTCTCCTGGTCGATCGTCGTGGGCAGAGTGAAGGTGCGGGTGAAGCTGCCGTACTGACGCTCCACTCGACGATAGTTCTCTTCCTTCTCCTCTTTTTCGAACTTGCGCTCGCCCTGGACGGTCAGCGTGTTGTTTTCGATGCGGACATCGACGTCTTTCTCGTCGATTCCCGGCACTTCGATCTTCAGCGTGACGTTGTGCTCGTCCTCGTAAACGTCCACGGCTGGCGCAAATGCGCTCGTGCTTAGAGATTGATCCTGACCTTCCGGTCCATAGGAATCGCGGAACAAGCGGTTCATGCGGTCCTGGATGGTAGCGAATTCACGGAAAGGATCCCAACGCGTAATCATGGTCATACTCAACTCCTCCAATCGAATTTCACTTGGAGAGCCTTTCGGAGGCCCTCGACTTTTTCTAAGTGTGATTTGATAATAAAATCTTAGTGTATTACTGTCAAGTACATAATTTATCTATTTATCAATTACTTACAGCCAATATCAAGCACTGCAGATAGCTTGTTTCCGGTACATTCAGCAAGACGGGGTGGTCTTTTGACGCTGCACGGCTCTCGAGCAAGCGGAGGTCTTTGTGGGCGTCGCGGGCGGCGGCGGCCACTACGCCCAGGAAATCCGTGACGCTGACATGGAAAGAGCAGCAACAGGTGACTAGGATTCCGCCCGGCCGCAGCATCTTCATGGCCCGAAGGTTGAGTTCTTTGTAGCCGCCGAGCGCCTTCTCGAGGTCGCGTTTCGTCTTGGCGAAGGCGGGCGGATCGAGAACGAGGGTGTCATAGCGCCGTCCCGCAGCCGCATACTCGCGCAGCAGATCAAAGGCGTTGGCCTCGATCCACTCCATCTCGAGCCCGTTGAGCGCCGCGTTTTTTTCCGCCATTTCGAGCGCCGAACGCGAGGAGTCGACCCCTGTGACGCCAGAGTGCTTGCTGCCAGATTCCGGAGTACGAGCCAACGCAAGATGCAGCGCGAATCCGCCCTGATAGCAAAAGGTGTCGAGCACTTCGCCATGCCCGTATTCGGCCGCAGCGGCATAGTTTTCGCGTTGATCGAGAAACGCGCCCGTCTTCTGGCCTTCGAGTCCGTCATACTGAAAGCGGACGCCGTTCATCGCGACTTGCGTCAAACTCTTATCTCCCGACAGCAGTCGAGATTCGAGCGGCGGTAATTGCTCGAGCTCGCGTATCCGCGCCTCCACGCGTTCGACGATTCCCGCCGGCTGCAATTGTTCTTGCAAGGTCTGCACGATGGCGGCGCGTACGGGCGCGCTGTCCATGGCTTGCGTCAGGATTTGCAGCGAAAGCACGTCGTTATAGCGATCGACGATGAGACCGGGCAGAAAATCGGCTTCGCTAAAAACCACGCGATAGGCGTCGGTATCTGAGACCAGTCCGTTTTCCTTGCGATAGGCGATGGCGGCGCGAATGCGCTCGGCGACCAGAGCCGGCAGGTCGGGCACTGAACCGTGCGAGATCATGCGGATGGCGATCTGCGACGATGAACTGTAGAGCGCCGTGCCGAGGAATTTGCCGCGCTGATCCAGAACCCGGACGACCGCGCCCGGAGGGACATCGTTGACGCCGGGGCTGGCCGCGTTTTTGCTCGCGTCTTTGCCGACGAAGATATCTGACCGGTAAACCCACGGATGGCGCCCCTGCAGCCGCAGGACTCCGCGCTGGGAAAGGGTCACAGAGGGCTCGGCAGGCTTGGTGGGGGCAACACGTTGTTTCCGCAAAAGAGGGGATGAAGGCATTTCTAGATGGTATCGCGTGTCTCTCGAAAAATGTCGTGTAGAGATGGAGCTTTCGACGTCCTGGGACACCCGCGAAACCGACGTCTGACGGCTGGGTTACGCTTCGAGGTCCGCCGAATCGGCAGCGCAGATCGAATGCTCGGTGCTTCGTCGATACTCGTTCCGCCGGGCGGGAATGCTCGGCGCTCCGCCAGCTCGATTGGGAAGAGGATTGGAATTATGGCGAACAAGAAAATCGGCTGTGTCACAGGAGAACCCGGATGAAACGTCCCCTCGTCGCGTTAACGCTTTTGCTTGGCATTGCGCTTGCCACTGCGGTCTTTCTTCCAGCCGGCGGTACTGTCGAGGCAGGCGGCCCGGATGCTGTCACGGCGCAAGCGGGCGATGGTACAGAAGGCAGCGCAGAAAGCGCGGCAGTTTCTGTGGCCCGGTATTGCGTCAGTCAAGGTGGAGAGGTTCAAGTCCGGGAACCCTACTTCAATACCAACGATGCCGAGCAGAACTGGCTACAACTCTCCGGGGCTCGCCAGTTTTGCAGATTCAGCAACGAAACCTCGCGGATTTACGTGCTGCTTTCGACCCTCTACACGAAAAAGCCAACCCTTGCCGCGCTGGCCTACTATGCTGCGGTTCCCTATAACGGCATCTGCAATGGCAATCCCGCGTCCTGTTACTGCTCCCAGCTTGGCGGCACGGATCTGTTTGGAGGTATCAACATGAACGGCGGCGGTTGGGTCCTTAAATCCGATGCGGTCGATACCGTGCTCGAAGCCTGCATTTTTCCCGATATGTCGACCATAGATTCGTGGGGGCTGACCTATCATCAGGCCGGAATCATCCGCGGCAAGAATCTGGCTCATGTGCTCCGTTATCCAAACCCGTACAGCACGAACTACTAGTAGCTGTGCCATGGCAACTTTGGTCAAGTGCCGATCGGCAGCCCGACTGTTTCCCTTGATGATGCAGCTTGCACTATTTGGTGTCGAGCAGGTAGCGGGTCATCCCTCGGAGCAGCTCAGGCTCGAAGCATCTCAAACTCGGAGCCGCTCCGACCACCAATCAGAACAACTGACGCTTATGCGGGACTTCGTCTCGACGATGGGCCATGAACGCATCGGGAAGATTGGCTTCCGGAGAGCAACGTCGTCCAGCAGCTAATGAGCCAATAGCTGCCGCACCGTCGCGATATCGTCGTTGAGATCCTGCGTCATGCGCGCGGCCTGGGACTGAGCTTCGCGTGCCGCCTCCGGGTTCCCGCCAATCTCCAATGCATTCCCCAGAAGCAGAAATCCCACCGGAGTGGGCTGCAACTCGACCGACCGCTCGTAATCTTTCGCCGCCTCGGCGCTGTTGCCAGCTCTTTGCGCCACCAAACCCAGTCCGCGGTAAGCCGCCGAATTTTCCGGTTGATCCTTAAGAGCCGCCGCAAAATCTCGTTGCGCGTTGTCGTACTGTCTCAGCGACAGATGCGCATAGCCGCTATTGGCAAGCGCTGTCGCCCGCAACGACGGAGCTGTCACCGGGGATCGAACCACCTCCCCATAACCCTCAAGCGCCGCCTGATAATGGCCAACCATTTGATCGTAGGTGGCGATGTTAAGAGTGGCTAACGGGTCGGCCGGCCACATCGCCTTCGCGCGCCGAAAGTGCGGCAAAGCTTCGGCCGCCCTGCCCTCGGCAACCAGCGCCATGGCAAGGTTCTCTTCGCCAGGGAAGTTGTCCTTGGTGATCGCCAGGGTATGTGTCCAGAGGGTGGCGTTGTCGCTCCAAAAGCTGACTTGCCGATGAAGCGCCGTTCCGAGAGCTACCAGGATGGCAGCCGCACCGGCAGCACACACAATCGCCGGAACGTGCGAGCGTTGTACCAGATCCGCGACCACCCAGCACACGATGACGAAAATTCCGAGCAGTGGTATGTAAGCGTAGCGGTCGGCCATCGAATGCGGCCCAATCGTGATGATTCCGCTCATCGGCAACATCGTTCCCAGGAACCAGAGCCATCCCACAAAGAAAACCCGCTGCCGCCGCAGACCAAATCCGCCGAACCCGAAGACCACGGCCAGAATTGTGACGGCGATCAGTCCCAGAGCCGACAGCTCGGCCGCTGGAATGTTCGTCGCAAGTCCAGGATGCGGATAAACTGGCCCGAGATCGACCGGCCAGAAGGCTTTTCCGAGATACTTCACATACCCGATCGCCGCCGTTGCCAGCCGTATCCATAGCGGGAATTCCGAAGGAGTTGCGCCCGTCGCCACCGTATAGTTGAAGGCCGCGCCTCCTGTCTTCATGGTGATGACCCCGCTCGCCACCGAGAGCGCAAGCCAGGGTACTTTTTCCCAAATCAGATTCCAGGAAAATGAGCCGCAGCCAAGTGCCACTGCACGATCGCCTCCGACCCTTGCTTCTTCCGTTCGCCAGATACGCCCCAATGGCCAGTAGTCCAGCAGCAGCAGCGCAAATGGAAAGGTGATCACCTGCGCCTTGCTCATCAAAGCCAAAATATATGCGCAAGTAACCGCCAGATATCGTCCAATGCCAGGCCGCCGTGCGTACCAGCCATAGGCCGCCAGCGCAACCAGAAAGAAGAACATGCTAAGGACATTTTTCCGTTCCGCGATCCAAGCGACCGACTCCACATTGATCGGATGCAGAGCGAAGAGCGCCGCCACCGCCAGGCTGCGCCACACCAAGCCCGTAGCGCTCGCCAAAATCAGGAACAGCAGCACGCCATTCGCCGTATGCAGCAGCACGTTTGTCAAATGGTACCCAGCTGGCTTCAGCCCAAACATCTGGCGATCCAGCGCATACGACAGCCAAGTCAGCGGATGCCAATCCACTGCCCGAGGCGTCCGAAAACTCCAGACGATGGTGTTCCAGGTCAGCCCGGCGCGAATCTGCACATTCTCCGTCACGTAGACTGAGTCGTCGTAATTCAGAAATGGAGCCCGGATAACCGGGTTGTAAAGCGCAAGGGTAGCCAAAGCCAGAAGCAGGCAGAGAATCAATCTGCGCTTTTGCGGATGTTGAAAATGCGGGTGCTGAAAAACGGAAGCGTCAGCCGCGTGTTGGTCAGGCTTCCGCTCAATCAAATCCATGCACGTCATCGGTCGTCATCGCTCTTCGCTCTTCGCTCTTTGGGAGACGATAGCATGAACCGAAACCACGAGTCAGAGGAATTGAAATTCCGCAGTAACCAAGGTTTGAGTCTAAGAGTTTCAGGCCAGAATGACTAACGCCGGAATGATTAACTACTGCGAGCCCATGTCGGCCAAATCGCCCTATTGCGCTGCCGTCTGCGCCGCGGAGGGGGCGGCCGGCTTATGCCCAGCCTTGTGCTCGCGCTGAATCGCCAACAAATCCTTGTGCAGCAGATCGAGCGAGTTCGAGGGAATCTCCGACCCCCACTCGTCGATCTCCTTCTCATCCCAATGCCCGTTCAGCCGCAGCGCCGACTCCGTCAAATCCTCCGGAAACGCCAGCCGGTAAGTCCCTTCGCGCAGCAACACGTCGCCGACCTGCCGCCCCGTATGCATCTCATAAACCCGCCGCGTCGAACTGCCGCCGTTATTCGTAAACACCAGCAGCACCTCACCCTCATCTCCGTAATCCGGACGATAGAACCAAGCCTGCGGCGCATCCGCCTTGGGCCGCGCCCGTTTCCGCCCCGTAACCGTAACCACTTCCTGCTCCGGCTTCACTTCATTCGCAGGATTGAAATAATAAACTCGCGAACAGGATTCGCAGACCATCACCTTCTCGCCATTCCGCACTTCGTTATAAGTCTGGGGACGGAGCATCACCTGGCAGCCCATGCACTTCTGTTCCCGGACCTCCGCCAGCCCCGTTCCGCGAAACTTCGCCACGCGCTCATACTGCCGCAGCACATCTTCCGAAATCCCCTGCCGCAGCCCGTCCCGCTTGGCGTTCCACTCGGAGAGCTTCTTCTGATCCTCGGCCGTAACTCGCCGGGCGTCTTCTTTTTCTCTCTCAATCTCAGCCGTCTCCGCCCGGAGCTCGGCCTCGGCCGCCTTGACTTCGTTGTCGCGCGCGTCAACGTTGACCATCACCTCCAGGATGCGGTCTTCGTTGAGACGTATCTCCTGCTCCGAGAACTCAATCTCATGCAGCAGCGCTTTATATTGTTCGTTGGTTTTTACGTCGAGAGACTGATCACGATACTTGGAAATCTTGCCTTGCAAGTCCTTAATATTAGCTTCCAATTTCTTGCGGTTGGCGTCGTCGCTTTTGGCCGCCGCCCGGGCTTTTTCCAGCTGCGCCTTGGTCCCGGCCAGTTTCTGCTCGATCACGGCCACGCGTTTAGGCAGCGCGGCCACTTCGTCCTGCAGTCTGCGGATTTCTTTGTCCGCAATCTGCAGCTCCAGTAATTTTTCGATATCAGGAAGCATCGGCCCCGGGCATCACAAAAGCAATTCTAGCACGCGGCCAGAGCAGCTTTCCCACAGCAGTCGAATCACCGTCGTGGATCGAGATCGTGATCAGGGTCCCCCATCTTAACGTCGTGCTTTCGCAGGTCAAGGTTCGATCCTAGCGCCGCATCCTGCGTGAGATTTTGGTTGGCGCAGCGGTTCACAGCTGCGGTAACGAGCTTGTTTTCAGAATCCGGCTTCAGCCGCCGAGGGCGATCGCTCCGTTTTTGCGGCATTACTCAGGAGGTAACATCCAGTGAGTTCTGTGAAGTGGGCAGGTGCCCCCATGCAAGTGATGCTTCTGCGTAAAGCATGACACACAAATGACTTACGAGGCGGGCGATGGGTTGTCAAAGAGCTCCCGAGATGGTTTTTGAGGCGGCTTCTGGAGCCGAATCTGAGGGCGGGCGCAGTTACCCCCTGCCCAGAATGATCGTTGCATGGTTGTGCTCGATGTCTGCGATAGGGCTCACAGTGTGGATGGGATGAAAAGGTCAAATGGGGAGACCGCGGCGCCACCCCAAAAATCCCGAACAATTACGCAGCGGTGGAATCGAACCCTGACGTCGAAAAAGCGCGACGTTAGGATGGGCACCCGGCTGAAACCTATCCAGTTGCCGCAGCGCTAGAGCGCTCCTTCGTGATACATCTTGTACTTGGGTCTCGAGATTGCCATCTTTCTTTTTTTCGCGGGAGCTCTCGGTGGCGCGATGAACGCCGTCGCTGGTGGAGGAAGCTTCATCGCCTTCCCCGCGCTGCTCTTCACCGGAGTCGCTCCCATCGCCGCCAACGCCACCAACACAGTTGCGCTTTGGGTCGGAAGTACGGCC
>Ga0302324_100008802_pt1 | contig 21234 bp, 47 predicted proteins | sample Palsa_T0_1_FD_201949 | JGI IMG/M metagenome (GOLD analysis project Ga0302324, IMG submission 201949) | Peat permafrost microbial communities from Stordalen Mire near Abisko, Sweden - Palsa_T0_1 | ecosystem: Environmental > Terrestrial > Soil > Palsa > Peat permafrost | place: Sweden: Abisko...
TCACTCGCCCCGGGCCTGTCTGCGGGCTTTGGTGGCGGCCTTGCGGGCCTGGTCGAGGGCGTGGGCGTCCCGGCGCACCACCAGCAGGTCCCGCTTTCCGCGCGGACCTTTGCCTCGCTTGAGTTTCCCGACAGGTATCTCGGCCAGGCTCATGGGTCCAGTCGCCATTCCCGCTGCCACCACCTAAGCGGGCGCACCGTGCTCCTCGGTCACCGGCCTCTCCGGTGCGGTCGGTGGTCCATTGCCGCCCGCAGGTGGCGTATCTCGCCTTCCAGTTCGCTGATGCGGTGGGCCCGGTCGTTGGCCAGGGTGCGCAGCTGGCGGTTCTCCGCTTTCAGGCTGTCGAGGGTTTCGTCCGGGTCGTCCTCGAACGGATGGTTGTGGCGCACGGCCCCGAAGGTACGCCCCGCCTCGGGCTGGGCTGTGGATGCCGTCACCGCAGCGTGAGCCCGGTCTGGAATGCCAACTCGTCGACGTCGACGCCTTGCGGGACGGTGATTATCCCGGTCGGCCCGGTCGGCCCGGGGGTTCCAGGTTTTGCTGGCACCAGGCGCCGGGTTCGCTGAGGATGGTCCGGGCCCCCAGGAAGGCGTCTATGAGGTAGCCCCGGTCGGTGTCGGTGTCGATGGTGGTCATGGTCACTCCCAGTCGTTGTTGGTGAAGGTTACGCCGGTGCAGCCGCTGGCGGTCAGTTGCCTGGTCAGGCCCTTGTCGGTCTGTGGTACCCGGTAGTTGGGCGGTCCGATGTAGGTGGGCTCGGACCAGCCCGACACGGTGAAGCCGTCCACGTCGGTCACGTCGAAGAGGTCGATCGGGCTGCCGTAGCCGTAGGGACTGACGCAGTTGGTCAGGCTCCAACCCGCGCCGCGCACTCCCGCCACCGGTCGGTGGTAGACGAACAAGGCGCAGTTGGTTCGCGATCCTGTCTCGACCACGGTCACCTTGCCGCCGCAGTTGCCGGCCGATATGAACGACAGGTGGTAGTTGTAGGCGGTCACGTTGGCGAGGCTGACGTCGGCGAAGCCGGGCGCTTCGAGCACTTCGCAGTCGAGGCGCGAGCGGGCGCCGTTGATCATGGTGCCGCCGTTGACGGTGAGGTAGCCGAAGCAGCACGACAGCATTTGCCGACCCGCCCCGTTGCAGGCCACCTGGTCGATAGTGAGGGTGGCCGGTTCGTTCCAGGCCATGGTGTCGTTGACCGAGCCCACGTAGGCGAAGTCCCCGGCCACGCCCCGCACCTGGAGTTTGTCGACCTGGGCGGTCACCCCGCAGCACACGTCCAGGCCGTGCTGGACCTCCTTGCTGGCCACGTAGACCGGCGGGTTCGGCCATTCGCTGCCGACCACGAACACGGTGCCCAGCTTGTAGCCGGTCCCGCCGCACAGCCGCAGGTACGCCTCCTCGCGTACCGTCGAAGCCTTCGGGCGGATGATCTTCGGCTGTTTGGTGTAGGTGCTGTTGGTGAACGTGTCGCTCAGGTCGACGGCCTCGTGCAGTTCGGCGGTCACGTCGAAAAGTAGCTGGGCGCCGTCCGGCAGCCCGAGCCGGTAGCCGCCTGAGATGGGGTGGTGGTCGCACCATTCGGCGAAGCGTTGGGCCGCCGGGGTGGCCCCGGTCAGGTCGACCTTGGCCGGGTCCGGGTAGGTTACTCCGGGGGTCGGGGTAAAGGTCATGCGGGCTCCTCCTCGGTCACGTCAGTTTGGGCAGCCACTCGCACATGGCGACCAGCATGACACCTAGCTCGGCCGCCAGCAGGAGGGCGCCCAGCGCCCAGATGCCCTTCACTTGGCGCCTCCTTTGAACATGGGTGTGACGGTAGCCCGCTGGAGCGGCTGGTAGCCGTGGGTCGCCCTGGACCAGTCTTGCTCGAAGGCGTGCAGGCGCTTCTCGATAGCCAGGGCCTCGGTCCGGCCCGCTACCTCGACCAGCCGGGCCGGGTCCATGGCTATCACCTTCTTGAGGGCGTCTATGGCGCTGGTCTCCCGGGGTGTCGGTGAGGGTGCTGGGCGACTGGCCGCCTCGATGACCTGGCGGGCCGACGTGGCTCGCTCCGGGGCTGGTTTGCCCTTGGTCGCCTCCCGTACCGCCTCGGCCACCTCGGGCAGTTTGGGCTTCAATATGGCCGCTTGTCGACTGCTGATCGGCGGCTCCGTTTGTCTCTCGCGTGTGCGCTTTTGGAGGTCGCTGGGGTTGAGGTCGGCGGCGACGGCTAGCTCCCCGATGACGGCGGCCTGGGCGAGCAGGCGATAGGACTGTTGGTGGCTCATATCGAACTCGGCACGCACATACTCGTCCCAGGTGGCGTAACCGAGGGCCCGGTGGGCGTGGCCCTGGTGGGCCTCCTCTAGCATCTGCCAAATACCCTCGGCCGCTTGGCGAATCTTTTCGGTCAGGCGGGTGGCTCGGGCCCTGCTCAGTTCGGGTAGTTTCTCTGGCATCGGCACCTCCTCTGAAGGTTGTCGGTCAGCCCCCCGGCCGTGGTTGCGGTGCGGGGGGCATTTCGTGTCCCGAAGCCTAGGCCGTCGGTGCGGTCGGGGTCGGTGGCCGCTCCAGCCGGTCCAGGCGGCGTTCCATGGCGTACAGGCGCCCGCCGGCCGTGGCCGCCGTGACCGTGACCGGCACCCCGACTGCGAAGCCGATGAGCGCACCCAGGATGCCGACGCCGGTGTTCTGGTCTATGTGTCCGGTTATCAGCAGGGCCGTGACCGCCGCTATCCCGGCTAGGTGGAGGGCGGCGGCGTAGAGGAGGGCGGCCAGTTGGGCCGGGGTCACCGCTGGTCGCCTTCGCCGAAGTGGTGGATGAGGGCGGCGAAGGCGGTGCGGATGGTTTGGGCCAGGTTGATGAGGGCGGCGTCGATGTCGTCCAGGGCTTCCTGTATCACGTTGGGGTCCGGGGGCGTCGGGGCGGGGGTGGGCGCTGGTGTCGGGCTCGGGGGATTGGGTGTCGGTGCTGGCGGTATTACGACCGGCGGTGAGGGCGGGCCTGGCGGGGTGCCGGTCGCTCCGGGTAGGGCGGCCAGGTCGGCGGCTAGGGCGGCGTAGGCTTCGGCTCCGATGGCCGCCTCGTCGTCGGGCGTGAGGATCATCCACCACTCCTCCGGGCAGGCTGCTGCCCATCCCGGGGTGGCGGCCTGGTCGGCGCCCCACGTGGCGTACACGACGGTGCCGTCTCCCAACATTTTGATGCGGTAGACGACGTGGCCTTCGCTCGGGTCGGGGGTCTCGCCGTTGGCGGTCGTCCACGGCTGGCCGCTCTCGAACAGCTGGTCGGCGTCGTCGGTGAGGTTTACTCCCTCAAGGATGCCCCGCTTGAACGTGGTCATCACCTGGGGGACGGTCTGCGGGTGCACGGGTGCGAACAGTCCTATCTCACCCCGGTGGTACTGCCATAGGAGGGCGTCGGCGATGATGACGCCGTTGTCCTGGCCGTTGTCGTAGGTCAGGTATTCGCCGACCACGGCGTCGGCGGTGGGTCGGGCCCCGGCCAGCATGGTGTCGTGGGCTTCGGCTGCGAAGTAGCAGTCGCCCACCGGCTGGCCGAGGCCGTTCGGGGTGTTGATGGTTAGGGTCGGGTCGGGCCCGTTGCCGAGCATCAGCCAGTCGGTGGTGCCCTGGCTCACGTCGATAGGGAAGGTGACTGGTGTGGCCGCCAGCCCCGGTGCGTACTCGTGGAGCCACCGTATTGGGAGTCGGTTGCCCGGCTCCCGCTGCGGCAGTCTCCCTCTGAGCCCGGCCTGCCTGGCCACGGCCCTAGCCCGTTACGGACAGTTGGGCTCCGACCGCGGCGCCCGGGTCCACGGTGACCTGCACCGGGTCGATGGTCGGCCACGGGGTCACGCCGTCGGCCTCCAGCGGGGGGCTGTTCCCGTTGGCGTCGGTCAGGGCCACGCTGATGTTGGCGACGCCTTCCCCGACGACGGTGATGTCGCCCTGCAGCGGGTTGGTGGTGTCGTTGGTGACGGTGGCGGCGGCCGGGTTGTCGCTGCTGTAGGCGGCGGTCAGGCCGTCAGGGGCGGTGGCGTCGGTGTCGCCCTTGTCGTCCACGAACTGCAAGGTGGCGGTGCCGTCGGTGGTGTCTACGGTGAAGGTTACGTCCATGGCTGATGGGTCTCCTTTGACGAACATGGATGCGGCTACGGCTCGCCCCGGCAGGCCGAATATCCTGCGGAGCAGTTTGTCGAGCTCGGGCGTGAGCCCGACGGTGACGGTCAGGTTGATCTGCTCCGGCTGGTGCTGGCCCGGTTCCGTGGCTGTCACGGCCGAGACTCTACACCCCGGTAGCGACGGTTGTGCACTCTTGGTTTGCTGTTCACCCGGGGGTCGGTTTCGGGTTGCTTGAGCCCGGCCGGGGAGGGTAGGTTAACGGGCATGCAGCATAACCGTGCAACCGTTCGGATCGTCCTGGTGGTGGTGGCCGTGCTGGCCCTGGTGGCGGTCGGGCTGTACATGCTCGGCACTACCCCGTTCGGCGCTCACAACACCCGGGACTGGGTCGGGGCCGGGTTCCTGGCCGCCGCTCTCGGGTTGGCCGCCGGGCTGCTCTAACGGCGCAGGCCCTGGGGGCCGGTTTTCTTGGCTGCCGCCTTCACCGCCTTCACCGCCTTCACCGGGGCTGCTGGGGGGGCGGCGGCGGCCAGGTTGGCCGCGTGCAGCCCGGCGAAACTGAACCGGTAGCCGGGCCCCATGTGCGGATGGTGCCTCCTGCAGGCCGGGTGAGGCTGGCCGTGCTCGTCGTTGTAGGTGTGCAGCCCCAGCCGCCAGCAGCCCTGCTCCCGGCAGTTGCGGTGCCGGTACAGCTGGACTACTCCCCCCAGTATGGCCACCTCGCCGATGTCGCTGCCGATGCCGGAGAAGAACCCGTAGCCGGGCCCGGACTCGTTACTGACCCCGGTGAAATGCCCGAGCCAGGTCCAGAAGTCGAAGGCGTGCTGCGCCGCTATCACCGGGCGCAGGCTAGGTCCCGGGCTGGTCTAGGGCGTGGACCCGTTGCTGGCCGGGGGTAGCTCCACCGGCCGCAGCACCTGCAGTTTGGCCACGTCGTGGGCCCGTTCTATCAGCACGCCCAGGTCCACCTGAATGGGGGCGCCCTCCGGGCCGGTGTGCTCGTACCTCGTGGCCGAGTCGTAGCCGATTATGGCGGCGTCCCGCCGGTTGATCAGGTCTATGGTCCTGATGGTCTCCAGTTTGACCCGGGGGTCCTCAAGCTCGACCATCCGCTTCTCGCCGGTAGCCCGGTCGGTGCGCTCGACCATGATCACCTTGCCCGTCTGCAAACTGACCACCGGGTGCGGTCTGGCTAGCAGCCGGTTCAACTCCACCCGGATTTCCTCGTTGCGGGCCAGCGCCCTCGTCCGGTACTGCTCCAGCGTCAAAACGTCCATGTGATGCCGGGCCCGGCCCCGTTGCAGGGCCTTATAGGCCCCGGCGTAGGTGTCGTAGCCGACCATGGAATAGCTGGTCGTCAGCGGCACTCCCTGCAGGTCGAAGGCGTATAGCTGGTCCTCCCGTTCCCGGGCCAGTTTCATCCTCGGGTGGTCGGGGCTGTTGGCCGGGATGCGTTGTCGTTTGCGGTTGGTGGCGGCCATGTTTCCTTCTCGGTGGGCGTTCCGGCCTAGGGGGTGGTTTAGTCGGCTATGGGGGTTCGGTGGTCGATGGTGGGCGGGTAGTGGGGGCAGGTGAGTAGGCAGAGGCCGCCGTTGTTGAGTACGTGTGCGGCCCAGGCCCATCCGCTGGGTCGGGTGGTGGTGAGGGCGTGTAGTTCGAGGAGGGTGTCGGTGACTCGGCGGCGTTCGTCGTCCACGGCGATGCACATGGCGTTAGCGAACCACGTCAGCATTACGGCTTCGGTGTCGTCGTCGCTCAGGTGCGGCATCCCTTTCTCGGCCAGGCTCCACTTCTTCGTGAACTCCTCGGCCCACGCTTTGGCGTCTGGTGCGGCTCTCAGTCTGGCCTCGTCGACGGTCACGGGTCGAGTGTACGCCCGGGGTTTGTGGCCCGCACCTGTCGTGCCTCCGAGTGGCCCGGCGCTGGGGTGGCCGCCCGTTTTGCGTTTAGGGAACGCAGGGGCCCCTGGAGGGGGGAGGGCGGCTTGTCGGGGTTTCGGTTCGGTCGTTTCAGGTGCGGGTCACGGTGGCGGCCCTCCGGAGAAGGGACCTCGTCGGGGTCGCCGGGGTTGCCGGGTGAAGTCTAGGGGGTGTTTCGGCGGCGGGTGGTGCGGGCGCTGGCCAGGGCGATGGCCACGCTGCCGATGCTGCCGATGGCGGCTATGGCTCCGGCGGCGGCGTTGATGACGGCCAGGGTGCTTTGCGGGTCGCTGGGGGCGGCGCTCAACTGGACGGTGGTGGTGGGTTGGGCCGGGATGATGGTGGTGGCGGTGGTGCTGGCCCCGGTGACCGTGTGGTGCTTGAGGCTGCTGAGGCTGAGGGTGAGGAGGACGGCGGCGGTGGCGGCCAGGATGGCGGCGCCGAGGGCGGCGGTGCGGGGGCGGTAGTGCTCGGCCCTCTCTCCCAGTGTCGGCATCGTGGGGGGGTCCTCTCTCCCGGTTGGGGTGTGACTCTACACCGGGTCATAGACCTGGGGCGGGACTGGGGGTACACTGGGATGCATGGCGCTCACGACGTGGACTCCTGTTGCTGACCGGGCCGGGTTCCTGACCTCGGCTCAGTTGTGCCGTCTGGTCGGCATGTCGTATCGGCAGTTGGATCACTGGACCCGGCTGAAAGTGTTGCGCCCATCGCGGGCCGCTCGGGGTCAGGGGACGGCTCGGGGGTGGGCCTGCCAGGATGCCCTGCTGGCCCAGGTGGTGGCCGTGCTGGCCGATCTGGGCTGCCCGTTGGGGCGGGTGGCCGGGCCGGTCGTCACCGCCCTGTCGGTCCACCCGGAGTGGTGGGGGGCCGGGGTGATGGTGGTCGGCCCGGACGGTGCAGTCACGGCGGGCGCCGTGCTCGAGGGCGAGTCGCATGGGTGGCTGGTCGACCTTCGTGCCTGCTGGGATCGGGTCATGGTGGCCTACCCGGCGCCCCGGGAGGCGGCACTGGCTGTCTAGGGTTCGACGGCGATCCAATGGTTCTGGCTGAGCCTGGAATAGTCGGGCTCGTCACAGTCCACCAGGCCCTTGCGGTGCAACGCCATGACGGTGCGCTGGTATCGGCCGTGGGCGTGTATGTACAGCCCGGTGTCGGCTATCTCGGCCAACAAGGCGGCCTGCGGTGGGGTGAGCCGCACCGTTCTAGCTTTCTCCCAGAACGCCTCGCTAGCCATTAGCCCTCCATGGCTTGGAGGGGTTCAAGTGCCCGGCCAGGGCTACTAATCGGTCAGCCAGCCAGACTCGAAAGCCCGAGTTCCGAAGAATGTGTCGGCTACTCATCTATCCCGCCCTTCATAGCCCTGGGCCTCGTCAGGGTCAGGTTCTCGGTAGGGATGAGTCGGTCCATGCTCTCCTCCAGCAGTTTGCAGATCAGGTAGTTGCGGCCTAGGTCCCGGTCGGCCGCGGCGGCGTCGATGCGGGCCAGTAGCTCTCGGGGGAGGCGCAGATTGGTCTGGGCCCGGTCTAATGGCTCCCGCCGCGGCCGGGCCAACGGTCAGGCCTCGTCCTGGTCGAACAGCCGGGTCGGTTTGGGGGTCGGGTCGACGGTGCGGACCGGGCCGTAGTAGTCGTCGGGGTCGATGACGTGCATGGTGGCCAGGGCTGGGCCGGTCTGGTGCAGCGGTTGGGTTTCCAGGCTGTTGACCGGCCTGATGCGCTCCGGGCGGCGTCGTAGCAGTGTCATGCCAGGGCTCCGGTGCGGGTGCGCAGGCCGACGGGGGCTGTCGTCAGGTAGGCGATGGCGCACGGGCGGCAGTAGAAGCGGGGGCCGGGGGCCTCGTCGCTGCGGGTCTCGATGCTGATGGTGGCCGGGTTCAGGCAGTCGCCTTCGGCCTCGTAGTCGATGGGTAGGGTGCCGACGTCGATGAGGGTGTGCTGCTGGTCGTCGCTGAGAGCGTTCCAGCAGGCCATCCCGTACCAGCCGTTGGCTCGGCGGCGGTCCCGGGCCCCTCGGGCGATGCTGGCTAGGTCTGGTGTCGGTGCTTCCATTTGCGGCCCCTTTCGGGTGGTGGTGGTGGTCGGGTTGGGCGGGCCTCTCTGATGCGGGCCGTGATGAAGTGGAGCCGGGTGCGGGGGGTGTAGCTGGGGTTGTTCTCGTCGCTCAGGGCGCTGGTCACTCGGCGGTCGCACATCTCCAGCGAGGCGACGTCCTGCTGGTGGTGGCGGGCCATCATGCGGCGCCCTCGTGGAGCGTGCAGCCGAAGTCGGCGTGGGTGGTCAGGCTGGCGAAATAGCCGGAGCCGTCAGCCAGATAGGCCAGGCCCGGCTCGGGTGGATCATCGTCGCGGTACTGCTCGACATGGGGAGGCACGCCATGACTGTCGCTGGAGCGAAGCCGGATGCGCTCGCATGTCCCCCAGTCACCATCGAGAGTCCGCGAAGGAAACGAGCCATCGGGCATCTCGACCGTCGCCGTCAGCGGGCCCGGCGCCTTGTCCCAGTGCTTGCAGCCCGAGCAGGAGGGCGTCACGAAAGCCACGTTGTCGGCGGTCATGACGGGCCCGATTCTGGGCGGCACGGGTTGGTCAGCAGGTACTCGGTGACGAGGCGGTCGTTGCCTTCGTGGTCGTAGGCGATGGGGGAGTAGCTGTACTCCTCCCGCCCGACGGCGGTGATCGTCACTCGCTGCCCGGCCTCGGAGTCGACCCAGACCGGGGTGCCGGTCAGCATCCGCTGGCATAGGACGGTGGCTAGCTCGTCCGGGGTCACCGGCGGCGGCGCCTCAGCAGGAGTAGCCCTCCGGCCGCGATGCTGCCCAGTCCGGTGGCTACCATGCCGTCCAGGTCGGCCGGGGTGCCGGTGTAAGCCAGCGCCGACGTCAGGGGCGGCTGGCCGTGCGGGACCAGGCTGTTGGTGGGTTGCGGGCCGCTAGGGGCCGCCTCGGTGGTGCTGGTGGTGTTGGGCCCGGTTGTGGTGCTGGTGGCCTCTGGGGCCGTCGTAGTGACCTCTGGCACGGTTGTGGTGCTCGTGGTGGTGGTGCTGGGCGGGGTGCAGTGGTGGTCGCCTTTGAACCCGGCGATGAACGACCAGTCCGGGTAGGTGCCTTTCGAGAAGTCGACCTGGAACGGGCCGCACGGCTCGGTCAGCGGCCCGGTCGGCGACTCGCCCACCAGTTTCTGGCTGGGAAGCTCGTGCATCGTCAACTCGTAGCCCTGGCAGTGGCCGTTCGTGGTGACCGTCACCGAGTGGTCGTGGCGATGCAGGGTGGCCTGGCAGGCGGTTGTCGGCTGGCTGGTGGCCCGGGTGCGGGCGAAGGCCGGTTGGGCCGCCAGGGTCACCCCGAAGGCGGTCAAGGCGGCGGCTCCCACTCGAATGATGGTTCTCATCTGGTCCTCCTGCTGGCGGTGCGGGCTTGTTCCCGCTGACATCTTCTGCACGGCCCGGCCTGGAGGGCAGTGCCGTGAGTGGGGCAGCGGCGGCCGTCCCTCGGGTGGGCGTGCTGGGCGTGCTGGGGCTCGTAGGCGCTCGGGGCCTGGCCCATGACAGCCATCACTCGGGCGAAGCCCTCGACTAGTTCCCTGACCACCCCGAGCAGGTCGTCGCAGAACTGCCGGAAGGCCGGAAGCTGGTGATAGAGCGCCTCGACCACCGCCTGAGCCTGTTCCTCGGTGAGCCGGTCGGGGATGGTGTCGTCCCAGGCGCCGTCGAAGCCGATGGGTTTGCCGTCGGCGTAGCGGACGGCGTCGCCCCAAGGGTACGGGTCCGGCTCGTTACACCAGGAGGTCTCCTCCAGCCATCGGGCCAGGTCGTCGCGGCTGGTCATCGGGGCCCGGCCAGGTCGACCAGGAGGTAGCTCGCCCTGGCGTGGACCGTGCGCCCACACTTGGAGCAGATGCCGGTCGGGAACGTGTCCTGCCAGCCGCGACAGCAGTTCTCGCACGCCAACGTGAACCGCCGGACCGCCATCAGTCGGTGAGGGCGCTTATGTGGGCGGGGCCGGTCCGGCGGGGTTCGCTGCCGTCGGCCCGCTCGGCTTGCATGGCCTGGGTGACATGGCGGCAGACCCGGGCGTACGGCTCCGGGCCCATCTTGCGGCGTTCCTGTCCGGCCTCGCAGGTGCACGTGAACCATCTGCCGTCCTTCGGGCTCTCGCCCCAGCTGACCAACCAGAAGATACCGGGCCGGGTGTGGCTCTCCACGAACCAGCCTTCGGTGCCGGGCAGCTTGTACACCCCGAGGCGGGGCCAGGGGGCGGCGGTGCGGTCGGGTGCGGTCCGGTAGGTCATGTCTGGGCCTCGGGTTCGGCTGAGCCCCGGAGGAGTGACCACCTGACGGTGCGGTGCTGCTCGGCGGGGGTGCGATAGGTCAGTTCGTAGGGCTCGGTCAGGTCGCTGAGCCGTTCTAGGGCGAGCGAGGCCACCAGGCGCACGTCTGGGTTCTCGACGTCGGCGCCAGCCACCGATAGGTACACGCCGACCTGGCCTTCGTGCCAGCCGAACAGCCAAACCTGACGGGTGCCGTCGTCGTCGTGGCCGGAGATGGAACCGGGTGAGTCGGCCTCGTAGAGGCGGCCCACTTCCAGCCACCGTTCGCTGGCGGTCAGCGCCTCGAACACCACGACGGGGGCGGCGCTCATCCCTGGTCTCCGTCGTCCTCGGCGTCGAAGATGGTCTGGTAGTCGGGTAGCGGCACCGGGGCGTGCTCGGCTGCGCCCAGTAGGTCGTTGCGGGCCGGGGGCGTTCGTACTGCCTGCCCGGTCGTGTACACGGCGTCGCCTATCCACGGGCCCGCTAGTTGCCAGGTCAGTTCAACCCGGGGCTCGTACTCGTCGCCGTTGGCTAGGTCGACCAGCTTGATGGTTTCCCAGTCCCCTGCGTACTCCTGGCCGAGCACGTAGGTCGAAGCGTCCTTCGGGCTGTCGAAACGGGTCAGCCAGTGGCCCCGTTCGAACTTCCGGTGGCGTTCCACCAGCACGAAACGGCCGTCGTCGGCGTCGCCGTTCGGGCCGGTGGCGCCGTGCCCATCGGTCGGGTCGTTCCAGTCGGCGGCGTAGGCGACCTGGAGGGCGGCGAGGCGTGCCTCGGCCCGCCCCTGCCAGTCCCATTTCTCGGCCACGGCTAGGCCGCCGCTAGGGCCAGGGCCTTGACGGCCACGGCCTCCAGGTCGTAGGCGGTGTCGGCGCTGGGCACGGTCTGGGCGTAGGCCGTGATGGCATTGAGGACGCCACCGGCGGTGTTCTGCCCGCCCAACACGAAGTGCTGCAGGATGCCCTGGGCGGTGTCGTCGGCGAACCCGAGGGTCTTGGTCACCCGCTCGATGGTCTTGACCGGCTCGGCCAGCCCGGTGGCGGCCATGGCCTCTATGCGGGCTACCTGCTCCCGTACGTAGTCAATGTCGAGGAAGGTGCGCACGGCGTCCTGGCTCATGCTCCGTACCAGTTCGCTGTTGCGCTTGCGGGTGTCGTCGCTCCAGCGCACCCGGCCTTCGCCCAGTTTGCCGCCCAGGTGGACCTGGCGTAGGGCGTCGAGCGGGAAGGTGAGCCCGTTGGCGCACATCTGCACCAGGCATACCGGGGTCAGCTGGTAGGCGCCGTCGCCGACCTCGCTGTTGCCGATGTCGAACCCGGCGAACACCACGGGCTCCTCCCCGGCCGGGTAGCCCTTGCCCTCCCGGGCGGCTACCTCTCGGGCCCGGTCGACGGTCCAGCCGCCGGTGGTGGGCCGGTAGCCCTTCAGTAGCTCGGGGGCCAGCACGGCCAGGTCGGGGCACGCCACCCGGACCTGCATCCGGCGTTCGCTCACGTTGCCGCTGACCACGTGGGCCTCGACGCCTGAGTCTTTGATGCCGCCCAGGGCCGCCACCAGGACCTCGGTGTTGTCGATGGGGTTGAAGCTGTCGCTCAGCAGGGCTCGGGCCAGTCCGGGGCCGCCCTCCAGGTCGGTGTAGGTCCGCACGAAGAACCGGCGGGGGTCGGGGCCGTACTCGCCTCCGGCAGGGCTGCCCATCGGCGGCTGGTGGCCGTGTATCCAGCCGTTGAGGTTGGCGTCCCAGAGGTCGGGGCGGTCGGCGTGCAGGGCCCGCAGGTAGCGGACCGGGATGCCGAACCGTTCGGCTAGCTGCCCCTGGAAGATGGGGCTCGGGTTGAACGTGCCGACGGCGGCCGGGTCCAGTCCGGCCATGGCCTCGTAGCCCATGCCGTCGATCTGGAGATGGCCGCCTTCGGCTCGGATGGCGGTGGCCGGTACCACGCAGTCGAACTTGCGCTCGTGGTCGGTGGCCAGCCGGGCCACAATGTCCTCGATGTTGGCGTTGCGTAGGTCGGTGCTGTCGATGCTCACTGTGAGAGTCCCTTTCTCGGTTTGGTGGGGCCAACTCTAGGCCCCGGTTTGGTTTGGTTGCTGTGAAGTGTGCTCGGTGGGTGTGTCGGTCCCCATACGCCAGGCCAACGGGCTGGTGAGAGATGGCACTTTGTGCGGGTGGAATGGGGCCAGGACAAAGGCGTAGCCGGTCATGCCGAGCCCGTTCGGGCTTTGGGGCCCCGGTTGGCCTTCTCCAGGTGCTGGCCGGTCACGGCCTCCCACGCCACCCGCAGCCGGGCCCGGGTGAAAGCGAAGCCCTCTATCCAGTAGCCGACCTTCCAGGCTTTGGCTGCGTCGTAGTCGGGGTGGGCCTTCAGTAGCCCGGTCAGCCATTCGGCCAGGTCCTCGGTGCTGACGGGCTGGCCGGGGGCGGGGCGGCTGTTGTCGGCCGCCTTGCGCAGGGCCATGGCGTGCTCGTAGGGGTCGTCGGCCTTGGCCTGGGCCTCGGCGATGAGGGTCTCGACCCGGGCGCTGGCGGCCTCGGTCTCGGCCTGCGCCTTGCGGGCCTTCCTGGCGGGCCGTGCCGCCTTGTCGGCCTCGGTGGCGGCAGTTGCGCCTCGGGCGCTGCGCGTCGGCTTAGGCGGCGCCTGAGGGGCCTTGGGCTGGCGGCTGGCGTCCAGGGCGGCGAAGGCGGCCTGGCTCTCCCGGCGTAGGCGCTGGGTCACGCCCCCGTTGGGGCGGCGCTTCCCGGCCGGGGTGTAGTGCGCCATGGCCTCGTTGAAGCTGGCGTTGATCTCATCCGGCGTGGTGCCGGTCACGTGCATGGTGGCTGTCTTGGTCACGGGTCCCTCCGTAGGTTGTGAGGTGAACTTGTGGCTCCGCATGACGGTCTCGCCGCCCCGGGTTACCGGGTCGAGATAGGTCGCGCAGCCTGGAATGGGGCATCGGACTTCTGGGAAGGCCGAACTGCCAGTGGCGGTCACCCGGCGGCCGCTACCCGGGCAAGTCTCGCTCACGGCTGCACCGTGTGGTCGTTGGCCGCCACGACCGCCTTGTCGCAATCCTCGCTCCAATGGGTGCAGTCGCTCGTCACTAGGATCAGGCGGCCCTCCGGGTGCTCGACCGTCGGCTCCCAGCGGAAGCCCTTGACCTCGTAGCGGTGGCCGTCCCCGGCCTCCACGATCAGGTGGGCGCCGGTGATATGGCCGTTGAGGGCGTCGGCTAGCTCGCCCATCTGGGCCACCTCGGTGTCGATGGTCCCGAAGGGCAGGAAGCAGGCCATGGCCTGGGCGTGGCGCTCGGCCTCGCTGCCCGGTTGGTAGTCGGCGGTCATTTCGCCACCCGGGCGTTTCCGTACTCGTTTGTGGCGGGGGCTTGGTCGGCCCAGCCGACGATGCGGGCCTGGCGGTTACGGATGCAGGTGTTCAGGTGGTACTGCCATACGATGCCGTTGCTGTCGGTGGTCTTGTTGGTCCTGAAGTTCTTGGTCGAGGAGACCAGGCGGATGGCGTCGGCGTAGCGGGCTGAGCCGCGGCCGATGGTGGCGACTACGCCGACCACGAAGGTGTAGCTGTCGCCGTTGTCCCAGGTATTGATGCGTCCTAGCTCGACGGTCCGGGTAACCCCGGCGATGGTGATCTGGGCGGTTGTGGGTGTCTCGGTGGCTTCCATGCCCCTAAGTCTACGCCCCGGTTTAGTCTTTCGATAGGGGGTCGGGTCCGATTTCTTCCGATTTCTCTCGGCCCCACGGGTCGATGGCGTCGGCCGCCAGTTCGCAGTCGATGGCGGCGGCGTCGCAGTACTCCATCTCCCACTGCCGCCCGTAGTACGCCCTCCCGGTCGCCCGGTAGGCGGCGGCCATGGCCCTCAGCTGGGGGGCGGTGTAGCCCGCCGTGCGGGTCCTCACTGGTAACGGCCGACCAGTTCGTCTATCTCGGCTCGGTGGCGGTCCTGGTAGTGGGCCTCCATGCGGTCGTGCACGGCGCCGGGGTCGGGGCCGCTCTCGGTGTGGGGGCAGTACCCGAAGAAGCAGTGAACCGTGATGACCTGGAACAGCGTCGGCTGGTCGGCCTGCTTCACTGGCTCAGAAACTCCCGGCCCTTGTCGGTCAGCCACGGCCGGTCGGCTACCACCCCGAAGTCGGTGTAACCCTTGCGGGCCGCCTTCTCGGCCTTGGCGTACACCACCTTGTGGTGGTAGCCCTCGGCCAGCAGTGCCTCCCGGGCGACGGTCCGGTGTTCGGCCACGGCCTCGAGGAAGTGCTTCATGGTCAGAGGGCTCACGTGACGTCGACGTACCGCATGGTCGTGGCCAGCAAGTGATCGTAGTCACCGGCGGTGGCCTCGGCCGTGTAGGCGACTATGACGTCCGGGGCCACTCCGGCCCGCTGCATGGCCTGGCGCACCCGGCCCAGCACGGCGAAGGCGTTGCCGTCGTGGCCGATCAGGTCGACCTCGATGCCGGTCTGGGGGTCGGGCTCGGCGCTGCTCATCGGGGGCACTTGAGGCCGTCACCGGCGTGGGTGACACCGGCCAGCACGGCCCGGTGGGTCGGGCGGTGGGCCTTGCGGGCCAGGTGGCGCATGGCCGCCCGGTTGGTCTCCCGCTCGCTGGCGGTGGCGTCGATGCTCAGGTCGCACCAGCCCCAGCGGCCCTCGTGGCAGTGCTCCAGCCCGACGGTGCCGTGGCCGGTCGTGAACAGGTAGCCGTGGCCGCCGTACACGTCCATGAACTCGCGGACCTCGGCGGGCTGGGTGGCTTCCATGCCTCTACTCTACGCCCCGGTTTAGGGTTTCGATAGGGGTGATTTTCCGGCTGACACTGGGAACGCTGTCCTTGATCACGGCCTCGGCGATGGAACTGAGGGCCGTGAGGGCTGTGGTGAACACCGAGGGGGCCAGGTCGTCAAGCGTGCGGTCGTTCTCGGCGCAGATGGCCTTGAGGGTGTCGTGGACTGTGCCTGCGGACAGTTTGGGTTCGGCATCGCTGGGGATGGTCATTGTGCTCCTCCTTGCTCCCGGGCGTAGGTCTCGGCCTCGGCCCGCTCGGCGTCGGCGACCCGCAGGGTCAGCGTGACGTGGGTGAAGTTGCCCTTCGGGGTGCGGTAGATAGCCACCCAGCGGGGGTACTGGCGGGCGGTGCGCTCGGGGTAGACGGCGGTGAACGTCATCGGGTCACGACCCAGCCGCCCACGGTGTTGCCGTTGTCGTCGCGGGCGTTACCGCCGGTCAGGTCAAGGTGCGTGTTCTTCCAGTAGTCCCAGACGCCTCCGGCCTCCAGGCTGCGGGCGATGGCCTTGAGGGCTCCGGCTACGTCGGCCGGGGTCTGCATGGCATCGTTGCCTAGTTCGATGGTCAGGGTGAACTTGCGGGTGGCTTCCATGCCCCTAAGTCTACGCCCCGGTTTAGCTGTTCAATAGTCCCTTTGTGGGATTCCATGCGATTATCTGTTCTCTCAGCAGGGCGGCCACGGCTTCGGGGCTGCCGGTGCCGTCGATGCGGGCCGCCCCCCAGCGTTGGGCCAGGGCCACGGCCTTGGTGCGCCTGCCCCGTACCCAGGTCTCGTTCTGGCCGGTGCCCCGCTCGGCCCGGCGCTCGGCCGCCAGGTGGGGCGGGGTGGCGAGGGCGGCGACGTGGACGGTCCAGCCCTGGTCCTCGCACGCCCCGAGGAAGCGGTCGTGGGCCAGCCGGTCGCCTTCGGCCAGCACCAGGCCCGGGTGCAGCAGGCCCATGGCGGCGATGGCCTTGGGGCTGATGTTCATGGCCAGGGCGTCGGTGCCGCCGAAGTGGCCCTCCCGGTCCCGGCCCAACTCTATGATGGTGGCTGGCATCCCGGGCGGCGGGTGGTCGCTGTCGAGGCGCATGAACGGGCATCCGCCCAGGCTGACCTCGGTCCGGGCGTAGGCGGCGGTCAGGGCCCGCATGGCCGTGGTCTTTCCGGAGCCCGGCTCGCCGACGAGCATGACCAGCACCCGATTCATGGGAGGCGCCCTAGCGCCGTGAGTTTCAGCCAGGCCAGCCGGGAACGAAGGATGGTGCGGTCGGCCTGGCGGGTGATGACGGCCTGGCGTAGCCGATCCCCGAGTGCTTCTAGCTCTCTCGGGCTCCAGTCTGGCTTTCCCAACTCGTCGAGGTGTTCCTCGGCTAGAACCTGGAACAGGTGAGCGGCTCTCTCCTCTACGGTCGGGAGAAACAGGTCACTTAGGCGCCCGTTGCATTCTCGGCACGCTGGCACTTTCTTGGTGCTTCGTCGTGCCGCTTTGCCCGTCCAGGGCAGAGGCAGCAGATGGTCGTTCTCGGTGGCTGGCTCTCCGCAGTAGGTACACGCCCCGGCCGTGCTGGCTATCTCGGGCGCCCTCGGTTCGGGTTCCTCGGTGGCCACATCCTCCGCGTGGGCTCGTGCTTCGTAGGCAGCGTCGTCGGCCGCCATCCGGGCCTTGCGCTCCCTCCTCGCCGCTTGCGCCCTGAGCGTCCGGTCCCGGTCCATCTGCCAAACCAAGCCTCGCTCCAGGTCGGGTTCTATCCGTACTGGGAGCACCCTCGAAGTCTACGCCCTGGGCGAGGCGGTCGCTGTCTCGGGGCTAGGTTCGGACGACGCTGTAAAGGCCCGGTCTAGGACCTCGGTGGCGATGGCCGGGGCGAGGGCGTAACCGACTTTGCCGGTGCCGGTCACGGTGACGTGGCCGGGGCCGTCCCAGCGGGGTCTCCCGCCGGACCCGTCGATGGGTCGGCACCCGGCCTCGAAGTGCCAGCCGTCAATATCGGGAGGTACGAGCCCGACGTCTATGGCCCGGTGCAGCATCTCCTCGATCATGGTCTCGGCGCGGGCCAGGTCGCGGTGGGTGCTGCTACCGACCCGTATCTGGGTGCCTACCTGGGCGGCGGCTATGGCCTTGTAGGGGGCGTAGTGGTGGATGCGCAGGTCATCTCCCAGGTCGCCGTCGGCGGTGGCCGTCCAGCCCCACTGGGAGCGGTTCTCGGTGTCAGGGATGGCGCAGACCCCGGTGGCCGTCACCGTCAGGGCTGGTGGCGGGGCGTCGGGGTCGCGCTCGGCCCGGTCGGGCTCGAGTAGCGGCCGGGTCGGGTGGATCAGGTGGTAGTCCCGGTCGGGGTGGGCCCGGCCCGGGGTGCGGTAGTTGGTGATGGTGGCCCCGGCCGCGTAGCGCCAGCCCCGGGCCGCCAGCCATCCCAGCCCGTAGTTGGCCCGGCGCCGGTCGTGGCCGGGCTGGTGCCACGCCAGGCGGATGATGGCGATGCTGGCCCGGCTGGCGGCGTGCTCGGGCTGGGGGTCTATCAGCGTCACTGTCAGGCCTCGGTCGCGGGCCATGCGGGTGATGGTGCTGCCGATGATGCCTGCGCCGTAGACCTCTATGTCGCTAGCCTGCACGCTCATCCTCGGGGGGGTGGCTGAGTGGCCGAAGGCGCCCGGTTGCTAACCGGGTAGGGCTCTGGCCCTCGCACGTTCGAATCGTGCCCCCTCCGCTCGGCCCTCTTGGCGATGGCTCTGTCGGCCTGCTCGGGGCTGGCCCGGAAGCGGCCGTCGGGGGCGGTGAGAATGGCGTGGAGGGTGGTGTCGTCGGTCTCGGCGCCGGTGGTGTTCCACTTGCGGGCCTTGATGGGCACGCCGTCGGGCCACGGGCCCGGGTGCAGGGGGCTGTCGATCACGAGCTCGCCCTTGTCGTTCGCCCCCCATATCTGGTCCCGCAGGCGCCCGTGGTACAGCACGCCGAGCCAACTCTGGCACAGGGTTTGCAGTCGGTCGTAGCCCCGCTCGAACGCCTCGGCCTGCAGGTCCATCTCGCCGTGGCTGGCGAACCCGAAGGCTCGGGCGGTGGGCCGGGTGTAGGCCAGGTAGTGCGTCACGTACCGGCCCCAGGCGTTCTTGCGGGGGCTCTTGGTGAAGCTGGCCACGTGCAGTGTCACCATGGCGCCGGAGAACACCCCGTAGAACTCGGCGCCCCAGAAGTTGTAGAGCCGCAGGAACGGGCCCAGGTAGGCCTTCTCGAACTGGCGCCCTTCGTGGCTCATGGTCCCGGCGGCCACGGCTCCGGCGGTCTCGTCGTACACCTCTACAGCGAAAGCGGTGGCGGTCTCGTAGGTGATGGGCCGCAACTCCATGTCGGCCGGGCGGCCTATCTCGTCTATCACGGCCTCCCGAGTATCTGGCCGGTGTCGGCGTAGGCACGCTTGCGGGCCTTGTCGACTCCTGGGCGGCCGGTTAGCTCACCCAGCCACTCGTGAGGGATGGCGTCGCTGCGGGCGTGTAGGAGGCGCTGGGCCTGCTCTGGCGGCAGCGTGGCTATCTGCTCCTGCATGGTGTCGATGTCGATCCCGGGGTAATACCGGCCGTCGTGTAGGGCGTGGAAGTCGCACAGCAGGGTCTCCAGGTGCTCGATGCGTAGCGCCGGGAGGTGGTCCCGCATCCTGCCCAGCAGGGCGTCAGCCAGCCGGTCGGCCTCGGCTATATCGGCCTTGCGCCACACCAGGTTGGTTCCGAGCACGAGGTTGAGGCCCTGTAGGGGCCCGCTGCTCTGGTCGTTGCCCATGTCGGGGGCGGTGATGGGCCAGCGGTGCACGGTGGCGCATATCTCGGCCAGCTTGTAACTGGCCCACCGGCCGTTGTGCTTGGCCTGCTCGTAGCGGGCCCGGACATGGGCCCAGCCCTCCACCGGGTCGGTGCCGGTCGGCGGCCGCAGCCAGGCGGTGGCGCTGCCGTAGCGGTCTATGCAGGCCTCCACGCTGGCCCGGTGCTCGTTCATCTTGGCCTTGTCGCGCAGGCTGCGGCGCTCGTTTCCTGGGAGCGGGAAGTACTCTCCGGCCTCGTGGCGCAGGGCCGCGGCGAGGTCGTAGAACGTGACGTACCGCAGCGTGTAGATCAGCGCGGCCTCCTCGTCGAAGTCCTCCTCGAGCAGGTCCAGCACCGGGTACACGGGGTCAATGTCGGTGCTGGCCAGCTGCAGGCGGGCGAAGGCGAGCAGGTCGGCTTCGAGGTTGGCGCCGGTGGTTTCGTCCCGCAGTCCGTTGTCGATTTGCCGGTCGAGCAGGGTGTCCTCCCGCAGGCTGCGGTTGCGCCGGGCCCGGGTGGTCTCCTCGGCCGGGGGCAGGCAGTCGGCCATCCCGGCCACGGCGTAGAACACGGCGGTGAAGCGGTAGCCGTCGGGGGCGGTGCGGTGCATCGGCGTGACCCCATGCATGAAGTGCCAGCCCGGGAAGTAGATGACGTCGCCGTCCCGGCACTCCAACGTCAGGTCGAGCTCGGGAATGTGGAGGTGGCCGCCTGCCACGTTGCGTCGGGCTGTCACCATGGCCGACCAGATGGGGGTGAGGTTGTTGCGGTCGTAGTGGTACGGCAGGGGGCTGGTGTCGTTGAGCACGCCGCTGGTCCACGGTGTCCCCGGTATCAGCCAGTCCGGGGCGATAGCTCGGGCTGTGTCCCGGTCGGCGGCCGCCACCATCGGCAGTAGCTCCATGAACTCGTTGGTCAGGTGCTCCCCGGCCGCCACGATGCCCTGGTGGGCCCCGGGCGCTTCACCGGCCCCTCCGCAGGCCCGGCAGCCCTCCCGTTTCATGTGAACCCGGCGGCTCACGTTCCCGAATACGGCGCTGTTGTTGCGTATCCCGGCCGCCCGTTTGGTGGTGCTCATCGGGTAAGCCATGAAGGCCCGGCGCAGGGCGCCCATGTCGCCCCGGTACCGGCCGACGGCGGCCACTGGGTCGCCGGTCTCGGCGTCGAGCAGCACGGCCAGGTTGGGCATGGGGGTGGGCTCGCGCTCGGGGGCGGCCCGCACCAGCAGGGTCTCGATGGCGGCCCGGTCGCCCCGCTTCACCTCGACCATCTCGTTCATGCGTTCTCCAGCCGCTCGACGGCCAGCTTGCACCATCGTTCTTCCCGCTCGATGCCGATGGCCGGGCGCCCCAGTTTCTTGGCGGCCCGCAGGGTGGTGCCGCTGCCCATGTACGGGTCGAGCACTAGGTCGTCGTGCTCGGTGGTGGCCAGGATGGCTCGGTAGGGAATCTCTGCGGGGAAAGGGCACGGGTGGCCGTTCGGGTCGTTCCCCGCCGTCATGCGCCAGATGGTGCCCCACCCGACTGCACGCTGGCCCCAGGTGTGGGGTGCTCCTGGTTTGCTCAACCAGTAGATGCGTTCATCTAGGAGAGTGAACTTGCGGGTTCCGGGCATCGGGACCTGACCGTTGCGGTCCCAGATGACCTCTTGGCGTAACTCCCAGCCGTCGAAGCCCCGCACGATGTCGAGCGGGTGCTGCAGGACCCGGTCCTGCCAGCGGCACTTGTGGTTGTAGAAGAAGCTGGCGCCGGGGCGGCTGGCTGCGCCGACGGCGCAGGCCATCTCGGTCTGTATTTGGCGGTACTCGTCCTCGGGGATGGCGTCGTCGTACCAGTCGCCGGTGGCCTTAGCCGCCCATGCCTTGGCATGGTTGCCTCTCAACCCTCCGGCCATGATGTTGTAGGGCGGGCTGGTGACGGTCAGGGCCACGCCGGATAGTTCGGGCAGCACGTCGGCCCATTCGGCGCAGTAGATGGTGCGCTTCCCGTCGGTCCAGTACGGCTCGGTCATGGTTCTGGGTGGCCGGTCTCCCAGCGGCGCAGCAGGGCCACCAGTAGCTCGGCGTTGCCGGGGGTGCCGTGCCGGGTGCGGGCCGGGCCTGCCAACTCCACGACCTGGCGGAACTCCTCCAGCGGGTAGTCGAGCACGAGCGTGCGGACCTGCTTGTTGCGGTAGTTGTCGGCCAGTTCGTCGATGCTGGCCTCCCGGCGGGCGGTGGCGCTGCTGCCGCCTTCGGGGTCCCACTGCTCATCGCGGTCCTTGAGCAGGTCCCGCAGGTCTCCCGGCCCGTAGCCGATGCCGTCCAGCCCGGGGCCCTCGGCCAGCCGGTCGAGCAGGGGGATGAGCC
>Ga0302324_100008806_pt1 | contig 21231 bp, 17 predicted proteins | sample Palsa_T0_1_FD_201949 | JGI IMG/M metagenome (GOLD analysis project Ga0302324, IMG submission 201949) | Peat permafrost microbial communities from Stordalen Mire near Abisko, Sweden - Palsa_T0_1 | ecosystem: Environmental > Terrestrial > Soil > Palsa > Peat permafrost | place: Sweden: Abisko...
GTGCCAGATGTCGTTCAGCCGGTCGAGTTCGGCGGTGTCCAGCGTAATCTGTCCGGGCTGCAGCACGGACTTCCCCTTCCATCCGGGCGGCGCGGTGAGCACGGTGCCGCCTGCCCGCGCAAAGTTCTTCAGCATCTCGCGCTGCTCGGGCGTGAGCGATGCGGCGTCCACGTCGACCGCCATGGTCGCGCCCTGCAGCGCATCGGGGGTGAGGCGCTGTCCGGGGATCGCGCGCATGGGAGTGTGCTTGGCCGCGATCATATCCAGAATGCCACCCGAAAGCAGCGCATCGTCGTGATCCTGCACCACGGCCAGCTTGCCGTAGGAGCGTAGCCCACGCCATTCGGAGTGGCCTTCGAAAAATTGAAGCACCTGCGCCATGCCGCGCCAGTTCTTGACGGCTGCGGCGTCGCCGCGTTCGAGGCGGGCGGAGAAGTCGTCATCGAGCGCCACGATCCAGCGCGCACCCGCCATCTCGGCGTCGGCGATGGCAGCCTGGTAGCGCTCGCCGGTGACGACGCTGTGCGCCGGCGGCAGATATCCGAGCCACACGGCGGCCGGTCCCCACGCCCGCACGGAGCGGACGAATCCGGTGTTGGTGTCGATCCAGGGCGAGCCAGAAGGAGCCGCTTTGGCCGCGCCGTTGTCGAGCACCTGGATGCCGGGCCAGACGCCTTGATAGGTGCCGACGATGGCGTCGGGGCCGTCCAAGGGCATGCGCGCGCGGGAGGTGAGTTCGACCACGGTGGCGTGCGCATCGGCCAGCATGTCGCGCACGCGGGTGGCTGTCCCGTTGGGGAAATCGCCCTCCAGCACGATGCCCTGCAAGCCGGCGCGAATGGCCTTGCGAGCGGGATCGGCGGGGTCTGCGCCGGGCTTCAAGACAGCCAACGTGGCGATGCCGCCTGCGGCCGCGCGGGTCACGAATTCAGGCGTGTACGAAGTGAGCAGCAGGCAGTTGATGGGCGTGCCGGTAAGCAGGTCGAGCGATTTCGCGTCGGTGCTGTTCCAGCGTGCGGGCACCCAGGCGGACGGAGGGGCGATGGAGGCCAGCAAGGGCAGCGCGGAGAGGATCGCCACCCAGGGGGCTGTGCGCAGCGTCATTCTTCTACTTTACCGCGCGGCGACGCTTCGTTAGGCTCCTTCATCGAGTTCTTTGAGGACTCTTCCATCCTTGGTTCTCCACTCAATGAGTCCATTCGCGCTGCCACCTTCGATCACGACGGCGACGTATGGCCATCTCTTTCGCGGACTGGCGCTCTTGCAATACAGCCCTGAGCCCTGAGGCACGAGGCCATCGGGTGTGCGACCACGGTGACCTTCAGTACCCTTCATGCGACAAATAACGGTACCGCCAGACTGTTGCTTCGCTGCGGGTTGGGGTAGTGGGTCAGTTTGCCGCCTGTGGGGCAGGATGGTATCCTGCGCGCCGATGGAATCGGCGCGAACTGGCCGATTGACAATCGGCCCGTTAGGTTGCCAACAGTTGCCAAGCTGCCCCACAAGCAAATTGGACCCACTACCGGGTTGGGCGATTGGGACGAGAAGGCCGGTCTTCCGTTTAGCGTGGGCGGCGAACCCAAAGAGCCTGTAACGCTGCAGCCTTGAACGTCACTACCTATTTGAGAAAGTTGCCGCGTTCAGTTATGCGTGGCTGACTCAGCAACAGGAGCGTCACATGGATTACCGGATCGAAACCGTCTTGAGGTCGATCGAACGAGATGTCCGTTGCACAAGCCGGCCTGCGGAATTGGCCGATCAGGCGCGCTTGTCCATGTCGCGGTTTTACGATTTGTTTCGGCAGGAGACCGGTACCGGCCCCGGCCGGTACATCCGGACGTGCCGCTTCGAAAAGGCCAAGCAACTTCTTATGACGACGAACCTGAGCATAAAGGAGATCGCCAACCAGGTGGGAGTGCATGATGACAGCCATTTCGTCCGGGATTTTCAAAAGACGTATGGAATGTCACCAAGAAGTTTTCGCCGGGCTCGCAGAGATCCCCGCCTGGCTGGACAACAGACTGTTGCGGCGATGCCGTTCCAGGAAGAACCGCCAATAAATCGTAGTTTCGGCCAACAAATATCCGGGAGCTTTACGCGCCATGAGGCGCATACTGGACTTGATAGTTAGTTAGGCTATCGACGCACGCTATCCAAATTTCAAAGAATTGAGAATATCTTATGCCATCAACGATGATCAGATTTACTGGAACGCTCGACGGTATTAACCCGGATTACCTCAGGTGTATTTCTGTGTACCTGGTGCGGGGTCCTGAGATCCTCGCCCAAACCGCAGTGCAGGAGGATGGCGGCTTCGCACTGACTATATCGCGCCAAGTGGCCTTGGCCACCGGCCAAAGCCTGAATGCGGTGGTAGGCCCGGCGGGCATGGGAACGCACGTCGCGCACTTGCCGAACGTTCAACGGCTTCCCATCAAGCGGGCCGACGTTGAGAAAGCCGACGGCGAGTTCCGGATTTCCACCAAAGGCCTGCAGCTCACCGAGGAGGTACTAAAGATTTGGTGGACGTGGTGCACCTGGTATTGTGTCAGCGGCAACATCGTCGGGCCGGGAGGCTGCCCGGTTCCCGGAGCGCAAGTGACCGTCAACTCGGTTGGGTTCGACGTATGGGGATTCACGGAAACTCCGGAAGTCACGGTCAATGCCGATCCAAACGGGCACTTTAGCGCCTGCTTCTGCTGGTGCAGTTGCCCCTACTGCTTCCCCTGCTGGCCGTGCTGGCCGGTGTGGTGGGAGTGCTGGCCCTGGTGGTGGGAGTTCGATATGCTGTACACCATCGAAGCGCTCCAACAGATCCAACTGCGGCCCAACCGCGCATTTGCCGGTCTGCAGACCGGGAGCGTGCTAAACCGGCCGGCGGCCGTGGATTTGATCCGAGGGCAGGGATTTGCCGCCGCCCGAAAGGCGGGGGTGGAGTTTAAACCGGATCCGGCCCGTACAGCACTGGTCAAAAGCAAGCTCGCGAACGCGGCCATTCGCGCCATTTTCCCCTACTGGTGGTGGTGCTGTGACGGTCCCAACATCGTTTTTAACGTCACCCAGGGAGCTGCGGTTATCCTGGATGAAAACCCCGCCACCGACACCCGCTGGTGCTTCCCGGACGGCGGCACAGTGACCCTGGTTGGAAATTCGCAGGCCATCACCGCCTGTCCTGGAACCCCCGTGGACGTTCCGTTTGCCTGGACTTTGGTGGGCAACATTCCTGTGGACGCAGCCCACATCAGCGGCGGATACGCGGTTGGGACCACCGGCACGGATAACAGCGATCTGGCCTTCTACAGCACCCTGGATATCTACGGCGGATTCGGCGATCCCACAGTCGCCTACTACCAAGTCAACGCGGCGCTGTGGAGCGGCGATCCTTCACGCGGTGGGACGCCGCCCACGACGGCATCGTTGATTTCCACCAGCTTGAGCAACTACGTGTTCGTCATCCCCGGCGTTGGCAGCACCACTCCTTCCTTCTCGGGGCCGATCCAGATGGGTCCGTTCAACCAGAGCGGGCTGTCGAACCTTTACGCGACCCAGGCGTCGCGCGCAGGTACCACGGGGCCGCCGCCTCCCCCTCCCGGACTTCCCGCCTTCCCGCCCTGGTCCTCCGCGGCTGGCGACACCATTCTTTGGGCTTACGATCAGCTTCTGATTTCCGCGGACTCGTCTGCGCTGATCGGGGGCGCCAATGTCGGGGCGGTGGATTTGACCTTGAACGCCTACACTTCCGCTTTCGCACCGGTCGCGCTGCCGCTGCCGTTACCTCCGCCGCCAGTGCCACCGCCCGATACGAGCGCGGTGTTGACGCTCGCCATCGATAACACGGATGTGACGACGGAGCAAGTGACCCCTCCTATCGCCGCTTTCACTGCCGGCGGCATACCGGCTCCCCAGACTGGCACGGGCGAATGCCCGGCCTTCGACGTCGGACCGGGCGGCTACGTCGCGATCTATACTACGGTACGGGATGCGAACGGCCACCTCTACGAATACTATGTCGACGCCCAATACGGCCATGGCAACGAAGTGGCAGTAGCGGATCCGGGAATCCGGGGCTACCGGTCGAATCCCCTGGTCACAGCGGCGCCGGCCGGTGTTTGTGGCGCCGGCGATCCCGACTACGCCTGCAAGGGCTGGATTGGAGGTGCGGACGTGGCGTACTTCCCGTGTGCTCCGGGAGGATCCAACTGCACTATCTCACCAACCAACGGCCTGCCCTTTGGGATATCGAACGAACCGCCCGACTGCTGTTATGAGTTCCGTATTCGGTACGCCAAACGGGTTACCGATGGCTACAACTCTCCGACCCTGGAAGACGGAGACTTCCAGACGATTAGTCTGAAGTTCTCCACTTGAGGGACGTTGTCACCGAGGGAGCGAGCAGCTTGTGGAGCAGGATGGTATCCTGCGCGCCGATTGGAAATCGGCCCGCAGGTTGCCAACCTGCCCCCACAAAGCAAATTGGCCCACTACACAAAAAACGGATGCGTCGTGCCGGCGAGTCGAAGCGACTCGCCGGGCGGCGAAGTGCGATGCGTTTCTACTGGCTCGTGATCGGCAGTCTCGGCGTCTGGCGCATCGTCCATCTGTTCCATGCAGAGGACGGCCCGTGGAACTTGCTGGCGCGCCTGCGGCAGATGGCGGGCAGCGGGTGGGCTGGCCAGTTGCTCGATTGCTTCTATTGTTTGAGCCTCTGGATCGCTGCCATATTCGCTTATATCCTCGGCGCGGGGTGGAGAGAAAGGTTACTCATCTGGCCGGCCCTCTCCGGCGCGGCGATTCTGATGGAACGGACGACGTCCCGCGAAGGGCGGGCTCCGCCGGCAATTTATACCGAAAACGAAGAGGAAGAACATGTGTTGCGGCAGGAGCAGGACACAATTTCAGCGACAAATTTCGAGCATCCGGCCTCTTAGACCCGCACCCGCGCAAGTTGCGAGTCCGACGCCGCAGTATCCCCGATACGCCAGCGCAACTTTTGAGTACGTCGGCAGGACGCGACTTACGGTAAAGGGACCCGTCACCGGGCGGCAATACTGCTTTGACAGGCCCGGTTTCCGAGTGGAAGTCGACCCGCGCGACAGACCTTCGGTAGCCGCCATCCCCATGTTGAGGCAGATCGGACCCTCGCCTCCTAAACATGTCTTTGAGTCGCCTTAATATCGATGCCAGAACCGGCGTCACTCCGTTCCGGCGCACGTCATACTCCGACTTGGCACTGCCTGACGGGTGACGATCGACGGCGCAGTACGTACGGCCGGCATTGACGGCTGTCAAAACGCACCTCTCTGAGCAATTAATTTGCCGCGGATGAACGCGCATTCCCGGATGCGATACGCGAAGCCCGCATAAGCGGATCACGCCGTATTCAATCCTCCCCCTACCAATACTCTAAAACTCAGGTCTTCATGATTATATGGCTTAGCGCTCGGCATGCGTCCCCAAGAGTGGGGACGCGGCACGCACGAGTGCGTGCGCCACATGGTTCTCCAACTCCTCCAACAACACCGAAAGCCGCGGCGCGGCGTCCGCCTGCCCCCCGAAACGCAGCGCATTATACGCGGAGGTGAATTGCAGCACCAGCATCCCCATCTCCGAAGGAGGCAGCGAGCAGGCGAACTCGTAAGGCGTGGACCAGGCGGGCTTGTCATAACCGCGCCGCTTCAGCAGCTTCAGCATACGTTGATAGAGCAGCGTGGCATCGGCTACGCTCACTTGTCCGCGCCGCAGCCGCCGCACTCCCAGCCGCATGCGCCACATCCGCCAAAGTTTGGGCGCGGACCACGCCCCGACCACTCCAACAGCCAGCGCCGGCAGCCACCATAGCCCGGTATCGCCGAGCCACTTTCGCGCCGAAATCCAGGTGTCCCCCACACCGAAGATGCGGTCGAGCCATCGCAGACTGACGCGCCGGCTGGCCTGCTCCATGCGATCGGCCAGCGTGGCCTGATGGCCCAAGTCATAGCTCACCACCCACTCCTGCCAGAACGTCTCCACTGCATCGGCATAGAGAGCCAACTTGATAAGCAGCGCATTGGCGCCTGGCGGGTCCGGCGGCGTCGGATCAAATGTCACCCATCCGCCTCCGGGCAGCCATGCTTCGACCCAACTGTGGGCATCGGACGCGCGGATCACATACAGATCCGTAAGCGGATTGAAGATGCCGCTCTGGAAACCGGTCACCAGACGCGACGGAATGCCCAGGGTGCGCAGCATCACCGCCATCGCCGAGGCGAAGTACTCGCAGTGCCCCTTCTTGCGGGTGAACAGAAAGTAGGCCAGCGGATCGGCGACCTCGTGCGAGGGCAGCTCCAGCGTATAGCGGTAGCTGCCGCGGAGGTAGCGTGCCACGGCTGCGGCGCGATCCCAATCGTTATCCAAACCGCGCACGGTGTTGCGAGACAGATCGGGAATCCGCGGATCGAGCGTCGGCAGGCTCAGATACTGCCTTCTTTCGTGGGTACTCAGAAAATCCTGGTCCGCGCCCGTGTCGCCCAGCCAGCCGTAGACATCGTAGAAAAAACCTTCCGCGGGCGGGTGCCCCAGCCGGTAGCTGCCGTCGCCGCGGGCCATGATGGTGAGTTGCTTCAGGTAGACGATTTCGGGCCGCCCGGCGAAGAACAGAATGTCCGAATCGATGCTGTTCAAACTGATGCGGTAATGGACGCTCCGCCCCAGACGCCTGCGCTGCCGATCGTCGGCAAGCTGAAAGACGCCCTTCGCGACGGCCGGAATCCAACGTGGATCGCTGGAAGGCTCGAACCACGCCCGGCCGTTGAAATCGCCGAGTGTCGCCCCGCGCCATTTCAGGTTGCGCGTGGGTTGGCCATCTGGGAATTGCACGTGCATCACGGGGCGGGACGTGGTCTTGATTTCCCCGATCTCGCCCAGCGTGATCTGGTTCGAGAATCCAGGCAGGTAGAAGCGCCTGGACACCAGCCGCCGCAGCGCCGCATCGGCCGTACGAGGCAGCATGAAGAAAAGCCCCGTCGTAAGCCCCAGAATGCCGACCGTGATGACGGCCGTCAGCGCCGCCAGACGCGGGTGGAAACTGCGCAATCCGCTACGCGCGACTGTCAGCCGCTTCTGCATCGAGCGGCGGATCTCGGCGCTGGTGAAGGCGGCCATGGCGAAGAGCAGATACAGCGCCAGGAAAAGGAAGAAATTCGAGTTGGTGGAAAGGATGGCGGCGGCCAGCAATTCCAGGAACGCGATGGCGGCCATGAAGAAGTAATCGCGATTGGTGCGCGAGGTCAGGATTTGGATCACCGCCAGAAAGAACACCAAGTGGACGGTGGATTGGATGAATGCCCGCGAAAGGAAAAAGTAATCCAGCGGGAAGAAGCCCACATAGGCGAGTGTGAGCGCCACCACCAGTTTGGGCGAGATATCGAAGCGCAGCGCGCCGGAGATCAGCAGGGCGCGCGCCAGCAGTCCGGCGCCGGTCAGGATCACGGTAGGCGCATCCAGGTAACCGGAGCCGGCCACGGCCAGATAGCCGCTGACCACCAGGCCCCATAAGGCGAACTGAAAGAATCGCTCGACCGCAGCCGCGGCATTCGCCGGTGAGCGGGACATAATTCTATTGTACGTGCGCCGGGCGGGGCGCGCTCGCCGCGGCTGGCGGCTGCGCCTGCGTGTTTCCCGCCGGCGGGAAATTTATGGCTTGACATTGTACCGTGGTAGTTTGGTACATTGATATTATGGTACCGAATGAAAAACACATCGTGGAACGGGTGCAGACGGGCGTTCGCATGGAAAAGCGCATGTTGAAAGTCCTGAAAGCCTTTGCCGACTATCGCGATTTGACGCTCGGCGACCTCTTGGAAGGCATCGTGCTGCACGCTTTCGACGGCAAGACCCCTTTCGGCCGGGACAGTCTCGAACGCATAAAGGAACTGAAAAAATTTTATGGCCTCGATCTGGATTCCAGTTCGAGCCATCGCCTCGCCGAAGCCAGTGCGGGCGGCTCCCGGAAGACCGGGAAGAAAAAGGAGAACACTCCGCGATGAATCCACGAATCAAGAAGCTGGCCATTTCAGGACTGCAGTGGGCGCTGGGCCTGGTGGTTTTGTGGGAGTCCGCTTACTTTGCGCTTTCCCCTGCCGCCGGCCGCCAATTCGCCGAGACCGGCCTTCCGCAGTGGATACGTCCGGCGCTTGGCGGAAGCGAAGCAGTTGCCGCGCTCTTATTTCTGGCGCCGGCCGTAAGTTTGGTTGGCGGTTACGCCCTGCTAGTCGTATTTGCAATCGCTATAGGCATTCACTTTCTTCACGGCCAGTACGATGTCGGCGGCCTGATTGTCTACGGCATGGCCGTGGTCGTTTGCATGACTCACCGAAACGACGAAAATGCGGAGGCGCCGCGTGACCGATGACGAGTTCATCGCCGGCTTCGAGAACTGCAGTCTTGCCAATGAGTCCTTTCACCACGCCGACCATGTCAGAATGGCCTTTCTGTATTTGGCCCGGCACCCGGCCCTGGAAGCTCTCCAGCGCTTTTCCACTTCGCTGGCCAAGTTCGCAACGGCGAATGGCAAGCCTCAGCTTTACCACGAAACCATCACATGGGCTTTCCTGCTTTTGATTCGCGAGCGGCTGGCCCGGACAGGATGTCAACAGACCTGGACTGAATTCGCTGCCGGCAACGCAGACCTATTGAATTGGAAAGATAACGTCCTGAAGAAATACTACCGCGGCGAAACGCTCTCATCGGACCTTGCGAGAACCACCTTTTTGTTTCCCGACAAAGCCGTCACTGAGCCGTGATGTGATGCCCGACGGCGTCGTTGTCAGTTCCCGCGGGTGGTCCAATCGCACGGAGGGCAGTAATGTGGTCGGCGCCGCTGAAATCGAAAGGGCTGAAATTCTTCCTCTGGCCGATTTGCGGCGTATTGCGTTCTCCATGGAGGAGCATCGAACGAGCATGGCTGCCGCCATTGAAGATCGCAACCCCGACTTGGCTCTACAGCGATTGCACGACCCGGTAGTGGACCGGCCCACGGTCGCGCAAGACTCGTTTTGGCCGTTTGTGCTTACCGGAGTATTCGCGCTTGGTGCTATACCTGTGGAGTTTTTTCTGGGCACAACAGGCGCGATGGCCTCGCTGAACGCCGGCATCGCCAAGGCGTGGGCCGTCCATCGAGAGTGGAGTGGTCCCGCCCGGAGAGAAGATTTCCAGCGCTATCTTTCCCGATCGCCATGAGCCTCAAGAGGCCAACTCAAAGTTTGATAGCGCGTGCTCCACAGGCTAAAACGGGCTAGTGTAGTGCGCCAGAAGTACCTCAACACAACGCTCCCTACGGCGTAGCAGAGGTTCAACCGCCTCCGGACCCAAGGGGAATCGACGCCCGAGGGGCGGGCATTGCTCCCTGCCCGACTGTATTCGCCCATCGGTCATTCCTCCGAGGCAGGTCAAAACTGCGAAGCCCGTCGATCCGAAAATGAACCTTAAAGGATTTCTGGTGCACTACACTAGCTGCATTTTCCGCGGCGGCGGTGAGCGCGCTGCGGCTAACGCGCGCCGTCCTACAATGGCATAAGGAGCGTGCATGCCCGAAGCTGCCGGTAATGGCATCATCTCGATAACCAGCCGTCATAGCGTGGATGCCACGTTGGACAAGCTGAAGCGTATCCTGGACAGCCAGGGTGTGAAGATTTTCGCGCTTGTCGATCACAGCGGCGAGGCCGAAAAGGCCGGGCTGCGAATGCGCGATACCAAGCTGCTGATCTTCGGCAACCCGAAGGGCGGTACGCCGCTGATGCTGGCATCCCCGACCGCCGCGCTGGACCTTCCCCTGAAAATCCTGGTCTGGGAGGACGCCGCGGGCAAGGTCTGGCTCACTTATAACAGCGTGGAATTCATCAGACAGCGGCATAGTCTGACGCCCGATCTGGCGGCCAACATTGCGGTAATCGACGCGCTCGCCAGAAAGGCCGGGGAGTAGCCTTCGCGGCGGATGCGCGGAATTGCACTACCAGCCTTGGCTCGAACCACCCCGCGCAACACAACGCGACACGATGTCGGCGAATGTAACGAAGAATAGGAAAAACGGCTCTGTCGCCACCCCGCCCAGTGTCACGCCATCGTCTTTTCCCGCGCGTGAATCTCTTGCAAGCTCCACACCCTTATGGGATCTCGTTTCCGTGCCGCCATGGCCTCGGCCGCCGCACGCGCGCCGCTCATGGTGGTAATGCAAGGCACCCGATGCATCACTGCGCTGCGCCGGATGGCCTTCTCGTCGAAGAAGGCCGGCGCGCCCGCGGTCGTATAGACCGCCAGTTGAATGCTGCCCGCCTTCAACAAGTCCACCGCGTTGGGGCGGCCTTCATTCACCTTGAACACGATCTTGCACGTGAGTCCGGCCGCCCTTAGCGCCGAGGCCGTGCCGCGCGTGGCCACAAGCTGGAATCCCAGCGCCGCGAACTTGCGCGCCACCGCCACGGCTTCCGGCTTGTGGTGATCGTTCACGCTGATGAACACCGTGCCCGTCTTCGGCAGCGGAGTGCCCGCGCCGATCTGCGCCTTGGCAAACGCTTCGCCGAAGTTGGCGCCCACCCCCATCACCTCGCCGGTGGATCGCATCTCCGGCCCCAGCGCGGGGTCCACGCCCGGAAATTTATTGAACGGAAACACCGGCGACTTCACGAAATATTGCGGCACTGGCAGCACGCCCGTCGCATCGGTAAAATCGCGGATCTTCTCGCCCAGCATCAGCCCCACAGCGATCTTCGGCAGCGGTACGCCGGTGGCCTTGCTCACATACGGCACGGTGCGCGACGCGCGCGGGTTCACCTCCAGCACGTACACCTTGCCGTTCTGAATTGCGTACTGCACGTTCATCAGCCCGATCACGTGCAGCGCCTTCGCCAGGCGCACGGTGTAGTCTTCGATGGTGTCCAGTTGCTGCCGCGGTATGGACTGCGCCGGCAGCACGCAAGAGCTATCGCCCGAATGCACGCCGGCCTCTTCGATGTGCTCCATGATGCCGGCGATCAATACGTCTTCGCCATCCGACAGCGCGTCCACGTCCACTTCGGTGGCGTCTTCCAGGAAGCGGTCGATCAGCACCGGACGGTCCTGCGAAAAGGTCATCGCTTCCCGCATGTACTCGCGCACAGTTTCCTCATCGTACGCGATCACCATGGCGCGCCCGCCCAGCACATAGCTGGGCCGCACCAGCACCGGATATCCGATGCGCCGCGCGATGGCGCAAGCCTCTTCCGCGCTGGTAGCCGAGCCGTTCTCCGGCGCGGGAATACCGAGATCGTCGAGCAGCTTGCCGAACAACTTGCGATCCTCGGCTAGATCGATATCCGCCGGATCGGTCCCGATGATCGGCACGCCTTGGCGCTTCAGCGGCAACGCCAGCGTGAGCGGCGTCTGCCCGCCAAACTGCACGATCACGCCATCCGGCCGCTCGACGTCGAAGATGTTCAGCACATGCTCCAGCGTCAGCGGCTCGAAGTACAGCCGGTCGCTGGTGTCGTAATCCGTCGACACGGTCTCCGGGTTGCAGTTCACCATGATGGATTCCCAGCCCAGCTCCTGCAAAGCGAACGATGCGTGGCAACAGCAATAGTCGAACTCAATGCCCTGCCCGATGCGGTTCGGGCCGCTGCCCAGGATCATGACCTTGCGCCGGCCCGTGCGGTCCGCTTCGCAGGCGCTTTCGTAGCTCGAATAAAGGTACGGAGTGAAGCTCTCGAATTCCGCCGCGCAAGTGTCCACGCGATTGAAGACCGCCCGTACGCCCATCGCCTTGCGCTTCTCGCGCACCGCCAGTTCCGCCGCGCCCCATGTCTTGGCAAGCTGCGCGTCGGAGATACCGTAGCGCTTGGCACGCACCAGCGTTTCCTTGGATATCGCATTCAGGCTCTCGCCTTCCAATTCGGTCTGCAGCTTGATCACATCTTCCACCTGCCGTAGAAACCACGGGTCGATGGCGGTCAGCTCGTGAATTTCTTCGGCTGTGTAGCCGCTCTCGAAAGCGAAGCGGATGTAGCTAAAGCGGTCCGGTGTGGGCGTGATCAGCTTCTGCGGGATCAGGTTCTTGTCGAGCTTCTCAGAGCCGAAAGCCTTGCCGGTTTCCAGGCTGCGCAACCCCTTCCACATAGCCTGTTTAAATGTGCGCCCGATAGCCATCACCTCGCCCACCGACTTCATCTGGGTGCCCAATGTTGTATCCGCGCCGGGGAATTTCTCGAACTGCCACTTGGGAATCTTGACGACGACGTAGTCGATGGTCGGCTCGAAGCAGGCGGGCGTCTGGCGCGTGATATCGTTGCGGATTTCGTCCAGCCGATAGCCCACCGCCAGCTTGGCTGCAATCTTCGCGATCGGAAATCCCGTAGCTTTGGACGCCAGCGCCGAGCTGCGCGAAACACGCGGGTTCATTTCGATAATGACCATGCGCCCGGTCCGCGGATCGATGGCGAATTGCACGTTCGATCCGCCGGTATCCACGCCGATCTCACGCAGGCAGCGAATCGCGCCATCGCGCATCATCTGGTATTCGCGATCGGTGAGGGTCTGCGCCGGCGCCACTGTGATGGAATCGCCCGTATGCACCCCCATGGGATCGAAATTCTCGATGGAACAGACGATGATGACGTTATCGGCCACGTCGCGCATCACCTCCAACTCGAATTCCTTCCAGCCCAGCACGCTCTCTTCGATCAGCACCTCGTGTACCGGCGAGAGCATCAGGCCGCGCTCGATGATTTCGGTCAGGTCCTCGCGGTTGTAGGCGATCCCGCCGCCGCTGCCGCCCATCGTGAAGCTGGGCCGCAGGATGCACGGGTAGCCGATGCGCTCGGCGAACGCCAGCGCCTCCGCTTCGCTTTTCACCAGCTTCGAATTCGGCGTCTGCAGGCCGATCTTGCGCATGGCGTCTTTGAACAGCAGGCGGTCTTCGGCCTTCTGGATGGCGTCGATCTTGGCGCCAATCAATTCCACGCCGTAGTGATCCAGCACGCCCGCTTCGGCCAATTCCATGGAGAGATTCAGGCCAGTCTGCCCGCCCACAGTGGAAAGCAGCGCGTCGGGCCGTTCCCTGCGGATGATCTCTTCCACGTAAGGCCGCGTCAGGGGCTCGACGTAAGTGCGGTCGGCCAAATCCGGGTCGGTCATGATGGTGGCCGGGTTCGAATTCACCAGCACCACTTCGTAGCCGTCGCCGCGCAGCGCCTTGGCCGCCTGCGTGCCCGAATAATCGAACTCGCAAGCCTGCCCGATGACGATGGGGCCGGAGCCGATGATCAGGATGCGGTGCAGATCGTTTCGCCGCGGCATCGGTTAACGCTCACCCGCCATCAATTTCACGAAATCGTCAAACAGGTAATGCGAATCGTGCGGCCCCGGCGCGGCCTCCGGATGATACTGCACGCAGAACACCGGATGGCTGCGATGGCGGAAACCCTCCAGCGTTTGGTCGTTCAGGTTCATGTGGGTGATCTCGACTTCGTTCGTGTTCAGCGAATCCGGGTCCACGGCGAAACCGTGATTGTGCGAGGTGATCTCCACCTTGTTCGTCACTTTGTTGATCACCGGATGATTGGCGCCGCGATGTCCGAATTTCAACTTGTAAGTGCGGCCGCCCACTGCCAGACCTAGGATCTGGTGGCCCAGGCAGATGCCGAAAATCGGCGTCTTGCCGATCAGCTTGCGCACATTGTCCACCTGGGTTTGCAGCGGTTCGGGATCGCCCGGTCCGTTCGAGAGAAACACACCATCGGGCTTCAGCGCCAAGGCGTCGCCGGCCGAAGTCAGCGCCGGGACTACGGTGACGCGGCAACCCACTTGCACCAGCCGCCGCAGGATATTTTGCTTGATGCCGAAATCGTACGCCACCACGTGGAAGCGCGGCTCGGCCGGGGGCGGCACCAGTTCGGAAGGCGAGCACGGCTCGACCGGTTTATCCCAGCCGTAAGGCTCCGCAGTGGATACGCGGCTCGCCAGATCCAGGCCGGCCATCGTGGGGATCTGCCTGGCTTTTTCGACCAGCTTGGCGCCGTCCGTTTCCAAGGTTGAAAGCACGCCGCGCATCACGCCGCGCGTGCGCAGATGCCGGACCAGCGCGCGCGTATCCAGCTCGGAGACTACCGGGATGCCGTGCTGGCTTAAGAAATCGCGGGCTTCCTCGTCCGAGCGCCAGTTGCTGGTGATGCCGGAAAACTCGCGCACCACCAGGCCTTCGATATAAGGGTGCGCGGATTCGTTGTCGGCGGCGTTGGTCCCGTAGTTCCCGATCTGCGGATTGGTTAGTATGACGATCTGGCCGGCATAGGACGGATCGGTGAATATTTCCTGGTAGCCGGTGATGGCGGTATTGAAGACGACCTCGCCGGATCGCTCGGCGGACGCACCAAAACTCCGGCCCTGGAAGACGCTGCCGTCTTCCAGGGCGAGGGTGGCGGCTGGCAACTCGATTGTCCTCCTGGGGATTGGATTCACTCTATTTTAGCAGGGGCGGGGTGGGCGCGCTAGAATGATGGGTATGGCGACTGCGACGATGATGACGTCCGCGGAGTTCCTGGCCCGGCCGGACGAGTTCGACCAGAGCGGCGACCCGATCAAGGAAGAACTCATCGGCGGAGAGATTGTAAGAATGGCTGAACCCTCCAAGCGGCACGATGTAACGAAGAACGACATAGGAGATGCGCTGGCTTTCCACCTGCGGGCTCACCGTGAACTGGGCCTTAGATCCCTCATTGAAATCGTATTCAAGGTCACCGAGCGCGATACGATCAGACCCGACGTGTCCGTCGTCCGCACGGAGCGTCTCTCCGAAGAAGGCCGCATCCTGAAAGGCGCACCCGAGATCGCCGTCGAAGTAATCTCGCCGACAGACACCGTGGACAAGATCAGAAAAAAGATCGCAGCTTATCTGGAGAACGGCGCCAGTTCGGTTTGGATCTTCTATCGCGACGGCTTAGTGTCCGTGCACACGGCTACAGGCGTGCGGGAACTCAAGGGTGACCAGCCGTTGGAAGATTCGCTGCTGCCCGGCTTTTCCGTGCCCGTCTCCGCCTTCTACTTCCGGCCATAAATCGTGGTCGATCGTTTGGCCGGGGCATCGGTTAGCGCTCACCCGCCATCAATTTCACAAAATCGTCGAACAGGTAGTGCGAATCGTGCGGCCCCGGCGCGGCCTCCGGATGATATTGCACGCAGAACACCGGATGGCTGCGATGGCGGAAGCCCTCCAGCGGTGACGGCGGAACTGGCGATGACCTCGCGGGATCCGTTCGGTGCCCGCACCAACGCTCCTGCCCTCCGAGGACGCGCCAGAATAATTCGTATGGCAACCGCAACCCTCCTCACTTCGGCGGAGTTCATGGCCCGGCCGGACCGATTCGATGAGTGCGGTAATCGAATCAAGGAGGAGCTGATTCGCGGGAGAATCGTCCCAGGGCCGAGCATGTCCGGATGGTCCAAATGGCACGACATAACGAAGAGCAATATCGTGGAAGCGCTGATAGTCCACCTGTACACGCATCCGGTGCCCCTTCTCAAAGTCATGATCGAGGCCGGCTTCGTCGTGACGGATCTTGACACCTTTGCCCCGGACGTGGCCGTCCTGCGCACCGAACGGCTCGCCGAGGAAGGCCGGCTGATCAACGGGGCGCCCGAGATCGCTATCGAAGTGGTCTCCCCCACCGATACTGCCAGCGGCATCCGAAGAAAGATCAAGCATACCTGGAAAACGGCGCGCGCGCGGTCTGGATCTTCTACGACGACGGCTCTGTAGCGGTGCATACAGCTTCTCAAGTGAGCGAACCGAAGGGCGACCAAACCGCTGGAAGACCCGTTGCTGCCCGGATTTTCCGTCGCCGTATCCACATTCCTCACGCAAGCATGACAGCTATTTCTTGCCGTAAATCGTCGTTGATGGGTTGAAGTTCCGCCAGTCGAACCAATAGTCCTTGAGCACTTCCACGGGTTCGAGACACGCACCTTTGGCCTTCCCCGAAACGGCGCAGCCCTGAAAGTTCCACTCACTGCCAGTCGACGCATCCATCAACAATGCCCCCGGCGTGGCCGGCTGGTCTCCCGGCATCCGGTAGAAATCGGGCGCACCCCGAACCCCTGCAATGCGATCGCGGAACGCCCGTACGGATTGTCCGTCCGCTCCCACCACCAGCAGCACCGGCTCCGCGCCCACATGGTCCTGTACCAGCTTTTCCCGAATCACCTGGTCGTACAAGAAAGCCCGCCTGACGCCGAATGCCTGAATCCCCAGCATCAGGTCGCGGCCCTTCAGTCCGTGCTCGCGGAAGTCGATTACCGTGGGCGCGCGCTGCATGCGGACATCCCAATCCTTCGGCGCGTATCCGGAACGGTATTGCGCGGCGTCCTGCAGCACCGTCCCCAGCGGTTCTTCGGATTGCCATGTGCCGAAGTTCAACTCGTCCGAGTGAACGAACGGCAACTGACTCCCCTTCAGCGGACCGGACACGGCCTTACCGCTGATCTGCTGCCAGTAAGAGCCGGTCTGCTCGTCGCGCATCAGGAAGTTCTGGTTATTGATGCCGGCCAGGTGAAAAGTCAGACGCAGCCCCGCTACATCTCTGCCCCACACCAGACCGGTGTGACATAGCGTTCAATAGGTCGCTACGATCGCAACCTTATCCACCACGTCGTTGATGACGTGATGATACGAGATGTTGCGGATGGGGTACGCGCGGGCGGTGCCCCCGATCTTTACCGCGATCACCTTCTCGTCTTTGTCGAGTTTCGTCCCGGACGCGGCGGCAAACGAGGGACGATCGTCGGGATGGAACATCAGCTCGTAGATGTTCACGCGCGCCAGGGCCGCCAGGACGCATACGAAAACAGCGCCGGCTGTAGCGAGTGCCCGCCGCCACCTCCGAGGCTGCGCGCGCCAGTAGAAGATCAACGCGGCTACTGCAGCGGCCACGGAGACCAGAGTGGCTGCGGATCGAAACTGCATCACTACCAAGGCGATCGCCAATTCCCGCGCACCCTGCGCCCGAAACGGCCAAATCACGTAGAATGGATAGACCACGCAGATCAGTGACAGGGCCAGGCAGCCTGACAGGATGGCGACGGATATCCCCCTGGTTCGCCGCAGTTCGCCGGTCATATTCGTCTCTTGCCCACCTACCCATTAGAACAGGAACTTCAGCGCCAGTTGGAACAGGCGCGGCGGACCCGCTTGCAGAATCTGGCCGAATGCGGGCGACTCCAGGTCGTTCTCCGGCAGGCCGAAGTTCGGATGGTTCAGAGTGTTGAAACACTCCGCGCGGAACTGCACGCGCTTCGACTCATCGATCCGGAAGTCCTTGAACAGCGACAAATCCACGTCTTCGATGCCGGGACCGCGCACTACGTTGCGGCCTTCGTTGCCGAACTGCCCGGCTTGCGTCACCGGATTGAGCTGTTGGAATGCCGACCGGCTCACCCAGTCGCTGGGTGTATGCGGTCCGAGATTTGGGTTGGAAATCAGGTCCGGACGGCTCGAATAGAAGCCCGTGATCTCGGGCGCGCTCCCTTGCAGCGACACGTTGGCGCTGTCGTAAACGGTGAAAGGCGTTCCCGATGAAATGCTGGCAATGGTATTCAACTGCCATCCGTTCACAAGGAACGCCGCAGCAGGCGAGGCGCCCCGCCAGACAGGCAGCTTGTAGCTTCCACTGAACAGGAAACGATTCTTGGCATCGAACAAGGAGGGCCCGTGCTCGGCCCGTAAGTCGAATGGGTTCTGAGCCAAGTCGTTCTCTCCCGCCACCAGGGTTGGAGCCGATCCGGCCACATTCAGCGACGAGATATAGTCCAGACTCTTAGAAAACCAATAAGACGCGAGGAAACTCAGGTTGCGCGTGAACTGCCGCGAGAACGCCGCCTGCAGCGCATGGTAGGTCGAGCTGGAGTCGTCCGCGATCAGGCCGACTGATCCATAGTTGCAAACGCCGGCTGCATTGCAATCGGCGTATTCGCGCCGCTGCTCAGTATTCTCCGCGTTAGCGCCGGGGCCGTAAATGGAAGGGTTCGCCTCAATGAAGCGCGGTAAGTGCGTGCCTTTGTTGCCGACGTAGCGCACATCCAGCAGGTAGTCCTTCGCGATCACCCGCTGAAACGATAAATTCCAGTTTTGAGAATAAGGCGGTAGCATGCCTTGTTGCACCGTCAGGATGGTCGCCGGTTGCACGAACTGCTGGTTCGCAAACGGTGGCGTCTGGCCGCCGTAGGGATTCGCCAGGTTGAACCCGGGTCCCGCCAATTGATAAGCCTCGGTCCATGGCAGAGCGCTAACTGCCGCTTGTAGAGGACCGCCCACGCCGTTGGTGAAACCATCGTAAAAGATACCGTAGCCCGCGCGGACAGTCATTTTGCCAGCCCCGGAGGGATCCCACGCTAGGCCCACACGCGGCATGAACTCGTGATAATCGACCGCGGCGATGCCCGGCGGCACGCCCTTATCGCCGGGAAAAAGCAATCCGTTGGGCGCATCGGGCATCACCGTGGATTGTTGGCCCGGCGCCCATTCGTTCATCCGGTTTCGAATGTCGGTGTACGGCGTATTCACTTCGTAGCGCAAGCCGTAGGTTAAGGTCAGTCGCGGAGAAATGCGGAATTCATCTTGCGCATATCCCGCCACGATCCACTTGCGCAGGCCGCGGTTGAAGTCGCCGCCGCCCTGGAAGAACTGCACCGATTGCCCCAGCAGCATACTCGCAAAGGAGTCGCTGGCGGGAAATGGCGCGAACACGAAGAAGCCGTTGGTGGCAATTCCCAGCAAAACATCGATTTGCTGGCGATCCAGGTCTGCGCCAAGTTTCAGGTTATGCCTGCCGCGCGTCATAGCGATCGAGTACGACCCCTGGTAATCGTTCTGATAAGTGTTTTGCGGGCCGGTAATAGGGTTGCCCACGTCCGCGTAGCCGCTGACGATCAAGAATGGAACACCGGCATTAGTGCCCAGCGTGGGCTGATAGCTGAAACCCAGGCTGCTGCCGGGCGTGTGATTCTGCGCGTCCTCGTAGATGAATGCGTTGCGGAAGAAAGCCAGGCGTACGGTCTGTACGGTATCCGGTGAGATCACGTGAACATGCGAAACGGTAAACGAATTCGTGGTGATGGCGTCGGTGACGGGAAAACCGGGAACATTCGATCCGTTGATGGGAAGCGGATCGAGGAGATTTTGCCCGGCAGCGGCATACCGCATGTATATCTGATCGTTGTTCCCGAAGTAGTGGTCGAACCGGAAACCGCCCTGGTTGTAGTTATCGGCTTCTATCTGCGTGCCCTCATACAACCCAGGTGACACATTGCCGAGCGGGTACAGATTCCCGGCGGCTAGCCCAACGGGGCTGAGCATCGAGGCCGGAATCTTGTTGCCCGGAAACGGCTGGCCCGTAAACTCGTTAATCAGCGGCGTAGGCAGACCTGTGCTCGGATCGGTCAAGCCCGAGAAGTCGCCGGTTCGCTCGGCGGCGGTGGGCACCACGGCTGCCTGCGTTTCGCCCTGATAGTCGCGCTGCCCCTCGAAGTAGACGAAGAAGAAATCCTTGTTGCGCCGTATCGGGCCGCCCAGTGTCGCTCCAAACTGGTTCAGGTGCAGCGGCTCGACCGTTGCGGCAAAGAAGTTGCGGGAATCGAACGCGTTGTTCCGCAGAAACTCATAGAGGTCGCCATGGAAGCCATTGCCGCCGGACTTAGTGACCACGGAGGTGGTCGCGCCGCTGGTCTCGCCGTACTCGGCGGGCGCGTTCAGCGAAAGGATGCGGAATTCGCTGACTGCGTCCACGGGAGTGTGCAGGGCAAAGCCTCCGTTCACGCTGTCCACGTTGGTTACGCCGTCCAACAGGTAGTTGTTCGACTCGGGTCTCTGCCCGTTGACGGCGAACGCCTGGCCGCTGCGCAAAATGCCGCCGGCTTCGGAAAGTCCTGCCGTCATAGGCGCCACGCCGGGTTGCAGCAGACCCAGTTGCATCAGATCCCGGCCGTTCAAGGGCAGGTCCGTCGCTTCACGTTCGGACACTACATTTCCCAGCGCCGAGCTGGTGTCGACGGTCGCCGTCTGAGCCTGCACATCGACGTGGCTGTGGCTGCTGGCTATTTCCAACTGCACCGGATAATTCACCACACGGCCGACGTCGATCCGGATGGCCGGCGCAGAGTAAGGCGCAAAGTTAGCGGCCATGACAGTCAATGAATAGTCGCCCACCGGAAGGTTGGAGAAGCGGAACGTTCCCTGCCGCGACGTGACTGCCGTCTGTCGCAGCCCGGTCTGAACATTCTGCGCAGCCACCTGCGCGCCGCTCACCACGGCGGACGACGGATCGGCAACCTGGCCCTCCAGTATGCCGATCGGGTCTTGCGCTTGTAAAACTCCGTATAGGCACACGGATAGCAATGCCAGCGTACGCATAGATTAGTAACCCCTCCCTCTAAATGGATATGTTGTGAGTCTATGAGCTAGCGGGCAAGCTGTCAATAATGAAAAGCAATTAAGCGATAATCATTACGCGCGCAGATCACAGAATCAGGCGCAGGTAAATCGCGCCGCGTGTTGCGTCTGGCTTATGGGGGCCGGTCTGCTCGAAACCCAATCGCTCGTACATCGCCAGGGCGCGGCGCATAATGGGCATGCTGTCGCCTAGCATCTCGCGATAACCGGCCTTACGCGCTTCGCCGATCACCCACTGGAGCAGCGCCAGGCCCAAGCCCCGATCGCGGAACTGGGACCGCACATAGAGCCGCTTGGCTTCCGCGCGCGAGTGGTCCAGTTGGCGGAGCGCGATGCAGCCTGCGGGCTCGCCGCCCTCGAAGGCCAGCGCCAGACGGCCGGCCGGAGGCGCGTAATCGCCGGGCAGTCCGGCCACTTCCGCCGCGAAATTCTGAAAGCAGGGCGTGAAGCCGAACGACTGCCAGTACTCTTCGAAAAGGTGCCGCACCATCGCCAAATGTTCCGCGCTGGCGGCGCAAACGATCTCCATCAAGATAATGTAACCACAGATGGACACAGATGCACACCGATAAGCCCGTTTTCATCCGCGTGCATCTGTGTCCATCTGTGGTTACATCTTCGCGCGGATTCAGTGCGTCTTTGAATAGACCACGTAGTTCACTCCGATGCGAATGCCCAACGCGGAATACTTCTCGGGATACCGCGGATCGTCCGCCCACTCCCATGAGTCTCCAATATCGGAGTTGTAGGAGATGGCCACCATCACCCGGTTGCGGTCGTCGTAG
>Ga0302324_100008807_pt1 | contig 21231 bp, 15 predicted proteins | sample Palsa_T0_1_FD_201949 | JGI IMG/M metagenome (GOLD analysis project Ga0302324, IMG submission 201949) | Peat permafrost microbial communities from Stordalen Mire near Abisko, Sweden - Palsa_T0_1 | ecosystem: Environmental > Terrestrial > Soil > Palsa > Peat permafrost | place: Sweden: Abisko...
TAGATCTTCAAAAGCCCGCGCCCAGAGCGGCTGGGAGCCGCATCTGCGCCTCGGGGCTGGTAAACTCGGGCTAGGGAGCGAAGCATGAACTCACTTGCATATTCAGTGACGCATGACATGACGGGCGGCGAATTCACCACATTAGCCAGCATGACGCGACTCGGCGTTTTAGCGGCGTCGATCGCCCACGAAGTCAACCAGCCTCTGACCGGTATTATTACCAACGCCAGCACCTGCCTGCGCATGCTGGCGGCCGACCCCCCAAACGTGGCTGGCGCTCTCGAAACTGCTCAGCGCACGATTCGCGATGGCAACCGCGCGACGGATGTCATCGTGCGGCTGCGCTCGCTCTTTAGCGCGAAAGTCGCTACAACTGAACTGGTTGACCTGAATGAAGCGGCACGAGAAGCGGTCACTCTTTCGTTGACCGATCTGGAGAGAGGCCAGGTGATCTGGCAACTGGAACTTGCCGATCGTCTTCCTCTGGTTCCAGCGGATCGCATCCAGCTTCAGCAGGTCATTCTAAATCTGCTGCGGAACGCGGTTGATGCGATGAGTGAAGTCAACGGCCGCACGAAGCAGTTGACCGTCAGAACGGTGCGGACGGAGGGCGACAGGGTATGCCTATCCGTTGTGGATGTGGGAGTAGGCATCGACTCCAACAAGGCGGAGAGATTGTTTGACCCTTTCTTCACCACCAAGACGACCGGTATGGGGATAGGCTTGTCCCTCAGTCGGGCAATTGTCGAGAGTCATCATGGCCGTCTGTGGGCTACACCGAATAATGGTCATGGAACGACGTTTTCATTCTCGATTCCATGCCAACCGGATGGCATCTCGGAGAGCACAGAGTTAGGTTTCGCGGCGATGGCCACAGAGATTGTTTGATCCGCTGCATCGCTGGCCACTTCATTTCGATGCGTGCTGTCGTCGGGCCCCCGCCGCGCCACCGAGCAACCCAACGTAGTATCCAAGCCGAGGCTCAACGTCTCCTGGCTGGTGAAAACCCTGCTCAAACAGAGCACGAAGTCTTTCTTGAGCCGCAGGTCGGCCGAGTGAAGCCGCAAACGCCTCCCACTCCGGGGCAATCTCCGCGTCCTTGGGCAGGCTATTCAGGTCAACCAGCCGCTTCGTTTCTGCAATCGCCTGTTTGTCGAACGATGAGACTCTTTCGGCAAGAGCGTTCACAAACGCGTCGAGCTGGTGGTCAGGTAGGGAACCGTTGACATAGCCATACAACTCAGCCAGATCGCCGTTGACGTCGTCAGCGCCCAACAACACTTCCAATGCTCTTCCACGACCGATCAATCGTGGCAGCCGTGCCATCGGCCCGCCCCCCGGGACTAAACCCGCTCCAACCTCCCACTGCGAGAGAATCGCTTTTTCGCGGCTGGCAAAACGCATATCGCTGGCGAGGGCGAGTTCACTGCTGACGCCGGTTGCCCAATCGAAACAACGGGCGCACGACTCAATCTGGCGAGCATGTCAGGCAGCGCCTGCAGGCCAGTCCGTCCCACGGGAAATTTCGCCGACTCCTCGGGCTTCGCGAGGAAGTCATAGTGGGTCAGAAAGAACCCCTCCACGGCGCTGTCAAAGACGACAACCCGAACTCGATCGTCGAATTCGAGTTTCGACACGACCTCTTCCAGTCGTGGAATATGTGCGGGGCCAAAGATGTTGAGGGGCGGGAGGTCAAGCGTAACACGCCAATATTCATTGGAATGCCTGGTAAGACGCATTTCCCCTTCGTTACGTTTGTTTGTCATCTTTTCCTCCTGCCTATTGATTGAGCCGGATCTGCGAAAGAAAGACAATTGGACGATAGTATTGGGGATACTTTGGTCTATGCCGGCGAGACCTGTTGAGTCAATCCTTATGAGGTCAACTCTGCGGCCTGGAGGGGATTGCAGCGACGGACCAATCATTGATTGGGTCTCCAACGCCCGCGTCATGCGTAAAGTTCCATCGAGCTCGCCGCTCGAGATCAGAGGCCAAGTCCAACAGCGAAGCACACAAACGTATCTCCGTGTACCTCTGCTGGTCTTTCCCCTCCTTTAATCTCCCTTCCTCTATCGATACGGTCGTGCGAACATCCTCGCTACGAGCATTCCATGAAGAGATTTTTTCCACTGACTCTTCTTCAATTGCATTGGCCAATCCGTGAAGCACACTGGAAGCTTTCTCCTCCACCTCCTGGATAAGCCCATCTTCTACCTTGACTACAGCCAGGTTTCTTTGCTGCAGAAGCCCCGTCTTCACGAGCAGGAACGCGCGCAACTCCGGCACGAGCGTCAAAATGCTCCGGTTCACGAGGCTTCCTTGCGGCTGTTTCGGGAATGATTCAAAGGCATACAAATCAGCAAGATCTCGCAGCTTGTCGAAATCCCGGTTGAGTTTCGAACTCTCCACCGTCAGCTGCTGATTCTCGTCCAGAGAAGACCCCGCCGAAAGCGCTTTGAAGTGGGCAAGGTTGCGCAACGTTCCCAGGAGCAGGCTGCGGACAGATGCACTGGAAGTCTGCGCCCAGAGATGGTCAAATACGAGCCACATTGCCACAATGCCCAACACGATACCCAGAACTGCGTCACGAGAGGGCACAAGGGAGGTATTGATAGTGAACCTGTTAAGGTTCACTAGACTGTAGGACAGGACAATCTGAAACCCGACAAATGCAATCCGTGGACCGGAGGTAGCTACCCAAGAACCAATCCAAACGACGGACGCAAATAACAGAGCGAACTCCGCGATAGTGTTTAGCTGAGGAAGAATGAACACCTCGGCTCCTAATCCGATAACGCCCGCCCCCACAATGAATCCCGCAAATCGCAGAGTCTGTCTCTGCCGCCCTGCGCCTGTCAATCGACGAGCAGTAAGGGTACACGTTAACAGCGACGAAACAAGACCCGTCCAACCCGTAGTCATATAGAACAGATAACAAAGAACAGCAGAGAGCGTGCCACGCACCGCAAACGTGGCATGCTCCGTATTCCGAAGGGCATCAGCAACAGACTCACTAATCGACTTGGTTGGAGCTGCCGGGGGCGAACGCCAATGAATGCGAAAACTTTCACTACAGAAGCATTGAGTGATTAAACCCGTCGTGCGTTCAATTTCGATCAATATCGGATTTGAGGCGTAACTTGTAAACGGAAGATCGATCCAGTCCGGACATTCCAGGCGTGCGAGGCTGGAACGAACCGAAGCCAGATTTCGCGCAATCCTTCGACAATGCTCCAGGTCCTCAAGAGACAGGATTGGGGCCGATTCCGCAAGATTCGAACCCAGCTCGGTGAGCTGCCTTGTGAGAGCAATCGCGGTTGCGAGCAAATCGCGAAAGCCTGCGAGATAGCTGGAGGTTGCGAGAAGCCCGCACAAATCGTCTACCCCTTTTGCCGCGGAACGAGCGAGCTGAATCGTCATCGTTGAGGAGGGAAACTCTGCCGCAGAGCTTTGGCTCAAGAGCGTTTCCACTAGATTCAGGCGGCCAGAGATTCCCTCGAGTACTGCGTCCGGCGGGTTCTTCTTCGAGAAGACGGTTTCAATGAGGACGGAAACAACACACCCAATAAGAATCGAGAGCAAGGTGTAGAGCGTACTCTGCACGCGTTCTTCAGCACGAATTGGGTAGTCCCATAACCGGATTGCAATCGCGATCACGGCACTGAGAGTAAGAGACGCACTTGAAAAGTTCAGGCTGCTGATTACGTAGAATGCGGCGAAGAGGCTCGCAATCACCCACATCACATGAAGAAAGGGTGAGCCGGCAGTCAACATCCCACCCACAATCACTTCGGCGGTTCCGATGGAACAAGCGAGGCCGATCTGAAATGCAGTTTTCCGGGTGGCTTTCAAATTTTCGCGTGAAATCAATATCGGGAAGCTGGCGCCCAATACCGCGCCGGGAAGCCGAAAAATCACGGCCAGCAACACCACACTCACACAAGCAAGCACCATCCTTCCCACTACGGCGGGCCGGCCCGGGTACCAGGCAAGTTCGGCGCGCAGCATTTCGACAAAACTCCGAATCGGAGACTTGGACGTGCCATATGCTGTCATGGCAGCCTCAGTGATCTCGGCGGGGAGGCCGCATCACGACATCGGCGACCTGACCAATACGAAGTGTCGCTGGAGGAGGGTCAATGATCTTGATGCGTACCGGGTATCGTGACGCCAGGCGCACCCAATTTAGCGTACGCTGCGCATCCGGCAATCCCCACGAAAGCTTTCCCACTACGTCCGGATCGGGTGTGACTCCAAAGCTCACACTCTCGACGACACCACGATATTTCGCAGTCGCATCGGACATGAGGAACACGTCGACGGGCGTTCCAGGTCGGGTATGGGAAATCTGGGATTCTCTAAAATTTGCGAGCACCCACCAAGTTCTATTGTCGATGAGGGTGAACAATTGCTCACCCGCCTTTACGTATTGCCCCTCAGATGTGGTGAGGTTGGTCACGCGGGCATCGAATGGAGCCACTACGCTGCACTGCTCATAGTTGTATCGAGCTAGTCGAACCGCTGCAGCCCTTTGCTCGCGCTGCGCAAGCAAGGGCGCTAGAACCAGAACCGAGTGTGCCGATTCTTTCACCTGAGCTCGGCTCTGCGAACTCTGTGCGATCGCTTGCTGCTTCTGAGCAGAAGCAGCAAGTAAACTAGCCTTTGCCAGCTGCAGTTGAGACTTCGCCTGGTCAACTGCTGCCGTCTTCGCGTCGGCCGTAGTACGCGCTTTATGGACATCATCCTCGGTCACGAAGCCTTTGGCCAGGAGCGGCTCGATGCGATGAAAATTGCCAATGGCGTAACTTTCGTCAGCCTGCGCTTGCGTGAGGGCAGCCTCCGATCGCGTAACCGCGGCTTCCGCGATCTCGATTTCGTCCGCCGCCCTGGTCTCGTTCGCTTCGGCGCTTTGCTCACCTGCGTTCGCCACATCAACGCTGTTGACCTGAGACGAGATTCGACGGGATTCATTCTCAATCTCGCCTTCTAGCTCCGCCTGTGCCGCGAGCGCGTTCTGCAACGCATACAGATAGGGCCGATCATCGATTTTGTAAAGCAGACCGCCTTTCTTGACGAAATCGTTATCGTGAATGGGCAGGTCTACAACAGGCCCCTCAACCACAGGCGCTATACCAATAAAGTTCGCAGTTACTTCGGCGTCATCAGTACGTGGATATAGCGCGACCCCGCGCAGTACCGACCCTGCTGAGATAAGTGCAGCTACAACGATGGCTGCGCTGATGAGCGACCCCTTGCTACGCAATATGGATTGTGAAACTGATGACTGCAAAGCGACCTCCCCATTACTCGAAAAATATCAACCAGAGGGTACAACTGAAGAAACAAAGAAGCGATGAATAGACGACCGGCAGAGGCCAAAGCTGATCCGCGAGATGTTTTGTTGTGACGAATGCGTGAGCCAGGAACGTCAATACAATCGAGATTCCAAGACATACGAGCCATGATGGGAAATACGATCCCAGGACGTTGAACGTCGGTGGGCCGGAACACCCGGAAGCTGCCAGCAGAGATAGGCTGGCAGCGAGGCTCATCCAACCCCGATGGGTCTTCGCGGAACGCTCGCATGACTGGCGATCAGAATTCATGGTTTGTTGCCTCTCGGATGATCTGCTAGTAGGTCGCCTGTTCGGAAGTCAAGATCGGTGAAGCTTTGAAGGACCTGAGTGCGGGCGGTAACGTCGATAGCACGCGCTTGTGCCAGAGCATCCTCCGCTGCCAGCACATCCAGGAAGTTACGGACGCCCTCTTTGTACGACTCCAGCGCCGCCGAGTACGACTCCGACGAAGCACTTAATAAGGCGGCCGCCGCCTGCCTTTGCTGTAGCGCCGTCTCCGCACTTGTGTAGTCGTTCCAGACCTGATTTGTGATCTCATCTTGACGGTCGTGAACCTCATCCGTCGCTACTTTCTCTTCGGCCTTCGCCTGGCTGAGGCTGTTTTCGCGACGGAATCCATCGAAAACCGTCCATTTCAGACCAAGTGTGGCATCGTAGGTAGCAGTCTGCGCATAGACGCCTGGATAGCCATATTGCTGTCCGAAGGCACGGATCCAACCTTTCGAACCATCAAATGTCAGCGATGGGTAATAGGAGGAGCGCGCATGCTTCACCTCGGCCTGCGCCGCATGCACACGGGCCTCGTCGGCCTGCAGGTCGGGACGATCTTTAAACGCCGTGTTTATAGCATCCTGGACTGATTGATCCAGCTTGTCTGGAATTCTCAGTTGATCGAGCGGTTCCACCTTCAACGGTTTCAGCGGACTCGTGGTAATAGCCCTGGCGAGATTTCCTATTTCGACCTTTTCAGCCCCGATCGCACTCTGCAAATCATAGGCTGCTTTCGCAGTTGCGGCCTTCGCCTCCAGCACTTCTGGAACGGTCGCAAGCCCGTTATTTCGTCGTTCCTGCGCAGCGGTCTCTGTAGTCCTGGCGTCGTTCAGGGAAACCTCCGCAGCCTGCCGCAATCCTGTTGCTCGGAGCAGGTCGAAGTACGCTTGGCTAACTTGTCGGATGAGAATCAGATGTGCATCGTTGAACGATAGGTTCGCGGCAACAAGTCGTGCTTGAGCTGCGGTGATCTCCGTGCGTCGCGCACCGAAATCCACAAGCGTATAAGCCAGATGGAGTTCCGCATCCAAGATGCCTATGGACTGCAGGGTAAGCGTTTGATAGAGAAGTATTGGGTTAAGGTAATTTCTTCCCGACGCCGTGGCGATGATCGTCGGATACAGCTCGCTCTTCGCGATTCCGACCGACGCCGCAGTCCACTTGGCTCGATTCCAAGCTGCTTGGGTCGTGGGGTTGTTCGATTCGGCAATGTCAATCAGCTCACCTAAGCTGTAGACGTGCCCGGCATCTATCGACACCTCATGAAGCGCGACCGCGGTTTCGTCGCGCTGCAATAAGCGATCGTCTGGAACCCACGGCACCTTCGGCGTGGCCGGGGCCTTTTGACCCCATGTTCCAACCGCCAAAAAGCATGTCATCGTCACGCCAAACACAAGCAGCCTCACAGGCAGTAATCGACCCATGCGAGTTATCCGGATCCCATGCACATTGCGATTAGGCCGGAAAAAGCGGAGAGGCATCTATTGGACTTTGGTATCGATCAATACCTTGGTATCGGTCGGCGAGGATCGGATTTTTACACGACGTGTGGCCCAAATGCCCCGATCAAGGACTGTCTTTGTTTCTATAGTGTGTCGTTAGGAAACACCGCACAGACAACCGGCTTGGTCGTTTGACCTCCTCGGATCGACCGAATATGGTGCCCGGTTACTGGGACGCAGCGGCCCTAGCCGCAGGCGACCGCGGAAGACGAAGACGAGCAGCCATACTAACCAATTCGGCCAGAGAATTGGCGATCATTTTCCGCATCATGCTGCCACGATGCGCTTTCACCGTAATTTCGCTGATGCCCAATTCACCTGCAATCTGCTTGTTCATGAAGCCGACGACCACTAGGGCCATTACCTCGCGCTCGCGAGGGGTGAGCTGAGCATACCGCTCCTTTAACGAACGAAGCTCCTGATCACGGGCAATAACAGCCCTGCTACGATCAACCGCATTCCGGATGGCATTTAACAGAACATGGTCGGCGAAGGGCTTGGTCAGGAATTCGACAGCGCCTGCCTTCATCGCCTGCACCGTCATGGGTATGTCGCCATGGCCGGTGATAAAAATGATCGGCATATCCCGCTGTTCAACCGAGACGCGTTTCTGCAGCTCGAGGCCATTCAGGCCAGGAAGAGAGACGTCCAAAACCATACAGCTCGGTGCGGATATACGAGGATGTGCAAGGAATTCTTGCGCGGAGCTGAACGTCTGGACTTCTAGGCCTTCGAGGCGAATCAAGGCTTCCAGCGATTCTCGAACGGAGATGTCGTCATCGACAACGAACACAATGGGTGAAATTGGTGAAATGAGCTGAGATGTCATTTGAGAACCATATCCACTTGCGGATATCATTTTACCTCGCAAAATAAGCCGAGTCGCTAGTCACACATCACTTCACCCGAAGCGCCGCGTTCAGCGCACCAAGCAGGGCGGTATCAGTGAAAGGCTTGAGCAAGCATTCCACAGCTCCTCGCTCGACGGTGCCTCTCCGCACTCTCTCATCCTGCTGGGCGGTAATGAAGATAATCGGCGTCTGTATCTGACGACGCTTTAACTCGTGTTGGAGTTCCGGACCGCTCATGCCCGGCATCGCAATGTCGAGAATCAGGCACTCGGTGCGTAAAACGCTGTCGGATTCCAGAAATTCCTCTGCCGAGGAGAAAGCACGAGCCGCGAATCCCAATTCCTTCAGCAAATCCGGTAAAGATTCGCGGACTGATTCATCATCATCAACTACCGATATCAGCATACGCGTATCCTTCATGCAGTTCCCATTCGGTGCCCAATCAACACTTAGAACGCTTTGTTCAACAGCTTATCCAGGAAGTCGATGCGTTCCAAGAGTGCGCGGCAAGGTTGGATCTCGGAAACAGATCGACCACGCAGCTGAGTCTTTTTCGTGAAGTCCTGTTTGTGGCGACACTCTAATGGGCATCATGCCCCATTCACGTGAAAACCTCTATAGTACTTTGGTATTGGTCTTGTCTTGACCGGAAGGAATTGCGGGTGGTGTTAAAGCGCGCTATCGATCTGAAGTCCGGAATCACAGGGAACGGAAAAAGCGAAGGTCGCACCGGGGCCATCATTTCTTGCGGCCCATAGACGGCCGCGATGGGCCTCGACAATGGAACGGCTCAGGGACAGCCCGATGCCCATCCCCTCTTGTTTGGTCGTGAAAAATGACTCGAAGAGCCGTTCACTGATTTCCGGACTAAAGCCAACTCCGGAATCCTGAACAGAAACGGTGACGTGATTGCCGTCCATCTCCGTCCTGATGACGAGCTGCCTTGGCTGATCATTCACGGTGTCCATTGCGTCTGACCCGTTGCGGATGAGATTCAGTATGACTTGCTGAAGTTGAACCCGGTCACCGTTAACAGTCGGCAGACGATCGTTGAATTCCTGTTTCAGAATTACCTTGTTTCTCTGTAGTTCGCCGGACAGCAGCGCGATGACCTCGCGAGTCGCTTCATTCAGATCGAGCGGCTCGACGTCAATCTGCTTCTTGCTGAAAAGCGTTCGCAGTCGAGTGATCACCTCTGAAGCGCGATTGCCATCGCGAATTGTTCGTTGTACGGTCTCCCGGGCGCCATCAATATTCGGAGGATTACTCTTCAACATACGAAGACAAGTGCTTGCATTCGTGATGATGCCCGATAGCGGCTGGCTGACCTCATGCGCGACCGAAGCAGTCAGTTGTCCGATCGTCATCACTCGCATCACTCTTGCGAGTTCCGCCTGAGTGTTTCGTAGCGCTTCTTCCGCTCGTTTCCGATCGTCGATATCGGTATTCGTTCCATACCATTTGATGATGCCGCCTGACTCGTTGCGCAGCGGATCAGCGCGGAATAGAAACCATCGATAGTCTCCGTCAATGCGTCGAAAACGCGCTTCAATCTCGCCCGGTCCTCCAGTCGCAATCATTGACTGCCAGTGCTTAGTCATCCGGCCGAGATCGTCGTGATGAAGTGCCTCGGCCCATCCCCATCCCTGTGCCTGCTCGGGAGACAAGCCCGTGTAATCCAGCCACCGCTGGTTGAAGAATTCGACAGTGCCGTCCGGAAGAGCGGACCACGCAAGCACAGGCATAGTATTGATGATCAGGCTGAGGTTTCGCTCGCTTGCAAGTATCGCTTCCTGAGAGCGCTTCTTTTCGGAGATATCTCGAATGAATCCGGTGAAAACCCTTTGCTGGTCAGCGGCCATCTCTCCGAATGAGACCTCTACCGGAAACTCCTCACCGTTAGCCCGCAATGCAGTCAGCTCAGTTCCCTGCCAGTTCAGGTGTCTCGCGCCGGTTTCCAGGTATCGTTTGAAACCAATCTCATGGAGTTTGCGCATTGCTCCTGGCATGAGAACGGTGAGAGGTTTGCCGATAAGCTCTTCCGAGCCGTATCCAAATATCCGCTTGGTTGCGAGGTTGGCAAGAATGATTGCGCCGCCTTCGTCGACACTGACCACCGCGTCGCTGGCTGTTTCAACCACAACCCGGTATCTTGCTACGCTGCGCTTAAGTTCATCCTCGGCCCGCTTGCGATCATCGATGTCGGTGGAGGTACCGACAAATTTGAGGACTTTTCCTTCTGGATCGCGCAAGACCACGGCTCGATTGAGATGCCAGCGATAGGTCCCGTCCTGAGCGCGGAGAAACCGGGTTTCCATGGCAAAACCCTGTCCCGAGCGGACTCCGTCCCAAAAGCTCCTCGATGCTTTTTCCCGATCCTTAGGGTGGACCGCAGTCATCCAGGCCTCGACATGCGACCGGATGAAAGCGAGGGACTGACCGGTGTACTCAAGCCAAACTTGATTCACGAAATCGGGTGTCCCATCCGGGCTGAGCGTCCAGGCGGCTACAGGGATCCGCTGCAGTAGCTCGACCTGAAGTTGCAGCTCTTCGTTGGTTTCGGCAAGCTCCCTTGTTCGTTCCGCAACCCGCCGATCGAGTTCACTGGCTACCCGCTTTTGCTCGTTCAGGCGCAGCGCCTGCTGCAGCCCGATTGCCAGCTGATTCGCAGCTACTCCGAGCACCAGGCTCTCGGTTTGTTCCGGAAAACCAACTCTCTGAGATCCCGCCACGATGAGTCCGAGCTCGCCTTCTATTCCCATTTTGATGGGAAAGACCGAAACCTGCTGCCCATTCAATTGCCTAAGTACTTCTTCTTCAGGCCATTGCCTTGAATCTTCTCCAAACCAGTGATTGAGAGCTCGCCTAATCTCCTCCCCGCTATGGCCGGTTGCTGAGAGCGGATTGGTCGTAAGCGCGTCGCTCGAGGCTTCGTGTGAGTCAAGGACTCGCACATAGAGGAAATCGAGGTCTAGCATTACCAGAAGGGCATCAAGGAAAGTCTCCAGGATTCGATTCGGTTCGCTGCCACTCCATACGGCTGGAAGAGCGAGAACGCTGACCAGATCGTTGATACAGCGCTGCAGGCGTTTGATTTCAGACCCGGGATCCGGCCGTTGCTCGTGCATGCTCGTCCGTGGTTACAGGGGGTTTGACCGCCCAGCGCGCCGCTTGCGATACTCGGGAAGGAATTCCTCTGGACGCATAAAAAAGGGGTTTTGTTGGAGATGCCCTCCAATAATGACCATCGGGTGCGTCCGCATTATGTCAATCACTGCATCCCCGCTGAGCTTCGCGAGATGGTAGGTGCAAATAACGGCGTCGTCATATCGGCGCCATACATCGTTCACACGCGATTCAAACTCGATCACATCCTCGATATGAGATTGATCTCCCGACGCCCAATCCATCCGGCACACGATGCGGCTCATTGGGAATCCATCCGCGCTCCTGGTCGAAATCGCCATCTCTTCGAATGCTGCCAGCATCCGGTCTTGATCGAAACGTCCATCCCGTAAATAGACTTCGGTATTGATCCGGATCTGAAGCTGTCCGTCTTGCTGACGAGCGGTTGAGTCGATTCCTGCATTCGCGAGACGCTGCAAATGCTCGTGGCGCGCCTCGGGATTGATGACCTGTACGGCCTTGTCTCCAAAGGACAGACCTTCCCGGATGAAGGGAAGTAAAACGCGATACTCTTCGTCGTCGTTGGCGAAGAAAGCACACACATGCCGTACGGCGCCGAGTTGAGCGCCGGCGAGAGAAATGGGCCGCAGAGGTGGCATCTTTTGCTAGTTCTCCTACGGGAAGTCGTTCCGCGAGCGCCGGCAATGAAACCAACGCAGCCGATTTAGTAGCGAGTTCCCTGCCGATGACTATAAAACAATGCCGAGATCGAGAGTCAAGAATCGCGGAGGCGCCAGGATCATGGTGGCTCGCGCGATAGACGCATAACTTGCCGCTATCGTGCGTAGAATCAGCCAGTTCTACAGTTCGGTCAACTGTTTCGACTCAATAGGTTTTTGACACTGTTGAGCCTCGGCGAGGTTCGCTTCAAGAAAGTCCGGGAGCCGTTTGCCTCAAGCTATGGCGGGCACAGAGCGGTCTCGATGGCCTGAGCCCACCCCACGGCATTCGTCACTGATCCTTCTGGGCTGAAACGCAATGTCGGTTGGGTTAATAGACCTTGACGCGTGAAATCAGGTTCCGCTCCGGATGGGTACCAAGGTACTAGATCCACACCTTGGTCCAATGGACTCCCCCACCACAGCTCCGGTTTAATCGGATCATGATATCGGCCAACACCGGAGACAAGTCATCCATGACTGTGGAGACTGGTATCGAGATTAAAGCACAGTTCATTGCGGTGAAAAAGCTTTGGGAAGATACGACATGAAATGCGCAGTCCGAACCTGTGGCCTTGAGTCCTCGTACTTCCGCAGCGGGAGCCTGCACTATATCGATTGCATAAATGGGATTCGGGGAGACACCGAGCCAGTCACGCGAAAGCTCATCTGGCTTTGCCACGAGTGCACAGCACTCTGGTCAGTCGAAACCTGGAGGCCAATGGGTGAGCAGTTAAGGCGGCGTCCGTTGCCCACGCAAAGCTTAGCGCCCGGTTCATCTGCAGAAGCTCATCGATCCTGAATCGGGCCTGGAATTGATCGAGCTTTAGCGATTGATCCTCTCCGCCGTACCGTCCACAAGCGAAGCCAGTAACTCGCCCACGCTTGGGCAGCGGGCGAGATTCGCGCTCTGTCCGGCCCACAACGCAAGCAGTTCGGCGTTTCCCGCCTTTTGAGCCGGCAAAGCAAGATTGCGCATGAGGGCTCGCTGGAGCGGATAAGGAAGGACCTCTGTACCGGGCCGATTCAAAGATTCCAGAAGTTCGTTGTGGATGCCGCGAGCGAGCCTGCCCGTGAAACCACGGGTCAGCGAGGTCCGTCCGGCTTTGCCGCTTCGGATCGCTTCCCGGTGAAGCGGGTGTGCCCCGGACTCCTCGCAGGCCAGGAAAGCCGTGCCGATCTGGACTCCTTCGGCGCCGAGATTGAACGCTGCCGCGATACCGCGAGCGTCGGCTATACCGCCTGCCGCGATTACGGGGATCTTCACCGCGTCGACTGTCTGTGGTACGAGGGAGATCGTCCCGGTCAGCGAGTCTTCCGATGAGCGCAGAAACGAGCCTCTGTGACCACCGGCTTCAAAACCTGAGGCAACTATCAGATTTACCTCGGCTTGTTCGAGTGCAATCGCTTCGTCGGGAGTGGTTGCCGTGCCTATGGTGAGGATGTTTTGCTTCCGGGCCTCGTCAAGAATCTCCTGCGGCGGAATACCGTAGATGAACGAGAATACGGGCACTTTGGCGTCGAAAAGGGAGCGCGCCTGGTCCTCGAAGCGAATGGGGCTGTAGGGGGCAAAGTGGGGCTGTGTTCCTCCAACCGCTTCGATGTGTGGAGCCAGGTGGGAAAGAGCGCGACGGAACGCTGCAGCATCGGACCCGGCTGCTCCCTGATCTTCCATCGAGACCCACAGGTTCATGGCGAACGGCTTTGATGTCAATGAACGAATCTCCGCAATCCTGTCTGTGATGGCTTGAGGCTCAAGACTGTGGCCACCGAAGGAACCCAGTCCACCGAAATTCGATACCGCCGCCGTCAGCCGTTGCGATGAGAAGCCGCCCAGCGGTCCCTGGATGATCGGATACTCAATCCCAAGAGCGGTCGCAACGCGTGTCTGATTCCATTTCTTCGACATATAACCCCATCGGGAAGAAGAGGCGGATGGCTCCGCCTCTTTCATTGACTTCGAAGACGACCTAGAGCCATTACCATTTGCCGGAGTGCGACCCGCCGTCGACGTGCAACACTTCTCCCGTCACATTGCGAGCTTCCGTGAGATACACCACGGCGTCCGCAATGTCCTCCGCACTCGAAATTGTACTCATCGGCGAAAGGGTCTTGAGGAAGTCCTTTGGGTTGTTTGCGTGCATCGGCGTGTCAACTATACCGGGTGCGACCGCGTTGAAGCGGATGTGCTCCTTCGCATACTCGCTGGCCAGACTGCGTGTCACCGCTTCGAGGCCGCCCTTGGTGATCATAGGGACGGAGGAGGTGATGCCGGCGATCGGGTTGACCACCATCGAAGTGGTGATGCTTACCACGCTGCCACCGGACTTCTGCGCGAGCATCTGCTTCACGGCGCCCTGCGTGACGTAGAGAAAGCCTTCCAGATTGACCGAAGACAGAGCCTTGAAGTCCTCGGCCGTGTAGTCGGTGAACGCCTTTGTGAAGAATATTCCGGCGTTATTCACGAGCCCGTCAATCGAGCCGAACTTGGTGACGGCTGTCTCCACAATCTTTGCGGCCACAGCGCTTTCACCGATATTCCCGTCGACGAGTGCGAGTTTGTTTGACGCCTTGAACGCGCCCGACTTGCTGATGTTGCGTGAGTTTGCGACCACGTTATATCCGCGATCGAGGAAAGACTGCACCGCGCCCGCTCCGATACCTTGCGAAGCGCCGGTTACGATGACTGTTTTTTGCTTGGTTGACATTTCCATCTCCTGCTGACGGCTCCGTGCCGCCACACACTACAAGAGACTCTGGCTGCGCGATAGGGATGCGTCGTAAGTTCCTATCGTCCGATAGGTTTTGGTTATCGATCAGGGAAATTCATTATTTTGCGGATAGCGGGCAGTTCTTCATCCAGGAGTTCAAGGAACGATTGGAGTACAACTGACGGTTCCTTTTTCTGCCATGCAGCGACGAAGTCGATCCGAACCTCGTCGGGCTGAAGGCGGAAGAAAGAGACATTATCCGCACGTAAATTACTGGCCGTGGCGGTAACGATGGCGACTCCTTCCCCGGCCTCAACCGTGGCCAGTACCGAGTTCATGTTGTTCAGTTCATGGTGCAAGTGCGGTGAAAAGCCGTTGTCATTGCATACGCGGACGATCGTGTCGAAGACCTCGGGCGAACTCGTGCGCTGAAACACTACGAAGCGCTCACCCGCGAGGTCCGAAATGCGGACGCGCTTCGTCGTCACTTTGCGGGCCTTGGGAAGGGCCGCGACCAGCGGTTCCCGAAAGAGCAGGCGGGACTCATACGACGAGCTTCGATCGGCGGAAGGCGGCCGGGTGAAGCCTATGTCGATCTCCCCGCGGTCGAAGGCGACATCTTGCCCATGAGGCACATCTTCGATGAGACGCAACGCTACCCCTGGATGGCGAGCTTTATACTTCCTCAGCAGGCCGGGCAGAAAACGGGAAAACCCCATGAAGCCGATAGCAAGCCGCCCAATCTCACCCTTGGCTGCCCGCTTCGCAGTTGCGATGGACCTTGCAGCCTGTGCCAGGGTCTTGATCGCTTCTTCGTAAAACGCCTCGCCTTCGGGTGTGAGCCGTGCGGCTCTTCCTTCTCGTGAGAAGAGCTTGATGCCAAGCTCGTCCTCCAGATCAGAGACTGCTTGACTGATGGAAGGTTGAGCAATATAGAGGTGTCGTGAGGCTTCCCGATAGCCTTTCCACTGAACGACTGCGGCAAAGTAGCGAAGATGTCTTAGTTCCATCCGATAGCCATTCCCTATCAATCTATTAGAACATGGGGCCACTCCCTATAGGGGGAAGGAAATCTTGTTCGCGTGACTTGTGACAGATCCTTGTGGAGTGTAAATAAGCCCCGGTCGACCGTAGGGCCCTTTCCTTCAGCGAAGGCGGCGGCCAACGCATTGATTCAGGGAACGAGGCCTTAGGGGAACCCGACAAGGGACTATCGAGAGCGACCCGTCGGCCAAATCGTCCTCAGCCATCGGAAAGGAGGATTCAGCCGGCGAGCGCCGATAGTGAGCTGCCAGTAGAGGCCCTCCTAGAGGAGAGCTTTCCCGGCCAACCGGCCTCCTCACGCGCAGTTCAGCGCTGAATCGGTTCAATTCAATGGTGCGAGCCGGCCTGCATGGCCGGCTCACGGAATTAGCTGAAGACTCCTTAGAAAATAATCTTCAGTGCAAGTTGCGTGTTGTAGGGCTCTCCGGAGCCGATGCCGGGCGCGCCGTAGGAGACGCCGATCGTTGAGGTGCTCACCCCGAAGGAAGAACCGTAACCGAGGTTGGCAAGCGGCTGCGCCAGATTGACGCGGTTGAAGACATTGAACATCTCCACGCGGAATTGCGCGGTCACGCGTTCCTTGTAGATCGGCGTGTTCTTAATCAGCGACAAATCCACATCCCCGAAGCCCGGTCCGATGACCTGGTTGCGGCCCAGATTGCCGTAGGTGGCAGCCGCCGGCACGACAAAGCTGTTCTGGTTGAGGTACTGCGCAAAGGAGTGTTGCTGCACCGAGCGGTTGCTATTGAGGGCGGGACCCGTGATGGTGGCACGGTCCTCGCCTTCGGCCGTGCCGCTGTTGTCCTGACCGGTGAGGACGTTGACCGGCTGGCCGTTCTGGAACTTGAGGATGCCGTTGACCTCCCAGCCGTGCGTCAGAGCCTTGGGTCCATACGCGAGGGCAGGAAGCTCGTAGCTCAGATATGCGGCGAAGTGGTTTCGAATGTCATTGTTCGCGTTGCCCCAGTCACCTGCCAGATTGAACGAATTCTGTGGGATGGTGTTAAAGACGCTGGAGTCGTCCAGATTGTGGCTCCAGGCGTAGGCGAACTGGCCGGTGAGTCCGTGCCAGGTGTTGGTCCTCAGCGTAACCTGCAGCGCGTTGTAGCTGGACGAAGCCGCGGAGTTGATCTGGTTGATAATGCCCAGGTTGGGAAACTGGGAGAAGTGAGGCCGCACGGACTGCTGGTAGGGGAACGTGTAGCCGTTCGGGCCGACAACGGTCGAGAGGTTCTGGTCGCCTCCTAGTGCATTCTGGTTGATGTCCTGTAGGACGAGGTTGTGGCGGCTCAGTGAGCCGACGTAGCCGATGTTCACCATCCATGCCTTGCCCAGGCTCTGCTCGACATTCAGGCCGAACAGCTCAACGTAAGGCGTTTTGAAGTTGCGGCTGACCGAGTAGATAGAGACTATGTTGCTGCCCGTGGGTTCACCCTGGGCGGGCGTGAAGATAGGCGTTGTCTGGTCATACGTCCAGATGGGCGCCGCACTCGGCGTGTTGAGAACGATGGACTGGTTGGGCTGGCTGCCGACTGGGTTGTTGTTGACACCGCCGGCGCCCTGGTTGGGGATACCGATATTGCCAAAGAAGGCCTGGCCGGCTGGCTGGTCAAAATAAACGCCGAAGTTGGCGCGTACGACCGTGCCTTCGCGCGCCTGGTAGGAAAGGCCGACGCGGGGTGAAAAGTTGAGCTTGTTGCTGTTATAGATGTACTGTGGCGTGCCTGGGCCTCCGCTGGCTACCACCAGACCGGTGGCACTGTTGGGGTCGAAGACGGAGAGGTTCGGATCGTTGGTAAAGAAGGGTTGCTGGTAATCGTAACGAAGCCCGAGGTTGAGGTTCAGCTTGGGGGTGAGCTTCCAGGAATCCTCTGCGAAAGCGGATCCGGTGTGGGTGTAGATGAAGCGTTCCTGGATGCCGAGTGTAATGCTGGACGTATACGCGTAGCCGGCAAGAAAATCGGCCAGAGTCAATACGTTGGAGTCGGTGACAGAGGTATCGGCTGCCCAGGGCCCGAGTACGCTTGGACCGGTGCCGAAGTTGAAGGCTCCGCGCGCACCCCAGTTGTAGTAGAGATCGATATAGGAGCGGCGAAACTCAAGACCGAAGCGCAGCTGGTGCTTGCCCACCGTCCAGGAGAGCGTATCCGCAATCTGGCCGGAGATGTCGTTGCGGCCCGAGGTGGGCGTGACGCCGATCGAATCAAATCCGTTGATGGCGATCTGCGGGGCGCCGGACAGAGTGGCGCCGGTATTGAGGCCGGCCAGTGTCAGGGGATTCTGGGTGTGTACCGCATCGGCAAAGTCCTGCGTAAAGTAGTTGACGCCTGCGGCAACCTGGTTGGTCAGATTGGGGCTTATGCTGTAATTCCAGACCAAATTGTAGTTCTGGATGTGCGAGGGAACGGTCTGGAAGTATTCCGGTAGGTAGGAGCAGACGAATATGCAGTCAGGAGCTACGGCGTAGCCCTGGCCGAAGTACCAGATAGCCGAAAGGTGGCTACGATCGCTGAAGTTGTGGTCGAGATGGGCCACGACGTTGTGGCTATAGCCGCTTTCTGGCGCGCTGCTGGAGTAGTTCAACGGTGTAGCGGGAAGGCTGGCAATGTCGCCCGGAGCCCACATGGTGCTGAGGATGCCCCGCGAGACCTGGCTGGGCGCGACGCCGTATTTGGTCAGCTCGGCGAGCGCCAGGGCCTGGTAGGCCGGCGAGGGCTCGGTGACGGTATTGGCTTCTCCGATGACGAACTTCTGCTCCTCGTAGAGGAGGAACAAGAAGGTGTGGTCGCGCCAGATGGGCCCGCCGATCGAAGCGCCATAATTCTGGTTGCGCAGCGGCAGCGCCGGCGATCCGGGGGCAACGAACGGCGAGGTTACGGCCAGCGCCTCGTTGCGGTTGTAGTAGTAAGCATCGCCGTGGAACTGATTGGTCCCGGACTTGGTGGTGACGTTCAGGTTGCCGCCGGGGCTGCGGCCGGTCTCGCTGTTGCCTGTCGTCTGCAGCGAGTACTCGTCGAGCGCGTCAATGGGATAGACGACGCCGGCGATGCCGCTGATGCTGCCCTGATTGACCGCGTTCACGTTCAGGTATAGATCGTTGTTGTCGGTGCCGTTGATGGTGTAGTTAATCTGGTTGCCGCGTGTACCGTTAACGGAGCCGGAGTTGTTGTAGCCGGCAAAGGACGCCGAGGTGCCGAGAAGCTGCGTAAAGTCGCGGCCGTTGAGCGGCACATTTTGCAGCGACTTGCCGTCGAGGACAGTAGTCTGCGTGACCGTGGTGGTGTCGAGCGAGAGAGAATCGGCCGCCACTTCGACCGTGGTAGCCTGTTGTGCAACGCTCAGCTTTACCGGCAGCGTATAAATCTTGCCCGCCTCTACTTGCACGCCGGTCACATTCTCGGGCTGGAAGCCGGTTGCATCCACTTTCACGTTGTAGGCGCCCAGCGGAAGATCGTTGAACGCGAACTCGCCCGCGCCGGAGGCCGCGGTTTCGCGCACGGCCGCCGTGGAGATTTCAGTTGCCGTTACCTTGGCGCCGGGAACAACCGCGCCGGACGAATCGGTGATCGTGCCGTTGATGCTGCCACGGAACGTTTGCGCCAGTCCTGGCCTGGAGACCAAAAGCAGGGCGAGCAGAGCCATGAATGCCTGCCGCCATTGTTTGTTCGTTCGCATAACTCCTCCTAACCAAGTGAAATAAGCGGCCGACACGTGTGCGAGCAGGCTGCAGCAGGGCCGGAGATGATTGTGGTGTAGACTAGGCAGACCCGGAAGCTGGGCGAATTCAGCCCACGGGCATGGCGTGATCGTGATCGTGATTTCTCAATGCCGAAGACGCGGCAAGCTTTTTGGGCGAGAAATCAGCCGCCGGAGAACTGGCGGCGCAGAGTCATGCACCTGCGCATTGACTGGAACAACAACAATAACGCGAGTTTACAGTCTCGTTCAACATGCCGTCCATGAAACAGTAACACAGCCCGGCGAGTCAATCATACTCAAGAGTCTCCTCTCATACCATCCCCTTCCGTGACCAGTAAGCGCACGACCAGACTTGCCGAGTTCTGGCTGAATTCGGCACTATCGGAGTGCGAGACATTGGGACCCATGATGATAGCTAATTACTTAGCGAACTTTCTCGGAAGGTGAAAGGCCCAGAAACTGAATGCGAATCGGAAGAAGTCCGCCATCTTGCAGCATCAGGTTTGTTGAGCTCCGAGCGAACCGAATCAACGGATTCCGAAGTCGAGGACGAGGATCACTAGCAACCGCGGCCCGCCAGTTTTGGTCGATCATCTGCCTTGAGCTACTGCGCGTTACTGCATCTCGAACTACCGCTCGCAAGATGAAATGTCGGATTGGCGATGCAGGCTCTTGGTAGGCCTGACAGTTCACAATTTGTTGCAATTTGTTGCGCGGCTGTGACAAGTCGCAGGAGTCCGTGATCTATTCTTCAGTTCGATGGCAAGAAAGCCCTGCCTGGAAGCGCACATATATGTTGAGGCCTCAAATTACACGTTGGTCGGAGCGGCAGCGAATATTGTTGCTCATGCTGGCGGTCATGCTGCCCGCCGCGGCACTGATCGTATTCGGGGTCTATCACCTCAGGAATATTCAGCGCGACAAGGCAATCGAAGCCGCCATCCAGAGAGACTATCAACAGGTCCTGGCGATTGCTGAAAAGCGGATTGACGAACGCGCGTATGAGGTCGTAGAAGAAGCCCGTGCAAAATTTCCCGATGTGGACGATTCGGACCAAATCGCCACGTTTTTGACGACCCATCCTGACATCGCCCATGCATTTCTGTGGACGGGGAAAGGCAGTCTTCAATTTCGATCTCAAGCGTGCCGGATGGGAGATAGCCGATTCAATGCGGAAAGCAAGACGCTCGCCTCGAATTTCGGAGACTGGGCCGATCTGGAGGGCAAGATGTACGTCACCAAATTGCGACATCTTGGGGCGACAGAAGGACGGTCCGTGCTTATTACCGATCATTGGCTTTCCGGGGGCGACAAGATGCAGTATCAGACTTTAGTCCTGTTCTCCCCCCGCGGTGCGACCCCGGAACATCCCGCGCTGGCAGGGTTCATCTTTGACACCGATTATTTGAAGAACCGCTTTTTCCCCCAGGCGCTGAATGAAGTTCTGCCCCGCCAGAATCAAGGCGATACATCCCACCCGCAGATAGCAATTATGGTCCGAACCGAAAAGGAGGAGAACCCTTTGGCCGCTTCCGACTACTGGGATGGAGGGTGGCCCGAAGTTGAGCGTCCCTTCGAGGACGTCTTCCCTGGACTGATTCTTGGAATCAAGCTGCGCGGGACCACGATTGCGGACATCAGCGACCGGTTCATGCGGAACGAATTTCTTATCCTCGCGGCGCTTTCGCTTCTGATGGGTGGAGGAATGGTGCTTACCTATCGCAACGTGACCCGCGAACTTGCGCTGGCGAAGTTGAAGTCCGATTTTGTCTCCAATGTCTCCCACGAGCTGAGAACCCCGCTTGCACTTATCCGTCTTTACGCAGAGACTCTGGAGCTGGGACGTATCTCCAGTTCCGTGAAACAGCAGGAATACTATGAGATCATCCGCAAAGAGAGTGAACGGTTGACTTCTTTGATCAACAATATTCTCGACTTCTCTCGTATAGAGT
>Ga0302324_100008808_pt1 | contig 21230 bp, 13 predicted proteins | sample Palsa_T0_1_FD_201949 | JGI IMG/M metagenome (GOLD analysis project Ga0302324, IMG submission 201949) | Peat permafrost microbial communities from Stordalen Mire near Abisko, Sweden - Palsa_T0_1 | ecosystem: Environmental > Terrestrial > Soil > Palsa > Peat permafrost | place: Sweden: Abisko...
TTCCTCATCGGCCATGCCGGGCACCCGGAAGTCGAGGGCACGATCGGTCAGTTCGACACCTCCTACGGCGGCAGCATCTATCTGGTCGAGACGGTGGAAGACGTCCAGAAAGTCGAGGTGCGCAACGCCGGTCACCTCGCATTCGTCACGCAGACGACCCTGTCGGTGGACGACACGGCATCGATCGTCGAAGCGCTGCGCACGCGCTTTCCCGGGTTGAAGGCCCCGGTGAAAGAGGATATCTGCTACGCGACGCAGAACCGGCAGGACGCCGTGAAAGACCTGATCCCCCGCTGCGATCGGCTGGTGGTGGTCGGGTCGCAATCGAGCTCGAACTCGAACCGCTTGCGCGAGATGGCCGACAAGGCCGGCATACCCGGATACCTGGTCGACGGGCCCGAGCATTTGCACCGCGAGTGGTTCGACGGGGCGAAAACGGTGGGCGTGACGGCCGGCGCGTCGGCTCCCGAGGTGCTGGTGCAAGGAGTGATTGCGCAGCTGCGCGAGTGGGGGGGCGAGGTCGTCGAGGAGCTCAAGGGCCGCGAGGAACACGTGATTTTCGCGCTGCCGCGCTCGCTGCGAGAGGTCCACAAGCGGGTGGGCAGCCTTTCGTCGGAGAGCTCGACGGGGTAAGATGACGGCCCTTCACGTGCCGCAATAGCTCAGTTGGTAGAGCAACGCATTCGTAATGCGTGGGTCCCCAGTTCGAATCCGGGTTGCGGCACCATTTTTTACAGTTGATCAGTCCTGCAGGGACTTCTTTAGCGTTATCCGCTCCGCATTTTGATAGGCAAGCCAAATTCGGACGCGATTTTCGTTACCAAATCAGCACCTGATTTCGTTACCGGCCAAGAAAACAAACAAGTAACAGAGTCAGTCGCCAAGAATGTCTCGTTTCGCGCTGCAAGACGGCGGTGGTGTCGCGTAATTTTCCTCCATCCGTCGCTGATGAATCATATGAAGAGACCATGTCGGGGTCACGAATTCGTCGGTCTTGGCTACTCGCAGGCTGATGACACAATGGCGCCGTGCAGTCCATATTGGACTGCCCTGATTACACGCAGTGGAGATACGAGCTATGAGTCTAATTCGCGACGCACGCGCCGATGATCTGACGAGCTTGGCCACGCTTTTTGATGATTACCGTCGGTTCTATGAACTTGAAAGTGATCTGGAACTCTCAACGCGCTATATGCGGGAGCGCCTCACCAACCGCGATTCCGTACTGTTGGTTGCGCCGGCGCCCGATGGCGAGCTGCTCGGCTTCACGCAGATGTATCCAACGTGGTGTTCGCTGCTTGCGGCGCCGATCTATGTCCTATATGACCTGTATATTGCGCCGGCCGCGCGGCGGCAGGGAACTGCTCGTGCTCTCATGTTGGCGGCAGTGGAACGAGCACGCCAGGATGGCAGGCGCCGCCTGGATCTCGCGACGGCCAAGACCAATGTGCAAGCCCAAATCCTATATGAATCGCTTGGCTGGCGACGCGACGAGGACTTCCATAGTTACAGTCTTGAGATCGGCTGACACCAAGATTCCCTGGCCCAGAGTTTCGCAGTAACAGCAGGCGCCTCTATTGATGCGCCGGCGCGCCTGCTAGCGGAAGGGAAGCTTGTAGCGGAAGGGAAGCTTGGCCAAATGCGTAGCGCCACCCCTGGGGCGTGCGCACGTAGGTATCGCTGAACCATTCTTCATAATTGACCTGCTCGCCATCTTCCAATCCTTTGACCCAGAGTTTCGCGGTAACTACCGCAGTGTCACCCCAGATACGGATGGTACGCTCGCTGTCCTTTTGATGCTCGTAATGAGTCTTACCGCTCTTCGTATCGTTGATAAGATCGGCTTTGGAATAGATCTTTCCATTGCCATCAACGAGCACGTAATCCTCCGTGAGGATACGTGCCATCGTCGTACCGTCATTGCGCTCGACCGCCTTTTGATACTCCTCATCAAGCGCAGTCAGCACCGCGTGGTCATCACGGCTCGAGGCGGGGCCCGCCTGCAGATAGTTCGCGGCCAGACCAAGTGCCACTACGAGTCCTATGGGCAATGCGGCCCGGAGAAGACGTTCCGCCCATTGCTTTGCTCCACCCGCTGGTAGCAGAGCGGAGTTGGCCGTATCGAGATCCTCCATGCTATCGCACTGGCGCGACAGGCGGTGTCACGATGAACGATGCGCCACTTAGGAGCGCTGAACCTGCACGCTGGTGGCGCATGCAAGCACAAGCCTGTAGCTTTCGGAGCATTTCACGTAGCGACGCCGCTTTTGCTATCGTGCGTCGCTCATTGAACAAGAAACGCCGGGCATTAGGAGGATACCGCCATGTCAATCCATTCCGTGTGTCGTTCGGATGCTCTTGGCATCGGGCAGATGAAGGCCTTCACTGTGGGCGACCAGAAGATCGTGCTCTACCATCTGACCGACGGCTTCTTCGCGACTCAGGCGAATTGCACGCACCTTTTCGCGCCGCTTACCCGCGGGAAGATCATCGCAGACTGCAAAGTGCAGTGCCCATTTCATCACGCCCGTTTCGACATCCGCACGGGTAAGGTCATTGACTGGGCGAACTTCCCGCCAGGCATCCAGTTGCTAAACGCGGTTCGCGGCAAGAAAGCTTTGCGCACCTTCAAGGTTAGCGTCAATGCCGGCGATGTCCAGGTAGACATTCCTACGCCGTGAGCGCGGCGGACAACGGGAGTATCATGGCTCAATCCTGGTAGGAGCGTCTCCATTGTCAGCTAGCATAAAATCCCAGTTGCGCGACAATGCAATTGCCATCATCAGTCTCATCATTGCTTCGGCGAGTTTTAGCTTCACGGCGTGGCGCACGGAGCGGAGCGAACACAATCTCACGACGCGCGATGCTGCGTTCCAAATGCTCGGGGCTCTTGGAGCCATGAAGCAGGTTGTCTATCACGGCCATTACGATCACGACAAAGTGGGGGGCAATCCCCGCACCGGGTGGGTATACGTTGAAACCATCCGGGATTTTGGCTCAGCGATGCCGGCGCCGGTACCAGCCAAAGCCGAGGCGCTGATGCAAAGCTGGGAAAAACACTGGGAAGGAATAGGCACGCGGGACGAGGATGCCGATGCGATCACCGACGCGCTCGACGAGTGTCGCGCCGCCGTGGTCGAGACCGTCCGATCTCTCCGCTGACCGCATCTGCAAGACGCGCATGGGTGGCGCAAGCGCGACTTAGAGCCTAGGTGTCTGGTTGCACACGTCATTCACTTGACGAGGAGCACCGCGCTCTTGTGACGCTTGGCCGCTTTCGCGAGATCTTGATCGGCTGTTACCAACGGCAGATTTTCGGCGAGCGCCGCTGCCAGATGCAGACCATCCAGCGTGCGCAGCGAGCTCCGCGTGGAAGCGACCAGCTTACGGGCACTGAGGAAATGTTCGGTGGTCAAGGCCAAGCGGCGGTAAAAGCCCTCCGCAACATGCGTACCGAAGAGATCAAGAACGGCGCCCATCTGACGTTCGGACAGTTCTTTGAGCCGCCGTTTTCTCGACACCAGCGAGCAAAATTCGACCTCGCTCAGGAGACTGATGACTGGGTTCTTGATTTGCCGTAACGTGGCTTCGGCCGCTTCACTCAAGGACTCGGGACAGTAGTAGGCGCCCAGGACGCTCGTGTCGATATAGGCCGTTTCACCGGGCATCGCGTTCCTCGCGTACCAATTTCACGGCCGCGGTCCCAGTACGGCCGATTTGCCTTCGAAACTGTGCCAGAGACGGCAGGGCTTTCAGGGCCCTGGGCGCTGCGACGAGTTTCGCGACCGGTATTCCTTGGCGGGTGATCATGATTTCCTCGCCAGCCTCGGCTCGATCGATCAGATCGGGAAGCTCCTGGCGAGCCTGCTTGATGCCGATATGTTTCACGAATTTACTCCATAGGTGTACACCTGCAGTGTACACCTATGGGGCAGTGGGTCAATGCGGACGCCGGGAATGCCTGATTATTGTGGTTACTTTTTTATCGCTTTGCTATCGTGCGCGGCTACTGAACTAAAACGCCGGGGAAACGTACAGCCCCGCGCCCAGAGGCCCTTCGATGATCATAAAACGTTTGTTGCCCGTTTTTCTCCTCGCGCTGGCTCCGCTCACGGCGATTCGTGCCGCGCTGCCCCGATTTCCCCAGCCGTTCGGCGATCGGATCGTATTCGTCGCCGATGGCAACGTGTGGTCGGTCCCGAAAACGGGCGGCACCGCGGTGCGGCTCACGAGCGCACCCGGCCAGGACATGTTTCCCCGGGTCTCGCCGGACGGCCAGTGGATCGCGTATACCGAGGCGAGCAATGCCGGCACGGACATTTGGGTGATTCCGACCGCGGGCGGCGCCGCGCGGCGCCTGACATTCCACCCGGCGACCGAGGCCGGCACGGGAGGCCGCCACGGGCCTGACAACATGGTGGTCACGTGGACACCGGATTCCAGGAATGTCGTCTATTTATCAAAGCGCGATCAATGGAACGGATGGATTCAAAATCTCTATGAGGTACCGGTTGCAGGTGGGCTGCCGACGCGTATGCCGATCGATAGTGCGGTTGGCCTGGCGAGCTTCGGACCCGATGGGCACACGATTGCCTATAACCGCATTTTCCGAAACTTCCGCACCTGGAAGCGCTACAACGGCGGCCTCGCGCAGCAGCTCTTCACCTACGACTTCAATACGCGCGAGCTCAAGCAGCTCACGAGCTGGTCGGGCACCAATACCTCGCCCATGTGGCACGGCGATCGCATCTACTATCTGTCGGATCAGGACGCGAACCGCAGAGCCAATATCTGGGTGCTGGACACGGGTACCCATCAGACGCGCGAAGTCACACACTTCACCGACTTCGATATCGACTTTCCGGCGCTCGGCGGCGATGCCATCGCCTTCCAGCAGGGCGGCAAGCTCTACCGGCTGGACCTGCAGAGCGAGCACCTCGAGGAAGTTCCTTTCCTGATCCCCGATGACGGTCTGCGTACTCGCCCGCGCGTGGCCGACGTGAAGAGCGAGATTCGCGAGACCGATCCGGCACAGCAAGTGGACTTTGCGCTGGCGCCGAACGGCAAGCGGACGCTGTTCTCGGCGCGCGGCGATATATTCAGCGTACCGACTGAATTCGGCGCAACCCGCAATTTGACGAGTACGCCGGGCGTCGACGAGGACCACCCGGCCTGGTCACCCGACGGCCGAACCATCGCCTATACCACCGATGCCGGCGGCAGGCAGGGAATCGCGGTTCGACCGGCGGAGGGCGGGGCGGAAAGAATCCTCACGTCGTTCGCGGAGGGCTATTTTTACGGGCCGATTTTTTCGCCCGATGGGAAAACGTTGGCATTCTCCGATGGCTCGCATCGACTGTGGATCGTCGGCACCGACGGCGGGGCGCCGAAGCAAGTCGCGCAGGACAAATTCGCGGAAATCCATGATCAGGCATTTTCGCCGGACGGGCGTTGGCTCGCGTTCAGCCTGACCGCTCTCGGCCGCAGGCGCGACCTTGCGCTCTACGAAATTGCGACGGGGAAATTGACGCCACTCGGGGACGGCACTGAGATCGATTCGAATCCCGCCTGGTCGTCCGACGGCAAGTATCTCTACTTCACCTCGAGCCGGCATGAGAATCCGGTTGGATCGGACATCGAGTTCGATTTCGCGATCTTGAAGTCCGCCGGAATCTACGCGATCCCGCTGTCACGGGACACGGCCTCGCCGGTCGCACCGAAGTCCGACGAGGGCAGCGGCGCGTCTTACGATGGCCCGCCCGGGCAGCCGGACGAGGCCAAGCACGATCAAGCTTCGAAGCCCCCGAAGCACGATGAGAATAATCACCCGGACAACAAGCCGGATGAGAATAAACGCGATGACAAGAAGAAGCCGGACGACGGGCAGCCGTCTCCCGTGCCCGTGGGACCGATCAAACCGATTCGAATCGACCTCGACGGCCTGATGGCGCGCGCCGTCGCGCTGCCGATCGATCCGGCGAACATCGCCCAGCTGGACTTGCGCGGAGAGCGCATTTTCTATCTGACGCAGCCATTGGGACTCATCGACGGCATGCTGAGCGGCGAGAAGTCCGAGCTGCGCTTCTACGATCTCAAGACCCGCAAGTCCTCGCTGGTCACCGAGGACGTGGACGCCTATTCCCTGTCGCGCGACGGCCTGCGCGTGCTGATCCGGCACGAAAAGGACTACACCGTGCTTGCCACCAAAGAGGATGCCGCCAGGGACACGGAGACCAAGAAGCCGCTCAAGCTCGATCATTTGCGCGAGCTGGTCGACCCCAGGCAAGAGTGGGCGGAAATGTTCGAGAACGCCTGGCGGCTCGAGCGCGACCTCTTTTACTCCCCGCCCATGAACGGCGTGGACTGGAAGGGCGTGCACGACCACTACCGGCCGCTGTTGTCGCTCCTCGGCTCGCGCGAGGACCTCAATTACTTGATCGGACAGGTGCTCGGCGAAATCAGCAATTCGCACACCTATGTCGGCGGGGGCGACGACGGCGACACCGCGCCGCAGGCACACAGCGCTTTGCTCGGCGTGGATTGGGCGCTCGATACCGCTTCGGGCCGTTACCGGTTCGCGACGATCTACCCGGGAGACAATACGCGCAGCGATTATCGCAGTCCGCTGGCCCAGCCCGGTCTCAACATCAAGACGGGCGATTATTTGCTCGCAGTCAATGGCGCCGAACTGAAGGCACCCGCCGATCCCGACAGTCTGCTGCAACTGGCCGATCCGGACACGACGGTCGAGCTCACGATCGCCGATCGCCCGGACGGTGCACGGCGTCACGTCGTGGTAACTCCCGTCGCCAAAGAGCTGAGCCTGCGGGAGGCGGCTTGGATCGCGCACAATCGCGATTTGGTCGACAAACTCTCAGGTGGGCGGGTGGGCTATGTCTACATGTCCGATATGGAACAGCTGGGACTGCAGCAGTTCGTGCGCCAATTCTATGCGCAGCTCGGCAAGCAGGCGCTGATCATGGACGACCGCTGGAACGGCGGCGGATTCATTGCGCCGTTCGCGGTCGAGCGCTTGCGGCGCGTGCTGGTCACGCTCGCGACCAATCGCGAGGCCGGCGTTGCGACCGAGCCGTTGGAGGTCTTGAACGGCCCCAAGGTGGCGCTGCTCAACCATTGGTCGGCTTCGGATGGCGATATTTTCCCGTATCTGTTTCACCAGTACGGCATCGGCAAGCTGGTCGGCACGCGCTCCTGGGGCGGCGTGCGCGGAATCCGCGGCAACTGGCAAATGATGGACGGCGGCTACGTCACGATTCCCGAGGACGCGCTCTATGGGCTCGACAGTCAATGGGCGCTCGAGAACCACGGAGTCGATCCGGACGTCGAGGTCGAGAACCAGCCCGCCGATTTGCTCGCCGGCCACGATGCGCAGCTCGAGGCGGCGGTCGACTTGATGCTCAAGGCGATCGCCGGTAAACCCGCGGGACTTCCGCCTCCGCCTCCTTGGCTTCCGGCTTACCCGCCGAACGGAATTGTGCCGCCGCAACCGTAGCGTCGCACAGAAATCGCCGTTCGAACTCGCGCACCGGCAGGGGCTTCGACAACAAGAAGCCCTGCGCCTCGTGGCAGCCGCGCTTGCGCAGCCAGTCGAGTTGCCCGGGGCGCTCGACGCCCTCGGCCGTCACCGTCACGTTCAGGCTGTCGCCGAGTGACAGGATGGCATTGGCGATGGCGGAGTCGCTTGCGGATCGGTCGAGATTGTGGACGAACGCCTTGTCGATCTTGATGCGGTCCGGCGGAAACCGGGTGATGTACGCAAGCGACGAATAGCCGGTGCCGAAGTCGTCGAGTGCGATCCGGCACCCCAGCTGGCGCAGCCGCTGCAAGGCCGTACGCACCCGGGCCGAGTCCTTGACCAGGACCGACTCGGTCATTTCGACTTCGATCAGCGAGATGGGCACACCCGCCGCCCGGGCTTCCGCCTCGAGCGTCCAGGCCGGATCGCCATGCAAGAGCTCCTTGCCCGAGACATTGATGGCCACCGGGATGGAATGCCCCGCATCCTGCCATGCCCGAAGCTGGCGGCAGACGGCACGGATCACCCAGGCGCCCAGGTCGATGATCAGACCCGAGTCCTCGGCGATCTCGATGAATCGAGTCGGCGGGATCTCGCCATGCTCCGCATCGCACCAGCGAAGCAGCGCCTCCACCCCTACCAAGCGGTTGTCGCTCAGGCGAAATTTGGGCTGATAGTAAAGCTCCAACTTCTCTTCCTGCACCGCGCGCCGCAGCCGGCCCTCGAGGTCGAGCCAATCTCTCAACCGCGCGCTCATGGCGCCGCTGTACATCACGATCGCGCCGGACGCGCCCACCTTCGCTTGGTACATGGCCGTATCCGCATGCTTGAGCACCGTCGCGACGTCCGGGCCATGGTCGGGATAGACGGCGATGCCGATACTCGGCGCGGAATAGAACTCGAGTCCCTCATGGGTGATCGGATCGTTCAGCGCGGCGGTGCATGCGCCGGCAATCGCGAGCGCTGCGGAGGTCGCTTGGGGCTCGCTCACCAGCACGACGAATTCATCGCCGCCGAAACGGGCGACCGACACCGAACGATTGGCCGATTGAAACGGCGCGAGAGCTCGTGCCAACCGCACGGCGACGCTTTTCAGCACGGCATCGCCGACTGTGTGGCCGAAGGTATCGTTCACCCGCTTGAAGCTGTTGAGATCGACGTAGATGACCGCGACCTGTTCCTTCGCGATCGCCGCTTCCGCAAATAGCCGCTCGGCGGTATCGATACAGCGTTGCCGGTTCGGCAGTCCGGTGAGCGTGTCGAAATAGGCGAGCCGCTCGATGCGCTCGGATGCGGCCGCGTTGCGCAGGATGTAGGCCAGGCGTCGCGGCAATAAAGCCCAGTTGACCGGCTTCGAGATGAAGTCGGTCGCGCCCGCGTCGAACGCGCGGGTGATGGCAGCGGAGTCTTCGTGGCCCGTGACCATGACGATGGGTACCGTGGCGAAGCGCGGGTCGGCGCGCAACCGCCGGCACACCGCGTAGCCGTCCATGCCGGGCATGTCGACATCCAGGAGCACGATGGCGACATCTTGCGTAAGCGCCGCCTCGAGTGCCTCCACGCCGTTGCCGAAGCTCAAGGGCGAAAGACCCGAGGCCACCGCGGTCTCGGCCAGCAGCAGCCGGCCGAGATCCTCATCGTCGGCGATGATGGCAATCGGGCGTGCGGGCAACTCGTTCACGCGCTCTCCGCAAGACAAAGACGCGACAGCTCGTCGATGAGCGAGGGATGGGCGGCGCGCATCGCCGCGAATGACTGCGCGGCCTGGGACGCATCCCGCTGCTTGCAGAGCTCCTCCAAAGTCCGGGCCTGATGCGCAAAGCTCAGTGCTCCGACATTGGCGGCGCTTGCGGCCAATTTGTGGCAAACGGCGCTCGCCGCGGCGAGATTGCCTTCTGCAAGTGCCGAGTCGATCTCGATCATCGCCCGGACGGATCCTGTCTCGAACAAGCCGACGAGTCTCGAGTACAAGTCCGGTTGACCGGCCGCGCGCAGGTTCTTCAGGGCCGTCACGGTCGCGGTGTCGACCTGTGATCGGCCTTGCGCCGCGGCGGCATGCGGACGATCGGCAGCGGGCGGTGCATCCTGATGGGCCGGCGCCTGCGCCTGCGCCGGCGAGCGGCTCACCCAGCGGCGCAATGACCGCGCGCATTCCCCGAGCGTATATGGCTTCCCCATCACGTCGTTCATGCCGGCCTCGAGGCAAGAATCTCGATAGCTCGATGCTTCATGTGCCGTGAACGCGACGATCGGTACTCGAGGACCCGTCCCCTCGCGCTCGCGCATGAGCCGCGCCGTCGCCAAACCGTCCATGTCGGGCATGTTGAGGTCCATCATGATCATGTCGAAGCGCTCGGTGGCGCTGCGCGCGACCGCTTCGGAGCCATTGTCCACCCACACGCAGGTACAGCCGAGCGCCGCCAGGTAGCCTTGGGCGACCGCCGCATTCACGGCCTCATCCTCGACCAATAGAACATGGGCGCCGATCGGCGGGCTGTCCTCGGAGGTGCGATGCCGAGCGGGTCTTCGCCGCTCGCCCGCCACCGCTTGCAGGGCGGCGGAGAGGGCCTCGCGATGCACGGGCTTTGCCACGATCAATTCATCGTCGATCAGGCCTCGGCATTCGAGTGTCTCGAGCTGTGCGGCCGTGGCGAGAATCACCATCCGCGGCCGGGCGCCGGGCGGGTCCTTGAACATCGACTCGACCATGGCCGCATGTGTGCTGAGATCCACGATCATGAGATCCGCGCGGGCAGCGGAGCTTGCTTCGCTCTCGCAGCAACGCGCGCTCAGGCCGAGCGCCGAGGCGTGGCGGGCGAGGGATTCGGCCAGCGCCGGCCGCCGCGTGAAGATCGAGAGGGTTCGGGGACCGCAGACGGTCTGCGGGGCGAATGCAGAGCCGGTCCGCGGTGCGTGTGGACCGGGGGCTGCCTCCGCCTCCCCGGCAGCGAGTGCCAGGGGCAAGGACATTCGGAAGGTCGATCCGACGTTGGGACGGCTCTCGACGGTCACGCCGCCGCCCATGCGCTCGGCGAGCTCGCGGCAGATTGCGAGGCCGAGTCCGGTGCCGCCGAAGCGCCGCGTAGTCGACTCGTCGGCCTGGGTGAAGGGCTCGAAAATCTTCTCGATGGTCGCGGCGTCCATTCCCACGCCGGTATCGCTCACGGCGATCTCGAGCAGCGCGCGTCCGGCATCGGCGCCGGCGACACCGGCTGCGACGACATCGGCCTTGACCACGACTTCGCCTTGAAACGTGAACTTGACGGCGTTACCCACGAGATTCAAGACGATCTGGCGAATCCGCAACGGGTCGCCCATCACCGGCTGGGCGGTGCCCGCCGGCGGCGACACGATGAGCTCGATGCCCTTGGCCTCGGCGGCTCCGGCGAATAGCGTCGTGCATTCCTCCATTAGGCGCACGAGGTCGAGCGGCAGGCACTCGAATTCGACCTTGCCGACCTGAAGCTTCGACAGATCGAGCAGGTCGTTGACGATCTGCAGGAGAACGTGGGCGGAGGAGCGGATGGTTTGCGTCAATCGCGCTTGCGTCGGGGATTGGGTCGTGCGGCCGAGAAGCTCGGTCATTCCCACGACTCCGTTCATCGGTGTGCGCAACTCATGGCTCATTCGAGCCAAGAAATTGCTCTTCGCCTGCGCCGCTTCCGCCAGCTGTCGGTTGCTCTCGACGAGCTCACGCGTGCGCAGCGCCACCTCCGATTCCAGTCGTTGCTTGGACTCGACGATGCCGCGCATTTTTCGGCGGTGCGCGCGCACCCGCTGCGCAGCCAACAACAGCAGCGCAAGCGCATACAGTGCGTACGCCCACGCCGAGCGCCAGGGAGCGGGGTCGCGGTGAATGGTAAGACGCAGCGGCGGGTCGCTCCAGACCGAATCGGCGTTGGCCGCGCGCACCTCGAGCAAGTGATCGCCCGCATCGAGGTTGGTGAGGGTGACGCGATGCTGCGCGCCGAGATCGATCCAGCGATCGCTGAATCCTCTGACCCGATAGGCCAGCCGGTTGCGCTTCGGGGAGATAAAATCGAGCGCACCGAAGTCGAGCGACACGATGCTCGCCCCGTAATTCAGGTTGATGTGATCGAGCAACCAATACGGGGTCTTGCTCGGCAAGGGGACGCCGAGCACTTCCAGGTTGGTGAGCGCCACGCGCGGCGCGTGCGTATTCTCGGTGAGTCGCGTAGGGTCGAAAATATTGAAGCCGCCGGGACCGCCGAAGCACAGACGCCCGTCGCGCAGGCGATGGTATGCGTTGTAATCGAACTCCTCGCCCTGCAGCCCATGTTCTCGGTGATAGGTCTTCACCGACTGCGAATCGGGGGAGAAGCGCATCAACCCTGCGTTGCCGCTGAGCCAGAGGCGCCCTTGGGCATCGCTCAGCGCACCGTACAGGGTATCGCTCGACAATCCTTCCTCACGGGACAGCGCTCGGAAGCGAATGGAATCGGGCGAGGCGCTCGATCCGACGACGCGCGCGAGGCCCCCCTCGTCGGTCGCCACCCAGATCCGGCCCTCGGCGTCGACTTCGAGCGCATAGACGGTGTCGGAGGGCAGACTGGCCGGGTCCGCGGGATCATGCCGGAACACCTTGACGATGGTGCCGTCCTGCTTCGCAAGATCGAGGCCCCCATCCTCCGTGCCGAGCCACACGTTGCCTTGACTGTCCTCGGCGATCGCGGTAACGCTCGCCGCGCTGATCGCTCCGCGGACGGAGGCGCCGAAGGGGAGTTGGCGAATCACGCCCGTGACCGGGTCGATCACGTTGGCGCCGCCGTCGTGCACGCCGAGCCAGATACGCCCGTCACGGCCCTCGTAAATGGTTTGAATGCCTTCCGCGCTGGTGCCGTGCGGATCGCCCCGTTTGACTGGAATGGACTCGAGCCGTCCGCCGGCCGTCAATTTCTTGAGGCCGCTCGCCATGGTGCCGATCCATAGCGTATCTCGACGATCCAGGCGCAGTGCCATCACGCGGCGATCGCCGAGCGCGTCCGGGCGGCCGACGATGTCATCGATATCGCGGACCTCGCCGCTGTTTGCGTCGAATTGCTTCAGGCCGGCGCCCATCGAGGCAATCCACACCCGATGATCGGGGGCATCGGCAAAAGAAGTAACCGGCTTGCCGCCGAGCCATTCCGGCCGGTGTCCGCCGAGCTCCCAGCTGTGCGGGTTCCAGCGGCTCACGCCTCCCGCGCGCGTCCCGATCCAAACGAGGCCGGCAGAATCCTGATACAGCGACATGATGAACGAATCGCGCAATGAAGCCGTATCGCTGTCATCGTGGCGATAGTGCGAGAATTCTCCGCCGGCGCGATCGAGGAGATCGAGACCCTCCTCGGTCCCAACCCATACGTGTCCGGCATGGTCCTCGAGAAGCGCCCGTACGCCGTCGCTCGCGAGCGAGGAGGGGCGCCGTGCGTCGTGACGGAAGCTGTCGATGAGCTTGCCGGTCGAGTCGATGTGGTCGAGGCCGCCGTCGAACGTGCCGACCCAGAGGCTCCCCGAGTGATCCTCGATCAACGCCGATACTTGTTTGCCCGTCAGCGAGCCGCTCTCCTGGCGAAGATGCAGGAAGGCGTTGCGTTCGGGCTGCCAACGATCGAGCCCTGCCGCCGTGCCCACCCACACCGCTCCGCTGCGATCGAGGGCCAGGGTGAAGATCTGATCGTCGCTGAGTGAATCGGTGTCATGCGCATCGTGCCGCCGATGCTCGATGCGGCCGGAGGCGGGGTCGAGGATATCGATGCCGGCGTCGTTCATTCCGACCCAGATGCGACCCCGGGCATCCACCAGCACGGCGCGTGTGACATCGCTCGCAAGCGATCCCGGATCCTTGGGGTCATGTCGAAAGCGAGTGAAGGTGTCCGTCGCCCGGTTCCAGCGGGCAAGGCCTGCATCCTTGATCGCGATCCACAGATCGTGATGCGCATCCTCGACGATCTCGCGGATGAAGTTGCCCGGCAGTCCCGCGCCGGCGGTGCGCGAATAGGCGTACCGATAGAGCTCGAGGCCGTCGTAGCGGACCAGCCCGTCCTCGGTGGCCAGCCAGACGAAGCCTTGGGAATCTTGCAGGCTGTCGTAGACGGTACCCTGCGGGAGTCCCTCGGAGGCCGTGAGGTGCTCGAGGACCAGCGGCGGCGCTTCAGCGGCCTGACCGCGGGTCATGACGAGGAGCGACGATAGCCACAGTGCGGCCATGGTCAGGAGGCAGCGGCGTCGAGCGCACATGTCGATATCCACCACGATGCTGAAGAAATCCCCGACAGAGGGATCAGCAATGTTCGCAATGACCGCGCACGAATGCGGCGAGGTGCTTCACGTTCCACTCACTCATTGGGTACCCACGGGACGACGGACGCGGCTTGCGCGCTGCCCGTGGGCGAGGAGCTGGTGTTCCACCAGGGCACCGATTTGCTCCAGGTGTAGCCTTTCGACCAGGTGTAGCCCTTGCTCCAGGTGTAGCCGTTGTTCCAGGTATAGGCCTGGTTCCAGTTATAGGTTTGGCTCCAGGCGTAGCCCTCGCTCCAGGTGTAGCCCTGGCTGTCGCTGTAGGCCGTCGACCACGAATAGCCGTCATTCGGCTGCGAGCCGCCCCAGGTCGAGCCCGCCATGTTCATGACGTAGAAATTGCCATTGGCATCTTCGTTCGCGGGCCCGCCGAAGTGCTGGCTGCCGGCCAAGTCGGCCGCGATGTTGAGTCCTCGGTTCGCGCAGCCGGTCGCGGAGCTATTCACCGCCGACACCGCGTTGACGAGTCCTGCCCCTTGCTCGAAAACGCTGTAGGCGAGCGCGCCGCTTGCGTTCACCGCCGGCCGTGCCGACGCAAGCAGCCGGCATTTGACATCATCCGGGGAGAGTGTCGGATCCGATTGCAGCATCAGCGCCACGACGCCGGTGGCGACGGCCGTCGCCATCGAGGTGCCGGACATCGTGAACATCTGTGCCGTCGGTGCCATCGAGCCGGGATCGATGTTCGCGAGATAACTCTGGCTCGACATGGAGGCGACCATGTGCCCGCCGGGCGCGATCACCTCCGGCTTGACGAAGCCCTCGTAGGTGGGACCGGCCGAGGAGAACGAAGCCAGTCGATCATCGCTGAGATTGTAGGGCGTGTAGTTGTCGGTAAGCGCTCCTACGGTGATGACGTAGGGGAGGTTGCCCGGAACGTCGATGGTCATCGCCGAGGGCCCCGAATTGCCGGCCGCGGTCACCACGACGATGCCTGCCTGCCATACCGCCATCACGGCCTGGTTGATGGGATCGTTCCAGTAATTCGATTCGGGAGGCGCGCCGAACGAGAGGTTCAGGACGCGAATGTGGTACTTGCTCTGGTGAGCGAGGATCCAATTGAGACCGGAGATCACATCGATGTAGCGCCCCGCGCCCTCGCCGTTGAAAGCGCGCACGATGACCAGCTTCGCGCCGGGCGCGATGCCGAGATAGTTGCCCGATAAGTTGATCGCACCGCCGGCTGCGATGGAGGTGATGTGCGTGCCATGACCGTAGGGGTCGCCGGTGACCGGTCCTGCCCCCCCATTGGTCACATCGATCGTCCCCAGGACGCGGCCGCCGTAATTTTGACTGAGGTCCTGCCACAATCCGCTGTCGAGCATGGCGATGGTGACGCCCGCGCCGGTGATGCCGGCCTGCTGCAGAGTATCGGCGCCCACCAATATGGGGTAGTTGGTCTGATATAGAAGAGTCGGGGTATTTACTCCGGTGCCGTCTTGCGGCACCGAGCTGCCGCTGGCGGCGCTCACGACCGCGCCCGTGACGCTCGAGACCAGCGGCAGCGAATTCGTCGTGACCAGCGGCAGCGAATTCGTCGCGACCAGCGTCGTCGAGACGAGGTCTCCGGCGGTCGATGTGAGCGTCGAGAGAAGCGACTGACTCGTCCTGAGATCACGGTCGGCAAAGAGTCGCACGGCCGTCCCCGCACGCAATCGATCCGCCTGCGAGACGCTCAAGCGCGCGGCGACGCCGTGGACGATGGGCAGGTTCTGCTGCACCGTCGCGCCGACGCGCAGTACGGAGCGCCGAGCAGCGCTTACACTCGCCGCCTGCACGAGATAGCGCTGTGTGTGCTCGGGCGCGGGTATCCCGGTGACGGCGGCGCCAGCCGATGGCGCAATGCTGCAAGAGAAAATCACCGTCAGGACCAGAAAGAATCGTGTCATGGGAGCCTGCCTCGAGTCGCCAAATCCCGACACTCGGGACGTGACGCATTGCACTAGAACGCGGCCCGATTTACCTGGGAGGCCGCCTCACGGGTCAGGAGATCCCCCGTGACGCGGGTCTCATAATGGCGGTGTCAAATTCGCCGCTGCGCCCGAAGAGATCTCCGCTCCCGTGCCGGCACCCCAACGCCATCAGCGCATCGCGCTGCGCGGCATCGTCCACGCCCGTGGCGATCGGGGTGAGCCCGAGCGCCAGGGCTGCGCTGATTCCGGCCTTGCACACCTTCAGAGCCACCTCGTCGGCCCGCAGCGCCGTCGTCCAGGCACGGTCGAGCTGCAGGCCCCATATGGGTGCGCGGGCCAGGCGATCGAGCGAAGAGGCGAACCCGCGCCCCACCTCATCGATGACGATCTGCACCCCGAGCTTGCCCAAGGACTGATAGATCGAGGTGTTCATCGAGGCGAGGGTACGCTCGGCGATGCGCAGCTCCAGCCGCGAAGCCGGCATGCCGCTCTCCGCCAGGAAGCTGCCGATGTCATCGACAATGTCATCCTGCAGCAGATGGTGGCGAAGCGCGCCGAACGACAGGCGCACATCGGCGGGCAGCGTCGCCTGCATCGCCGCGAAATCTTCGCGCAACCCGGCGAGGAGTGCGCGTGACAGGACCGAGGCGAGACCCGTGGTCTCCGCCACTCCGAGAAACTCGCCCGGAGTGAGCTCACCTCGCAGCGGGTGAACCCAGGTGAGGTAGGCGACCCGTGCGACCAGGCGTCCGGAGTCGAGCTCGTGCCGGCCGCCGTAACGCAGGCGGATCTCCCGGTTCGCGATCGCATCGCGCATTTCTCCAGCGATGTCCAAGCGCTGCAGGGAGCGTAGCTTCAGGGTATCGGTGAAGAAGAACACCCGCGAAGAGTTGGAGCGGCGGGCTTCGGCGCATGCCGAGCGCGCCTTATCGATCAAACCGCGCGGCGAGCTTCCGTCCTGTCCCAGGATGGAGACGCCGGCATAGGGCGTCAGCTGGAACGATGCATCGCCGATGGGCACGGGCTCGCCCAGACTGGCGCAAACCCTGGACACGCAGATCTCGATCGCATCGCGGTTCGCCGAGGCCATGACCAGTGCAAGCACATCGGCGCTCAACTGCCCGAGATACTCGCCGAGCTCGTTCGCGCCGCCCTTGGAGGAAACCTCATGGGGCAATCGCAAAATCGCACTGCTCAGGACCTGCTCGGAGACCTTGGCGTCGAAGGTGCGCTCGATGTCGGAAATGCCGTCGAGGTGAATGAGAGCGAGAGCCGCCGGCCTCTCCTGAATCACGGCCTCGGACAGAGTGTCGTGGAAGCGGCGCAAGAATCCGCGCCGATCGAACTGCGATTGGGATAAATCATCGGCGCCTGCAGCCTCGTCCGCCGCGCGGTCCGAGCGGGCCGCGCGAATGACGCACAGTGCGCGGTCGGGGCTCTGCGGGGTCGCACGCATTTCGTAGCGCACATCCGACGCGGTGAAGGCGGTGTCGAGCGTCGCGCGCTGCGCGATCGCGCGGCGCACAGCCTGCCTGACGCAGGCCGCGGTCGATTCCGGCCAGATCGAGCCGAGGCGTTGGCCCTGCGCTTCCCGAGGCAGAGCGAGCTCGCCGACTCCGCAGCCGCCCATATGACTCAAAACGACGCCATCTCGTCTGACCATGATCACGAGATCGGGAAGCGCGTCGCTCAGGGAATCGATCATGCGCATTTTTACCGCAAGCGCTCGCGCGCTGCCCCTCTCGCCATCCAAAAATGAGATCGGCTTTGCATTTCAGGGGCTCATTTACCAGCCTCGAGGGGTGTGCTATTTCTAGGCCATGGGCATGACCAACCTCGCCACCCGCACTCGCAGTGAATGGGAGCGCATCGCGACACCGCTGCATCCCGAGGGCCGTGCGTTCATCGACGGCAGGTTCGTCGCCGCGCGCGACGGCCGGGTATTCGAAAAAAGGAGCCCCATCGATGGCCGTGTCATCGCCCAGGTGGCGCGCTGCTCGCAAAGGGACGTCGACGATGCGGTCGCCGCCGCGCGCGCGGCGTTCGATGCGGGAATCTGGCGGCGCACGGACCCCAAAGAGCGCAAGCGAGTGCTGTTGCGCTTCGCCGAACTCATCCGCCGCGATCTCGAGCACCTCGCGATGCTCGAGACGCTCGACGTCGGCAAGCCCATCATCAACTCCGTCGATGTGGACGTGCCCAAGGCGGCGGACACCATCGCCTATTACGCCGAGTTCGCCGATAAGCTCTACGACGAAGTCGCACCGACCGGCCCGGACGACCTGGCGCTGATTCGCCGCGAGCCGCTGGGAGTGGTGGCGGCAGTCGTCCCGTGGAACTACCCGCTGATCATCACGGCCTGGAAGCTCGGCCCCGCACTACTCACCGGCAACTCGGTCGTGCTCAAGCCCGCCGAGCAATCCCCGCTCACCGCCATCCGCCTCGCCGAGCTCGGCGCCGAGGCAGGCTTGCCGCCGGGCGTGCTCAACGTCGTGCCCGGTTTCGGCGAGGAGACGGGAAGGCCGCTCGCGCTCCATGGCGACGTCGACATGGTGAGCTTCACGGGCTCGACGGAGGTCGGCAAGCTGATGCTGCGCTACGCCGGCGAATCGAACATGAAGCGCGTGTCGCTCGAGTGCGGCGGCAAGAGTCCCCACGTGGTGCTCGCCGACGCCGATCTCGAGGCCGCCGCCGAGGCCATCGCCTGGGGCATCTACTACAACGCCGGCGAGACCTGCAACGCGGGGTCTCGCCTCATCGTGCACGCGAGCGTCAAGGACGAGCTGCTGGCGGGTATTACCCGCGTGGCGAAGAAGATCATCCTCGGCAACCCGTTCGATCCCGCGACTCAGATGGGTGCGCTCATCGATCGGGGGCACATGCAGCGCGTGCTCGGCTACGTCGATATCGGCGTCGCGGAGGGCGCGCGCGTCGCGCTCGGCGGCAAGGCGGCCATGACCGACAGCGGCGGCTACTACGTCGAGCACACCATTCTCGATGGGGTGCGACCGCAGATGCGAGTCTCGCGCGAGGAGATCTTCGGGCCGGTGCTCGCCGTGACCGCCTTCGGCGAGGAGTCGGACGCGCTCGTCATGGCGAACGACAGCATTTACGGTCTCGCGGCGGCGGTGTGGACCTCGAACATCAATGCCGCGCACCGGATTTCCGCGGCCCTGCGCGCCGGCACCGTGTGGGTCAACAGCTTCGATAAATCCTCCGTGTCCACGCCCTTTGGCGGTTTCAAACAATCCGGCTTCGGCCGCGATCGCTCGCCGCACGCCATTGACAAGTATGTGGACCTCAAGACCATCTGGACGGCATACCGATAAAAACACTGGCGCCGCTGCGCACCTCTAGTCGAACCAACCCAGATCCTTCGTATCCGGCATCGCGAACGGCTTGTCAAAGAAATCGAGCACCGTTCGGTTAAAGCGTGCCGGATCTTGCCCGGCGATTACGTGAGTAGCTCCGGGGAAAATGGCGAGCTGTGATTTCGGAATTGCGTGGAAAATACTGAGCGTATGATCATCGCGAATCACATCGCGGTCCGCGGCCATGACCAGGGTCGGAACCTGTATGCTCTTCAAGTCAGCCAGTGGAATATGCGGCTGATTCCCCAGGAGATCGAGAAATTGCAGTTGCAGTTGCAAAGGCTTCGGATCGGTGCTGTGCGCTAGTTCCGCGGTGATCCGGTTGCGCACGCGAACGATTCCGTCCACCGCCCACGGATAGGCAGCGTCCGGCTCCAGATTCGCACCCATCACGGCCAGCATGCCGACCTTGTCGGGATGATGGATGGTCAACAGCAGGCCAATGATGCCGCCGTCACTCTGGCCCAGCACCTTGACGTGATCGAGCCTGAGGTGCTCCAACAGCGCATTGACATCTTCGGCCATCTCTTCGTACGTGAGAGCCGTCTTACCCAGTTCCGACTTGCCTTGTCCGCGACTATCCATGGCGATGACCTGGTGCCGGCGGGAAAAATCCCCAATCTGCCCCTTGAACTCGCTGATCGATTCACCATTGCCGTGAATGAGCAATAGCGGCGGACCGCGACCATACGTTTCATAGTAGAAGCGATCGCCATTGAACACGAAGGTCTTGCCAGCGGCAGGGTTGTTGCCGTAGGCGATGGCGGCGCGGCGCGGCGCGGCCTTGGCCGGACCGCCACCGATCAGCGCAAACAGCCCGGCGATGGCCACGATGCGCGCAAAGGAGAATGAGGTTTTCATTTTTATCCCAAGTGTCAGCCTCCACGTTGTGATAAGACATCGCCGTCAAGCCCTCGTCCGTCGTCGAGGGCTGGTGCGGGAACCACATGAACAATCCGAAACTGATTCTGGACTACGTTTACGACCACGAGGCCGCGCGACCTGACGAGGTGCTCCTCGTCCAACCTGTCGGCGGTGGCCAAGTGTTAGAATACACCTGGCGCCAGATGCTGGATGAGGCGCGCCGCATGGCGGCACATCTGAAGAGCCTCGATTTCGAGCCCGGTGCGCGCATTGCCATTCTGTCCAAGAACTGTGCCCATTTTTTCATGGCCGAGCTGGCCGTGTGGATGGCCGGCGGTACCTCGGTAGCCATTTTTCCCACCGAAAGCGCGACGAATGTGCGCTACGTACTCGAGCACAGCGAGGCACGCTTATTGTTCGTGGGCAAGCTCGATACCTGGGAGCAACAGGCTTTGGCCCTGCCGGATGGACTGCCGTGCATCGCGTTGCCGCTCGCGCCCCGGACCGGCTTCGAGACGTGGGGTGCGATCGCCGCGCGAACCGAGCCGATGGGCGGCCGTCCGTCGCGCGCTGCGGATGACCTGGCAATGCTGCTTTACACGTCGGGCTCTACCGGGCAGCCCAAAGGCGTCATGCAGAATTTCCGCAACATCACGCGAACTGCCGAGCTTCGACTCAGCGACGCGCATACACGCCTTCCCGACGATGTCGAGCCGCGAGTGCTTTCGTACTTGCCGCTGGCCCATGTCTACGAACGCGCGGTGGTCGGGTGCTGCATGTTGGTCGAAGGACGCGGCCGTGTGTTCTTTACCGAATCGCTCGCGACATTTGCGGACGATATCAAGCGCGCCCGTCCGACCAAATTCGTTTCGGTGCCGCGACTGTGGCTCAAATTCCAGCAGGGTGTGCTCCTGACGATTCCAGCTCACAAGCTCGACGCCGTGCTGGATGACCCCGCCATCGCATCGGAAGTCAGGCGCAAGGTTCTCGCGGGGCTGGGACTCGATGAGGTTCGCGTAGCCGCGAGCGGTTCAGCTCCGATCCCGGGTGAACTGCTCAATTGGTACCGGCGATTGGGCCTGAATTTGCTCGAAGGATATGGCATGACCGAGGACTTCGGTTACTCGCACCGCACGACCGGGGAAGCGAATTTGCTGGGCCATGTAGGTGTGCCTTTTCCCGAGGTTCAGGTGCGCATCGCCGACGATGGAGAAGTGCTGATCAAATCGCCTGGGCAACTGGTCG
>Ga0302324_100008809_pt1 | contig 21229 bp, 8 predicted proteins | sample Palsa_T0_1_FD_201949 | JGI IMG/M metagenome (GOLD analysis project Ga0302324, IMG submission 201949) | Peat permafrost microbial communities from Stordalen Mire near Abisko, Sweden - Palsa_T0_1 | ecosystem: Environmental > Terrestrial > Soil > Palsa > Peat permafrost | place: Sweden: Abisko...
GAATTCAAATGGTGGCTGGACCTCTTCGGCGAAGATTACTTCATCGAACTGCAGCGGCATAATATCAAAGAACAGGAAAAGATCAATCTGGTCCTTCAGCAATACGCCAAAAAATACAATGTCCCGGTAATCGCCACCAATGACAGCCACTATACGGACCGGGATGATTATAACGCCCACGATATCCTGCTGTGTATCAATACAGGCGAGAAACAGGCGACGCCGGGATATGACGACTTCGTCAATGACGATACGAATATGAAGAACCGGCGGTTCAAATTCCCGAACGACCAGTTCTACTTCAAGACGACGGAGGAGATGAAGGCCCTGTTCAGCGATGTGCCCGAAGCCATCGATAACACCAATATGATCGTGGACCGGGTAGAGGTGCTCAATCTGAAGAAGGATATCATGCTGCCTGCCTTCCCGATCCCGAAGGAATTCCAGATTCATCAGAATGATAGTAACCTGAACCAGTGGGAGTATCTGAAGTACCTCACCCAGGAGGGAGCTAAGCTGCGGTATAGCGACCTGACACCGGAGATCCAGGAACGGCTGGACTTTGAGCTGTTCACCGTCAAGACCATGGGGTTTGCGGGTTACTTCCTGATCGTGAGCGATTTTATCAAGGCGGGGCGGGATATGGGTGTGTTTATCGGGCCGGGTCGTGGCTCGGCAGCCGGGAGTGTGGTGGCGTATTGTATCGGCATTACCAATATCGATCCGATAAAATATAACCTGCTGTTCGAACGGTTTTTGAACCCGGACCGAAAGTCAATGCCGGATATCGACACGGATTTTGATGATGAAGGCCGGCAAAAGGTGATCAATTATGTCGTAGGAAAATATGGGAAGAACCAGGTGGCACAGATCGTGACCTATGGTACGATGGCGGCTAAGATGAGCATCAAGGATGTGGCGCGCGCGCTGGACCTGCCCCTGCCCGAAAGCAATGCCCTGGCAAAGCTGGTGCCGGACCGGCCGGGGATCGAGCTGAAGCGGGTGTTACACGCCCCCATGACAAGCAAGGACGGAGAGAAATCCTTAGAGGAAAAAGATGGGGTCGGGCCGGATGATCTGGCGAACGTCAAGCTGATCCGGGATATATATAAGGGAGACGATATCCGGAGCCGTGTCCTTCATGAAGCCGAGCGTCTGGAAGGTTCGGTGCGGAATACGGGACTTCATGCGGCCGGGATCATCATTGCCCCGGGCGATCTGATGAGCATTCTCCCCGTCTGCACGGCCAAGGACTCGGACCTCCTGGTCACCCAGATCGAAGGTAGTGTGATCGAAGAGGCGGGCGTCATCAAAATGGACTTCCTCGGTCTGCGGACCCTCAACATCCTCAAGACTTCACTCGAACTGATCAAAGAAAATCACGGCGTCGAAATTGTCATCGACGATATCCCGCTGGATGATGCAAAGACCTTCGAGCTATACCAACGCGCAGAGACCATCGGAACTTTCCAGTTTGAAAGTCCCGGGATGCAGAAATATCTCAAAGACCTCAAACCGGATAAGTTCAACGACCTGATCGCCATGAACGCCCTGTACCGGCCCGGCCCGATTGCCTACATCCCTAACTATATCGACCGTAAACATGGTCGCGAGCCTATCGTCTTCGACCTCCCGGAGATGGAAGAATATCTGGGTGATACCTACGGGATCACGGTCTACCAGGAACAGGTGATGCTGCTGGCCCAAAAGCTGGCGGGATTCAGCAAAGGCGATGCGGATGTCCTTCGTAAGGCGATGGGCAAAAAACAGAAGTCGATCCTCGACAAAATGAAGTCACAGTTCATCAAGGGCGCTACTGCCAAAGGCTTTGCGGCTGATACGCTGGAAAAGATCTGGACGGACTGGGAAGCGTTTGCGCAATACGCTTTCAATAAATCGCACTCCACTTGCTATGCCTTCGTCGCCTACCAGACAGCCTATCTCAAAGCCCACTACCCTTCCGAATACATGGCGGCAGTGCTGAACCACGCCGGCAGCATCGAAAAGATCACTTTCTTCATGGAAGAATGCAAACGGATGGGGCTGAAAGTATTAGGGCCGGATATCAACGAGTCGAAAATAGGCTTTGCGGTTAATATGAAAGGAGAGATCCGTGTAGGACTGGGCGGATTGAAAGGCGTGGGCGAGGCAGCCGTTGAAGGGGCGATCGGAGAACGACACAAGAACGGTCCTTTCACTACGGTATTCGACCTGATCAAACGCATCAATCAGCGAACGGTCAATAAAAAGACCCTGGAAAGCCTTGTCTATGCCGGAGCTTTCGACTGCTTTACCGGGTTCCACCGCGCACAATATTTCCACATTCCCCCGGGAGATACTTCTACGGGATTGGAGAAGATCATCAAGTTCGGCAATGTATACCAGACCAACTCGACGCAGAGCAGCAATAGCCTTTTCGGAGACCTGGCCATGCCGGATATCGCTACCCCGAAGATCCCCCCCTGTGAACCCTGGACGCTCACCGAACTGCTGGACCACGAAAAAGACGTGACGGGTATGTTTATGAGCGGCCACCCGTTGGATCATTTCAAGTTCGAGATTACGCATTACGGCATTACCCAACTGGGCGAATTCAATGAGATCAAGGACGCAGTGACCCTGCAGAGCAATCCGGGCAAGCCATACCGCCTGGCAGGATTGGTCACGGATGCCCAGCACCGGGTCAGTAAAACCGGCAAACAATTCGGCAGCTTTATCATCGAAGACTATACCGGCAAGTCCGAGTTCATGTTATGGAGCGAAGACTATGCCCGCTACTCCAACTACCTGGAAAAAGGCAAAAACCTTTTCCTGATGGGGGGCTTTCGCCAACGCTTCAATAAGGCAGAATTCGAGTTCCGGATCGAAAAGATGATGTTGCTGGAAAGCATCAAACCCATCCTGACCCGGCAAGTGATTATGGAGGTGGAAGCACGGTTTATCAACGAGGAACTGGTACAATTCATCGAAAAGAACGTCAAAAAGTACCCCGGAAAATCGGCATTGAAATTCAACATTTTAGAGTCAAAAAGCCAGGCCCGGATCTGCCTCTTCACTATGGGGAACGGATTCGAAATGAATGACGAAATGTCTGCTTTTCTGGAAAAGACCCCGGAACTGGAAGTACAGGTTGTCACCGTTTAGCCTGTAGTCGCGGGTAAATGGTGAATGTCAGGAAAGCGACGAATAAACTGGCGAAATAAGCAGACCTTTGTTCAAGCAAAAATTATCACATCACATAAAAAGCTCAATTATGGCATTAGAATTAACAGATACCAACTTTCAGGAAAAAGTGATTTCCTCCGATAAGCTCACCATAGTCGATTTCTGGGCAGAATGGTGCGGCCCTTGTCGCGCTATCGGACCGGTTATCGAAGAACTGTCCAAAGAATATGACGGAAAGATCAATGTAGGGAAAGTCAATGTAGACCACAATCCGCAATTGTCGGTCAATTACGGTATTACCAGCATCCCCGCCATCCTGTTCATCAAAGGCGGCAAGGTAGTCGACAAATTGGTAGGCGCACAGCCGAAATCCAATTTCGTCAAAAAGATCGAATCGCATATCTGATTATCCTGCGAGGTAATTATCCCGCGACATAATTAGCCTGTCAAGGCTCAATAATATCGGACCCGCACTGAACGTGCGGGTTTTTTTGCGGGCAGACCCGCCACCGCATCGCGCCTGAATCGCCCGGATCGCCGCACGGCCCTTACCTATGCGCCCTGGCCGCCAGGTCGGAATATTTCAGCGCAGCAGGCTGGTTACCCATTTGCTGATACACCTGAGCAATCTTTTGCAACACATCCATTTGAGTGGAATCCTTTCCCAACTGATTTTCCAGTTGCATGATCTCCAGCGCCCCCGCACGGACGGGCTGCAAGTTCATCCCGCCGCTGTTGTTGGCGATAGCATAGTCGAGATACGGCAGGGCCTCAGCGGGCTTGTCCGCCTGCAGGCAAAGGACAAAAAGATAATGGGCCCGCTCAAAAGATGGTTCGCGCCGGAAAGCCTGCCCAAAATAGAGAATAGCGTTATCATTCTCCTTTAATTTGCCATACAGCATCCCGGTTTTCTCATACAAGGCGGCTTCTGTCGGATGCTCGAGACATAACGCCTCAAGGACCGTGGCGGCTTTGGCCCAGTCTTCGGTTTTGCTGTAAAAATCGTACAGCTGCCCCGTAGCATCTTCCCAGGGAAGATGCTCGAAAGCTACGGCATAGGCAAGGTCTTCTTCCTCCGTGGAAAGATGCAGGTCGTCGCGCGACGGCGGTCCTTTAACCCGTCCTGTATCATTGAACGGCCAGTTATTTTCAAGGTTCGCGATCTTATAAGCACCCGAAAGTGAATCCACCCTGGTCAGCGGCATGCCGGCCAGTAGCTGGGAGAATGTCAGTTCCCGGTCACTGGATACAGGGATAATTCCATGCTCCTGAAGGGCATGATAAAAGACGTCTGACATCAGCGCATAGCCTGTCAGGTTAGGGTGAACGTGTTCCAGCAACAATGACTTCCCGATGATCCCGTGGTCGGACGCGGCTTCGAAAGCCGCCCGGGTATCGACAAGGTATACATTGTCATATTTCCGGCTGAAGCCGGCAATAATCTCATTCAATCGCTCGGGAGCACGAAACCGAAGCGCATCCATTTCTTTAGCCCGGACATAATCCTCTCTGGCCGTCACGTAGTCGCCGCGGTCCCAGGACCGGCCGGCCTGCGTATAGTCATACAGGGCATTGGCCGTATCGCCCGCGGGAGTGCCGGTCGCATTGTTGGCGGCACCGCTGGTCGCACCGTTTGCCGGAACACTGACGAAAGGCCGCTGATCCTTGAGGTTCGACACCAGGTTACTGATAAATACGGGTATCCCCCGCCGGTGAAAGATATCCATCGCCTCATCCATATTGGTCTCGAATTGTGTAATACCACGACTGTACAAAGGAGAACCGAAAGCGATCTGTTGGTCGCCCACCATCAACTCCATCCTGGTTTTGCCGGCCTTGGAAGCATCGGAAGAAAAAACGCGCCCGATCTTGCTATACAGCTTTGTCAGCAGTTGAACGGTCCGGAGCTTCCGGAGCCATAGCAGGAAATTGACCATCTGCGGGCTGCTGCCCAAGCGGTTGGTAGATCCTACCCCAAGCGCACCATAATATTCATTATGCCCGGTATAGATGAGGATGGCATCGGGCGCATAGTCAACGACTTCCCGCGCAAAACCCAGGACGGTATAAGAATTGACGGCCGTAAGGGAAATGTTGACGATCTCCGGTTTCTTGTCCGGAAAGGACCGCATGAGCCGGTATTGCAGCCACCGGTGAAAAGAGCCGTTGTGAAAATAGGGATATCCGATGGTAGTGGATTCCCCCAACACAAAGATGCGCAGGGTGCCGGCCTCCTTGACCTTGCGGAAAGGCTCCCGGTTACCAGTAGTGGCGTTCCCCTGATCGGTGAAGTATCTTCGGGAAGCGTCCGGATTGAAGATCAGATAATCTTTATTCCCGGGGGCTTCGATAAAGAGTGAACTGTCGTAGCCATAATGGAACAGCCGCAGGCTCAATTCCAGCAAGCCTAACAGGAGGAAAGGCAGTACGATGGCTATGATCCGGAAGGCCCGGAGCCTGCCTGCAGGTAAGGTACGTCGCCCGGTAAGCTGTCCGGCCTTTTGTTGCGGAGTGGTGATGGCCATGTGGTGCGTTTTATGGATGTGGAATGACGCGTAAACTATCGTTCAGCCGGATATCCGCGGAGGAACTGCCGACCATGATGCTGAATTCGCCGGGTTCCACGACCTTTTTCATGTCCCGGTTCCAGAGGGCTAGTTGATCGGGGCCCAGGTGAAAATGCACCGTCCGGCTTTCTCCGGGATTGAGCATGACACGGCCAAATCCTTTCAGTGCTATTTGAGGTGTCGTTACGCTGCTGACCCGATCGCGGACATACAGCTGCGCCACCTCTGTCCCGGCTACCGCTCCGGCGTTGGTAACGGTGACTTGAATATCTGCGACGCCTCCCACAGGGATAGCCGCAGGCACCACTTTCAGGTCACTGTACGTGAAGTGCGTATAGCTGAGCCCAAAACCAAACGAAAACAAGGGACTGTCCTTTTCATCGACATATCGATGGCCGGAAGAAGGCTTATGATTATAATAAAATGGGATCTGCCCTTCGGAGCGTGGAAAGGTCATCGGTAGCTTACCTGACGGATCGGTACGTCCCAACAGAACATCGGCAATGGCCAGGCCACCCTGTTCTCCTGAAAACCATGTCTCTACAATTGCAGGCACGTGGGCGGCTACCCAGTCGATGCACAAGGGCCGGCCATTGGCCAGCAACACGATGACGGGCTTCCCGGCAGCGCTAACGGCTCCGATCAGCCGCATCTGCTGTTCACCGAGATCCAGGTGTGCACGGTCTTTCCCTTCCCCGACAATCGCAGGCTCTTCACCCAGCACGACAATGGCTACGTCGGCGGCTTTTACAGCGTCGATTGCCGCCGGCAGCCCGTCGGCCGCGGCACTGTCCGGCGAATACCCCTGTTCATAACGGATAGAAAGAGAGGCGCCGGCGCGTTGCTTAAGACCCTCCAGGATGGAGATGGACCTGGCCTGCGGATTGGAATACCCACCGGGATAAGTGCTGGCAGCGAGCGGTCCGATAACGGCGACGTTATGCACATCGCTGTGTAATGGCAGGATGTTTCCTTCGTTCTTCAACAGGCAAATGCTCTCCGCAGCGGCTTTAAGGGCCAGTTCCTGGTGGGCAGGCGTATGAAACACGCTGGCCCTGAGGCTCGTATCAGTATAGGGGTGATCGAAAAGGCCCAGCAGGAACTTCACGCGTAAAACGTCCCCAACCGCACGGTCGAGCTGCCCCGTCGTTAGCATGCCCTGCCGCAAGGCTGTCTTCATCGCCGTCATAAATTCGTCGTGAGGCCAGTCGTAAAACTGCATATCGAGGCCTGCCTTTAAAGCCTGGGCCAGCGCGTCCGGGACCGACGCCGCGACATGATGAGTCTCCATAGACATTTTGATGGCGCCGAGGTCGGATAACACGAAACCTTTGAAACCCCACTCCTTGCGCAGCACATCTGTCAGTAACCACTTGTTGTCGACGCAAGGGATGCCGTCCAGTTCGCTGTAGGCGGCCATCATAGACAGCGCACCACCTTCACGCACAGCCGCCTCGAAGACAGGAAGGAAGGAACTGCGGACCTCCCGCTCGCCCATGTTGACGGGAGCGGTATTGCTGCCCGCCTCCGGCACGCCATGGACAGCAAAATGCTTGGGCTCTGCAATGACGGCATCGGGTTGATCGACGCCCTTACCCTGCAGTCCTTTCACCATCGCGACCGCATTACGGGCATCGAGCCATGTATCCTCTCCATAGGTCTCTTCCGTGCGCCCCCAGCGCGGATCACGGGGCAGGCACAGCACTGGCTCTAATAACATGTCGATGCCATGGGCCCGGGTCTCGGTCGCGATGGCGCGACCCACATCATATAGCAGCGTCGTATCCCAGGCGCCGGATAACTGCAGCGGAATGGGAAAGGAAGTACTGCCGAGGCCGCTATACCCATGCAACCCTTCTTCGATAAAGAGGACAGGGATACCCAGCCGGGTCTTCTCCATGGTATAGCGCTGGATACTGTTGGTGATGCCGGCACTCAAGGGATAGAGGTCGTGCACGGAGCCTGCCCCCAGCGTGCCGAAAGAGGCGGCGGTCTTTTGAGCAGACCAGGCCGAAGCTTCGTGCCCGTCGGTATGACGCCCATCGGCGTTGGGCCCGTCCATATCGGCCACCTCCTTGCCCCAATACATATCCAACTGCCGGATCTTTTCCTCTACGGTCATCCGTGACAGGAGGTCTTCGACCCGCCGGCTGACAGCCAGATGAGGATCTTTATAAGGGGGACGCTGATCGAATGCAATGGGTTGCAGAGGAATTTTTTGGTCAGGCACAGGCCGGGTGGTAGCGGTCAGGAAAAAGAGAACAACAGATAAACCAATCAGGCGACGGATGAGGGAGGAATGTTTATTCACACAACAAGCATTTAGATGAGAAACAGTTACAAATAAACGATCCAAAGATTAACCAGACGATTAATGTTCGATTAACGGCCGGATTTTAGGCTATAATCTCCTGGAAAGACTTGTCGAAGTCCGCACTGTAGATATCTTTATAATCTTTTACAAATTTCAGGTACATATTGCTGGCGAGGTTGTGCCGTTTAAGCAGGATAAGGCTCTTGCATTTGAAGGTAAGGGCATCCTCGTTCAACTGGTCGAAAAAGAAAATACAATTGGCGATCTCGATGGTGAACTCGGGGTTTTCGGTGATATCATGATGACTGAGATAACCCAGGCAGCGATCGATGACGCCGTTGGAGACCTCTGACTTGATGTCGTCGAGCCAATTGTAGTCGGTTTGTTGCAAAAAAGGTCCTCTTTTGATGATGTTGACCAGCGCATGCAAATGCCGGGTATCGGGGATCGTCGTGTCCTGCAGGAGCAGGATGCACTGTTTATAGTCCACGTAAGTGTCATCCAGTACCTGCAATTGCCAATAACCCGACTCCTTATTGATAATGCAGTTGCCGATCTTCTCCAGGATGGGTTTCAACTTCGCCAGGTTGACACTGCGGTTGTTCTTGGCATCTTTTTCCGCTTTATCGTGCCATAGTATCTCATTCAGCCCCTCGGAAGAAATACCCCGCCCGTTACGAATAGTGTAAATGGCGATGATCAGAAAGAGCTCCCTCAGCAGCGGCGTAAACAGCCGGGTGCTGTCATGCCCCTCTTTATCGAATACCTGGAAAGGGCCGAAAAGATAAATGGCGGATGCCAGCGGCCCGGAGGCATGACCGGGAGACGGGGCCGGTTGCAAAGCGGATGCCGGGCCCGGCGTAACAGGAGAAAAGATAGCACCTGTGCCGACGGATAATGCTGGTGCAGGGCCGCTCACAAGTGAAGGGATATCCTGTCGCCGGCCACCGCGCAGCCGGGCCACTACGATGACGACCAGGATTACTATAACGCCAGCCAGGAATATCAGCAGCCAGGGACTTCGCCGGACGACTGGAAACGAAAGCGTCAACGTTGCGGCCTGCATAGGCTCGGGCGGATAATCCAGCGTATAAATCCGGACCTGTGTATTATGTTCTTTATCTTCTATTTTGGAATAAAACAGCGTGACGGCAATAAGCCGGTTACTCTGCGGAGAATAATACAGGTCGGCAAAAGATTGGATGTCATGGAAATTGTAAGGAATGATATTACCGACAGGCCGGATAGTCGAGTCGATCAGCGACCCTTGTACTAACTGAAGTTTGGAGTTGAAGGAATCGTTCGCGAACAGCAGCCCGTACCATGCGTCGGGCGCCGCACCAATGACGAGATGATTGGCAAAAGTAAACGGGTAGAACGAAGGTTTCAGCGTAAAGACTTTTTTGAACGATCGCTTACGGATATCATAACGGTAGAGATCATCGTAGTTACGCGGGTCCAGCATCTGGTCACCTGTCTGACTGCCATAACCGCCGACGATATAGGCATATTTTCCCTGTGGATCAGTGCCTAGCGCAGCGAGATAGCGGGGTGGCAGGTATTCACCGGAAGTCCGGATAGTGTCCCATTGCCGGGTCGCGAAGTGATACCGTTGAACCAGGTTCTTGTATCGCAGCTGACCATATCCCCCGATAATATACAGTGACGTATCTGGAACCGAAATGAACTTATTGGCGTGCCAGTATTCTGTCAACGGGCCGCCGAGATAAGGCTGGCTCCATTGCTTAGCGGCGAAGACAAAGTCCGCGACGGTCTTTCGGTCGATATTTACATCGTACAGTTTGTCACTGACGGTATCATAAATACTCTGATGACCCAGCGGCAGGTCCATGTGACGGCTAGGTATCCATTCCATAGCAAAACCATCCTTCGTGAAGGTGTAGCCGGCCAGCGAATCTGAGCCGGTGATGAACAGCCGGTCCTGCCTGGGGTCATAGGCTACTCCCGCATAACCGTTGATGCTGAATGATCCGACCAGGTCCCATTGCTGGTATTTTGGTTTCAACCATATTGGGTTCCTGATCCCGGCAGACCGATGGCTGGTCCTATCCAATGCGAGATCGCCATTAGTCTCATCCAGAGGCCAGTAATATTTGGGGGCGCCATTACCCGACAGCCGGATATCCTTGATCTGCATGGGCGGAATATCACGGGTCCTGAATTTTCTGAAATCGTTGGCCCCCCATAGGAATTTAAAACAGTTGCCTGTCGCAGGAATGGAATTGGAACCCACCAGCCGGCCATTGAGGTTAAATTGCAGCAAATGTTTATCGAGGTCGCAGTGCAGCGCAATATTGTTCCAATCCCTGTACAGTCGCTGACTATCGACAGAAAAACTGATGCCGGAAAAATTTTCGCCGATGATGACCCTGAAAGAGCGGGTAGCCTGATTATAGATAAGATCGATGTTCTGATCGTTGCCGCCATTGCCTACGGCGATGATGCGGAAGATATAGCCAAAATAGATCTCGTGCCGGGGAAGGAAATTAATATCGAAGGACAGATCGAAGTCTTTACCAAAACAAAGCGAGTCATCCGGGGATAGATCGAGAGACGTCCTTTTTTCCTGTACCACTTCATGACTCCTGAAGACCAATCCATAGGACTGGGCAAAATCGCTTGCGGGTATCGATAGTATAGCAGCAATACAAAATAATAACCTCTTCATAAGCTATGGTAAAGATAGAATTTTTTCAGTAAGAACGTTGATACCTAACTTATTGACAGGCAAATTATTGAAAGTGACTCCAGCCGACTTTCAGGGACGCCGGACCGGGAAGGCCGCAGACCATATGGCCAGGATGGCTTCTTCATCGCCCAGGCCCTCCGGCACTGCCGGGCTCGGATCATTGGCATAATACCATCTTCTATGATCCAGTGGAGAGGTCTCCGTCCGGCTACCGGGCATTTCTAGGTGCGCGTTCGTATCTACCCGGTGGACCCAGTCCCAGGCATAGTGCAGCCAATCGCTGCGGTAGATCAGTGTTTGATGAGCAAACCAGGTGATCTCATCATAGCCCCAGATCCAATCGAACCCGCCATGGCCCTGACCGGGTTGGCCAGGCCCTTTACTGACACCATAATTATCGAATTCCACGAGGTAAGGAAGGCTCTCACAGGTCCATCCGCTGGGGGTTATACCGCCTTTGCTCCTACGGTAAAGGCCATCGGAGAATCCAAGTTCCAGGATAGCGGCCTGCGGAGTGTCGGATACCTCTTTTATCCGCAAGGGAAAGGCATGGAAATCCAGCAGCAGCCTTCCATCCTTTATAAATCCCCCGCCGGGGGTATGGGCATCGCAAAGCAGCATGTGCCGGCGGGCATGCACCCGGGCATAGTCCCGCGCCTGCGTGAATATCTGTGACCAATAATTGAGGGCGGTATCATTCTTATTCATCAACTCTACCTGGCCATAATGGATGGCCTCGAAGCCCAGGTCGATATAGGATGCGGCAAGGAAAAAAAACCAGAGCCGCGTTTCCGGCCGGCTGACGTCGGGTACGGACCCACCCTTTCCCCACTGGTCATGAAAACGTCCATCGACATACAACATATCCTCATACCGGAAATTGCGCTGCTCTACCGGCATGCCCATCGCGCTGAAGGCCCAGCCGGGCACCGGCACCTGCTCCACCTGGCTGGTGACGATCTCGAAGATACAGGCCTCCAGGATGCGATCGGGATCATCGGCCAGTACTTTCGGCACCTGTACCTTCGCCCGGGCAAAATTGTCCAGCAGTTGCCCTTCCCGGCCCCACAGACAAATGCTCCGCCCGATGAATTTGGCGCCGATATGATCGAGCATCCGGATGTTGTCATCGAAGTCGCCCCGGCCATTGAGCAGCCCCTCCATGGAGATCGACCGGGAAAGGTAATTGTCGAGCACCGCACGCGAGATCGTAGAATCGAAGCGATAGTCCTGCGCAGTACCCACGATGGACACCGATAGCAGCGCCATTACTATTATTCCGTAGGTATGGCAGCGTCGGCTCCCCATTGTTTATTCGGTTTAGGCCCCATTTGCAATTCGATTGTACCACCGTCCATCAATTGCTTGTGCGTGAACCAGGGTGATGTCAGCGCGACGCCGTTGATCCGCGCACTTTGAATGTATTTGTTGACGCCGGAACAGTTGTGGGCGATCAATGTAAATCGTTTGCCGTTGTCCAGCGTAATAGTCACCCGGCTGAATACGGGGCTGCCGATGGTATAGACAGGAAGGCCCGGCGTCACCGGGTAAAATCCCATGGAAGAAAAGACCACGAAGGCCGACATGCCGCCACCGTCCTCATCGCCGGGGATACCGAAGATATTGTCTGGGAACCAGGTGGACAATAGCAGCCGGACCATCTGCTGCGTCTTCCAGGGCGCGCCCGCATAGTTATAGAGGTAAGGGATATGGAAGGAAGGTTCATTGGCCATGGAGAACTGACCGACGAGCCCCGTGGCATCGGGAAACTTATTCCAGAACTCCTGCTTGCTGCGACCCAGGCCTTCACGGAACAGCTGATCGAGACGGCTGACAAAAGCCTGGCGGCCTCCCATCAGGCCGATCAGCCCGGGAATATCCTCCTGTACCTGCCAGAGATACGTCCAGCCGTTGTTTTCATCATAATAGTCCCGTCCGCCGGGGCCGCCATCGAAGGCAGGATCGATGTCGATCCAGTCACCTTTGTCGTCTTTCGGAAAGAAGAACCCTTTCTGGCTGTCCCAGAGGTTGAGATAATTTCGTGCCCGGGGCGAAAAAGTCTGCGCATCTGCGGTTTTGCCTAGATCTTTGGCCAGTTGCGAGAGGGCCCAGTCATCGAAGGAGGCGCCCAGTGTAACGGCTACGGCCTGTCGCTTCTCAAAAGGATGCACCTCCGCCACGGTCTCTTTTTCTCCGGGCCGCAGAGCGGGGAAATAGCCCTTACTGCGATAAAAATCATCGAGAGAAGTAGCGGGCCCGTTGCGCCACGGTAACAGCGTGGCATCGGTAGCGTTTTTCCGCATGCCTTCATAAGCGCCTTGAATATCGATATGCCGAAGCCCTTTGCGCCAGGCATCGAGGAAAATGACGGAAGAATGAAATCCGTTCATGCAGGCATAATCGCCGAACAGAACTGGAAAAGTCGGCATCCAGCCTGACTGTTGGTACATCCGCACATACGACTGCAGCATGTCTTCTTCCTGTGCGGGATGCAGGATCTCCCGCAACGGATGCAGTGCAAGATAGGTGTCCCACGACCAGTCGTCTACGTAGAAAGGCCTCGGGTCCGTCTCCACCTTGTGATCATACCCGCTGTAATAACGGCCATCCTCGGTGATGTCGACCATCCGTTCGTGACAGCGGTACAGCGCAGTATAAAAAGACCTCCGCTGGGCCTCCGTGCCGCCTTCTACCCTGATACGATCCGTGACACCGGACCAGGCAGCCTCAGCATGCTGTTTCACTTCATCGAAGGACTTGCCTTTGATCTCTTCATCGAAATTCTTTTTAGCCTGCTCAGGGCCGATAAAGCTGATGGAATACCTGAAGCCGACGCTGATGGTGCCGGCGGGAAAACTGATATAAGATTTTCGATGGCTGCTGTCAGGGAAACCTGTCCTTCCTGCGACACTGAATGCCCCGTACATATAGACCTTGACGCCTCCCTGCCACGTCTCTACCCCTGTTACCCGTGAACCGGCATCAAAATGCCAGGAAGACTCTCCATCGTTGAACATGTCCAGCAGGATGGAAGGGGTGGCGTTGGCCGGAAAGGTAAAACGGTAATAGCCGGTTAACCGGCCGGGAGTGAATTCCACGGTAATCCCATTGTCTGTCAGGTAAGTAGAATAATACCAGGGCCGCGTGACCTCGAGATCATGATCATAGGGCATCCGCCTGTCCCAGCTGCCGGGCTCTACCTGTCCGGTGGCGGGCCGGAGTGCAAACGCCTCTCCAAGCCGGTGCGAGACTGCCGTCAGCGGCCAACAGGTGATCTCTTCATCCAGATAATCTTTCCGGATTGGGTAAACGCGGACAGGTTGATTGGGCAAATGAGCCGTAGGACGGGTCGGCTCCAGCAAATGGCCCACGTTGCCGATAGTAGGGTCGATATAGGCAGTGGAAGATTGAGTAGCGGATTGAGCGGCGCCCTGAAGATGGGCTATCGATAACAGGACGGCGGTAATAACCGCCGTCCTGTAAATTATAGATTGCTTCATTAAGAATTTATTTATTAGTATCCTGCGTTCTGCGTCCAGTTGGGATCGTTGTTCATATCGGCGATGGGTATCGGCGCGAGATAACGCGTGCCGAGCGGATTGGACGTATTGATGGGATTTTCCAAAGGATTGCGCGCTGCAATGATCTGGGGCAGCATCTGCAGCCGCACGATATCGTACCAGCGAACGCCGCTCTCCCCGGCAAATTCCCATGCACGTTCCTGTACTACCGAATCGCGGAAAGCGGTCTGCGAAAGACCTGGCGTCAGGTTGGGTAAACCGGCGCGGGCCCGGACGAGGTTGACGGCATTATAGTCTGCCCCCGACGGACTTCCGGAAGCCATATCGTCCGCTTCGGCATAGTCCAGCAGCACCAGCGGGTACCGGATAAAATCCATCGCCTTATTGGTGCTGGGAGTAATGGAGAGAATGGTGGAATCCGTCTCATTCACGCCATCACCGACACCATTGGTCACCAACCCGTGCCGGAATTTCTTGTAATAGGGATGGCCGGCATGTGTCAGCGAAGAATTCCAGGGAACCAGCGTGTACGTCTTAGTAGCAGTATTCAGCAGCTTGAGCGTATCGTAATACGTGCAATACGACCGGTAGCATTTCGGCGAATTGAGGTAAAAATTGATCTCGGGATAATAATCGTCCCAACCACCCGAGCCATCGAGACCCGATTCGTCCAGCGGTACCGAAGAACTGCCATAGCTACGTTCCGGGTTACCACCCGTTACATCGAACTGCAGGGCAAAGATGGACTCAGAGCCATTGTTCGTCGTGAAGACAGTGTTGAAATCAGGCTCCAGCGAATAGACAGCGGAACTCATGACGGTATCGGCCTCGGCAGCAGCCTGAGCATAATACTGGGTCTCGTTCAAAGGCCAGCCGGCCATCGTCAGATATACATCGGACAGTAGTGAGCGGGCGGCGCCGGAGGTAGCCCGGCCGGGTGCACCGCTCCAGGTAGAGGGCAGCCAGGACGCAGCTATCGTGAGATCGCTGACGATGGTAGCATAGATCTTGGAGACGGAGTCGCGCTGAGGCCGGTCGGAGGCACTGATCGGCGCCGTGATATCAGGGATCGGGCCGAATATCCGTACCAGGTAGTAATAGGAAAATGCCCGCAGGAAATAGGCCTGCCCCGCAGATTGTTGCAATGCCTGGGTCGTCGATCCCGGGACGGTCGCATAGTTGGCCAGCACGTTGTTGGCCTGGTAGACCGCCGCCCATGGGCCCTGCCATTCGTTGAGCAGGCTGCCATTGTTGCTGGCCCCGTTCAGTTCGTCGAATGCGCGCATATCCCCCTTATTCAGGCCGGGATCGGTCGTCAGGTCGTCTGCGCCGAAACATGCAGTCATACGGGTAGTGAACCCGAAGGAATAGTCAGGAGTAAGCTCAGTATATATAGCAGCAACCGAAGCATCCAGATCAGATTGTGTTTTGAAATAAGTGCCGGGAGTAAGGGCCGCCTTGGGATCCTCTTTGAGTTTCTGGCAACCAGCCCCCAACAACAGGACAATCGATGCGGTAGGAATGAAATATTTGAAGTTCATATGTTGATCGTTTAAATAATAAGTTTATGTCTTTCGGACGACGCGTCCCGCGTCTTTAGAAACCAGCCCTGATGCCGAAGGTGACCGACCTCGGATTCGGGATGGTCGCTGTCTCCAGCCCCTGGGTGATACCGTTGGTCATGTTGCTGATTTCGGGATCGTAACCGGGATATTTGGTAATGGTGAATACGTTCTGACCGCTGACATAGGCCTGAAGGTCCTTGATCGCAGTGCCGAACCAGGTCTGCGGGAAGTGATAGGTCAGCGCGATATTTTTCAGTTTGATATAGCTGCCGTCGTAGACCCACCGGCTGCTGTTGATGATAATCGGGCTGGTCGCGCTCCAGTGCGGAATATTTGTCTGGTTCTCCGGCGTCCATACGTTCAGGATGCCGCGGTTGGTCGCATTGCGGGCATCACCCAATCCGCCGTATGTATAAGAAAGGGTGCCGGTATAGATCTGACCGCCATGCGTACCATAGAACAGCATTGCCAGCGAGAAATTGCCGAAAGTGACGTTGTTATTCCAGGAGAAAGAATATTTCGGGGCGCCGTTACCGATCGGGATCTCATCGTCGGTGGCATTGATGGTATGGGTACCGAGCACGTCGAGATATCTCGAATCACCCGGTACATTGCCGTACAGAGCCGCAGTCGCCGCATCGGCGGTCTTCCAGGTGCCCAGGTATTTGTAACCATAGAACTCACCGAGCGGCTTGCCTACCTTCAAAATGGATACCCCGGTCTGGGCCGAGCCTATATTATTCGTGACTACATTGTCCAGGCCGCTGAGACTTAGCAGCTTGTTGCGGTTGATGGAAAGGATGCCGGTGGTCGTCCACTTTATACGCTTTGTGTTGACCGGCGTAACGCCCAGATCCAGTTCCCACCCTTGATTATTAAGGCTGCCGAGGTTGACCTCGTAATTTTGGCCGCTGTTATAATAGGGAGAAGTGAGATTGTACAGCAGGTTGGTGACCTTCCGGTAATAATAATCGCCGGTGAAAGTAATGAGCCCGTTCAGGAAGACGGCGTCTACACCGATGTCTGTCTGCCTGTCATCTTCCCATTTCAGATTGGTGGAGGTGGGACCGCCAAGAGGGGTGTAACCGGTTAAGCCAGATCCGGCACCGTTGAACGGATAGCCGCCGGTGGCATATTCGATATTATTTACCCCGATCTGCGGAATGGAGGAATAGGCGCCTACGGTCTGATTACCCGTGATCCCATAGCCGCCGCGGAGCTTCAGGAAAGAGATCGCTTTGGATCCTGCCAGGAAATTCTCCTTCGATATGATCCATCCCAACGAACCGGAGGGAAAGACACTGTACTTCTGCGTTAGCACCGAGCTGCCATCATCGCGGACGGTCCCGCCCAGCAGGTACCGGTCCTTGAACTTATATTCTATCCTGCCCATATAGGATTGAAGGGCGCTTGAACTATACCCGGAACTGGTGCTCTGATCCGAGCCCAGGCCCAGGTTCCAATAGCCGAGGGAATAGGAGGACAGGTTGACCGACTTGCTCTGGTTGTTGTAGCTGGTGCCGCTGGATTGTTCATACAACGCAGTTACGGTCAGCGCATGGTCGCCCCATTCACCCTTATAGGTAAAATAGTTACTGTTCTGGAAGCTATGGCCATAAGACGAGTTCTGCAACGCGTAGCCGTTGCTCGCGCTCGCCAGGTAGGCGCTCGTGCCCGGTCCGTACAATTGGCGGTTGATATTGGAAGTATTGGTATAGCTGTTATTGGACGTGAAGGTCAGTCCTTTCAGGATGCGATAGGTCAGGATGCCTACGCCGGTCGCACTGATACCGCTGTTGTCGTTCAACCCGTTGGTCTCCTGTGCGATGGGATTGATACCCAGCGCGGCATATGAAGATTCGAGAATGAAGCTGCCGTTGGGATTTCTGATCGGCGAGGTGGGGTCCCATTCATAGGCCTCCGCAAAAGGATCGGTGATATCGCCCTGGTACTGCGTATTGCGGTTCTGCGGCAACGCAGCGGTGATGTTGAACTGGAGATTGAGCCTGTTGCTGGCCTTGACCTGTAAGTTCGCACGCGCGATGTCAGTACGGAACCATTGATTGATGATAAGGCCCGGCTGGTCGAGGTGTAAATAAGACACCATGTATTTCACATCGTTGGACCCTCCGGATACGGAGATCTGGTAATTCTGCACCCACGGTTTATCCTGCAGGGCTTTTTGCCAGTCGGTGCCCTTGTCGGTGGTCTGAAAGGCCTGGAGCTGAGCGGCTGTAAAGGCAGCCGGCGAACCCGTCGACGTATATTGGTTGTTGGTGGCCACAGCGAACTGGTAAGCATTCATGATGGGCAATTCCTTGGCGATCGCTTCTTTTTTCACCCAGGGATTGATATCGATGCGGGGCTTGCCTTCCTTCCCTAACTTGGTGGAGATGATCACGACGCCGGTTGACCCTCTTGATCCGTAAATGGCAGTGGCCGAGGCATCTTTCAGCACCTCGATCGACTCGATGTCATTGGGGGAAATAGTGGAGATGTCGGCCCCGATCTGCCCGTCGATCACATACAGCGGGTCGTTGTTATTATTGATCGAAGCAGTTCCCCGGATCCGCACGGCCAGGCCCGCGCCGGGCTGACCGTTGACGCTTTGCACCGTGACCCCGGCGACGGTTCCCTGCAAAGCTTCTTCCACCCGGACGATCGGCTTGGCAACGATCTGATCGGCCTTCACTTCCGAGGTAGCCCCCGTGACATCCCGTTTACGCTGAACGCCATAACCGACGACGATGACGTCTCCCAGCGTCCTTGCGTCCTGGTTGAGCTGAACGGTAAAGGACTTTCCTTTATAGGTGTAGTCCTGACTTTCATAGCCAACAAAAGTGACGGTAATGACAGGTTTTAATACATTACCTGCCGAGAGTTGGAAATTGCCATTTTCATCAGTGGTGGTGCTAAGGTTGGTGCCTTTGATGGTGACCGAGGCGCCGGCCAGGGGTTGGCCGTTGGGGCCGGTAACTTTTCCTCTGACCGTTTGATTCTGAGCGTGAGTGACCAGCACGCATAATGCTAGCACAAGCAGTAGCAGACATTTTTTCATACAAGCAATGTTTTAATTATAACACAAAAAAACGATCGAACCATTAACAAAGCCTTTAATTATCCATTAACCAGGAAATTAATCGGGATTTATACAGACAATCAGGCATTTTTTTCTTCGGGAAGCCTTCGATGCCACCAGGTGGCGAGCGCAGAACCCGAAATATTCATCGTAGGACCGAATACGGCGGGCGCCAATCCAACGGTAGCCAGCCTGCCCATGGTCAGGGCTATGCCGGAAGCCAGCCCCGCATTTTGCATTCCCACCTCAAGGGCGATGGTACGGCGGTCTTTCTCGGCAAGCCCGAGCAATCTGGCTGCCCAGTAACCCAGGCCATAGCCGGCGATATTCTGCACCATCGTCGCCGCAATCAGCAGCAGCCCTACCCGCAGAAGGCTATCCCTTCCCGCGGCGGTGATCACAACGATGATCAGCGCAATTCCCCCCATCGAAACGACGGGCAGCGCTTTGTCTAACCAGGACCAACGCCCCCGGACAATATAATGGAAGATCAGCCCGGCCGCAATCGGCAGGACGACGATCTGGGTGATATCCCAGATCATGGCCCCGGGATGAATAGCTATATATTGGCCCGCCAGCCATTTCATCAGCAACGGTGTCAGCAATGGCGCCAGTAAGGTGGACACTGCCGTCACCGAGACGGACAAGGCCAGATTGGCCCTGGCCAGATAGGACATGACATTCGAAGCCAGGCCGCTGGGGCAACAGCCGACCAGGATGATACCGGCCGCAATCTCCCGCGGAAAATGGAAGAGCCCGGCCAGCACAAAGCCTACTGCCGGCATGATCGTATAGTGACACACTACGCCGATGATGATGCCCCGCGGCGCGCGGACCACCTCCCTGAAATCTTTTATACTGAGTTCGGTGCCCATCCCGAACATGATGATCTGCAACAGGGGTAGGATCAGCCGGGATAATTTAAAGCTGCCCACTGCAGTAAAGGCCGCAGGATAATACATGGCCAGGCTCACCGCTGCAAAGATCATGACGGTGAACGAAAATCCCCGCAACAGCGGCCGGCGTCGAAAAAAGAGGGCCACGCATGTAAAGAACGCCATCAGCAACCAGCCACCGGGCCCCGAAGGTCCTCGTGATCCACCCGCGCCTGCTACGGCGCCCGATCCACCCGCACCTGCTAAATCGTTTTTGGGCAATGCAAACGCGATATAGTTTCCCCCGGTCTTCAGCCCTCTGCCCCCACCCGCAGCTATCGCGATATACTGAACGCCATCGACTTCATAAGTCACCGGCGTCGCAAAGCCCGCAGCAGGAAGATGATAAGACCACACAACCTTCCCCGTACTCTTGTCAAAGGCCCGGATCAGCTCATCCCGGGTACCGGCAATAAAGATCAGGCCGCCTGCCGTAGCAAGCGGGCCGCCATACGACTCCATGCCGGTGACGGGTATCCCTTTTTTCGTCAGCTCCGGGAACTCACCCAACGGCACCCGCCAGCGATAATCGCCGGTCGCCAGGTCGATGGCATTCAGCGTCCCCCAGGGAGGCTTGATGCCGGGATATCCATCCGAGTCGGTCAGCTTGTCCCAGACCTTACTGACATAACCAGGTATATAAGGGAACGGAGCCGGCTTTTCTCCCGGCTTTCCACCCGCCAGCGCATGAGCGGCCCTGAACGTACGTGACGTATCCCGGTGTTCGGCTGCTACCGCCGGAGTTGCCTTTCCACTACTGAGCAGCCAACCGGTGAGCACACCTCGCTGCTGATCGGACAATTGCAACTGAAAAGAAGGCATGCGGCCCTGGCCGTTTTTCAGGATCGACCAGATCTCTTCTCCCTTTAGTTTCTGCCCGATGTTGGCCAGGCCTGGAATCTCATGACCGTTGCCTTTCCGGTCGGCACCGTGGCAGGCTGCACAATTGGTCATATACAAACCATGCCCCTGGGACAGGCTGGCCATTTCCTTTTGGCGGTCCTTCATCGAGATCATTCGCAGCAGCCAGGGAGCATCGTTGACATTCTGGTAGAACACACCCTCTGAATCGATGGCATTACCCCCCCACTCTGCACCGCCGCTGTACCCCACCAGCACCGTACCATCTGTCGACGGAGTCATGAATTTGTTCTTGGGAGCCTTAGTCGTCTCATGGAAGATCTTCTGCGCATATGCATGAGCGGCGGGAGAAAGATCGGTGATATCCGAGTCGGTGATCATTTGATGAGACAACGGCAACGGTTTCGTAGGATACTTCTGGGTAGGTGAAGGATGTTCGCCCGGCAGACCTGCTGTCGGCACCGCACGTTCCTCCACTGGGAAAAGAGACGTGCCGCTGTCACGGTCGAGGA
>Ga0302324_100008810_pt1 | contig 21224 bp, 15 predicted proteins | sample Palsa_T0_1_FD_201949 | JGI IMG/M metagenome (GOLD analysis project Ga0302324, IMG submission 201949) | Peat permafrost microbial communities from Stordalen Mire near Abisko, Sweden - Palsa_T0_1 | ecosystem: Environmental > Terrestrial > Soil > Palsa > Peat permafrost | place: Sweden: Abisko...
GCTCAGTGGGGACGGTCGGGTTTTATTACGACGAAACGCCCATCACTCCACCTTCCTTTGGCGGAATCGGCAAGGTGGTCATCGATCCGGAGCTCTTCGACATGCACTCCGTGGAGGTCCTGCGCGGGCCGCAGGGCACGCTGTATGGCGCCGGGTCGATGGGCGGCACCATCAAGCTGATCACCAACAAGCCCGTGTTGAACGAATTCGATGCAGCAGCCGATGTGGTCGGCTCGGGCACCGCCGGCGGCGGCTTCAATCGAAGCGGTGATCTGATGCTGAATATCCCCATCAGCGAGGATCTCGCGGCGCTTCGACTGGTAGTCTCGAGCGGGTACCGGGACGGTTGGCTGGATCGTATCGTGGTGACTCCTTTCCCCTTGCCGACGAACCCCTGCCCGCCGGCTCTGTTCTACGGCTGCGTGCGCGGTAACGTCGCCGCGGGTCCATTTTCGGCCGTTTACACCAAGGTCAACTGGGAACGCCTGGATACCTTCCGCCCGAGCTTGAAGATCACGCCGAGCGATCGGCTGACGATCGACATATCCTCGCTGTATCAACGCACCACGGCTGGGGGATACGACAACATCGACATCCCTCCGGGCTGCGGCGGCGGAGTCCTCTGCGGGCACTACGAGCCCTTCAATGTACCAGAGCCGTTTTCCGACTACGTGAAGCTTCTGAGCGCCGTCGTGAACTTTGACGCCTCGCTCGCCAAGGTCACCTCAGCCACGTCTTATTGGATGCGCAACGAGAGCCAAGTTCAGGACTCTTCCGAATTGACCCAAAATGCCTTCGGAGTGCCCTTCTTTACGGCGGTTCCGTATCCCGAGACCGACCACTCGGAGCAGTTCAGCGAGGAGCTGCGGGTGACTTCCAGCGGCGACGGGCGCTTCCAGTGGTTGGCGGGCCTCTTCTACAGCAACTTTCAATTCGACGTGACTCAGAACGTCGTGAGTCCGAATTACGCGGGCCTCACGGGCGAGCCCACAGGGGACATCTTCTACGCCAATTTTCCCTACGATACCAAGGAATATGCAGTCTTCGCGGAGGCCTCTTACAAGATTGCCCCGGATTGGAAGTTCTCCGCCGGCTTGCGCGAGTTTCGATACCGCTCGGAAGTCAATGCGGTCGAATCCGGATTGGCCTCCGCGAGCGGTAGCCCGGAGCCGTTTTTCGATACGGTAAATACCAGCAATCACGGTCTCAATCCAAAATTCAATTTAGCCTACATCCCAAATGACGATCTGACCGTATATGCGACGGCCGCGAAAGGCTTCAGGCCCGGCGGGATCAGCGAACCGATTCCACTCTCGGGGCCGTTGAGTTGCCTGCCGGCCTTGCATTCCGTGGGACTCAGCGCGGGGTCTGTCGCCTACGGACCCGACTCGCTTTGGAACTACGAACTGGGCGAGAAAGTGCGGCTGATGGACGGCAGGGTGACCGTTCACAGCGATGTGTTTTACATCCGCTGGAGCAACATTCAGCAGGTCGTTACGCTCAATTGCCCGTTCCTTCTCGAGACTAATTCAGGAAATGCCCGCTCCTATGGAGCGGAGGTCGAGGTCGAAGCCAAGGTTGCGGCGGGTCTGACCGTTAACATTAATGGGGGGTATACCAATGCCACCCTCAACGACCCGGCACCCTTTGCCGGGCCCCCGGGGCAACCTCTGCTGAACATCCCGAAGTACACCGGGGCCGCCTCGCTCGTGTACGAGCATCCGATCTTTCACGAGGCGACTCTCACGGCGCGGGTGTCCGAGGCCGTCGTTGGGCCGCAGTGGGATGTGGCCTACGCCGAGGAGCAACTACCCTCTTATGCGCTCACGGCTTTGCGTGTGGGTGTGGGTCGGGGCCAATGGGCGGCGACGCTGTTCGTGGATAATCTGACCAACAAGATCGCGGTCCAAACCATCAACAATACGTTTTTCACGGGCAACATCCCGGACCTCATACGCGGAACCGTCAATCAGCCGAGAACCATCGGTGTGAAGCTGGACTATCACCTGCATTGAGATAGGGGCAGGGAGGACTGATCCATGAGCAAGCACCGAGGAGCAAACCTAGATGAGACTCGAGTCCCTGCTGCTCGCGGTCGTTGTCATGTCGCTAGGGAATGGCACGGCGCTCGCCGTAGAGCCGCCTGCTTCGTCTGGATCGTCAGAGTGGCCTCTCCTCGGGCGTACCGCCGAAATACAGATTACGCCGGAGGAGCTACAGGCGCTTCAGTACTTCATCCTCGATGAGGCCTGGAACTCCTACGAGAAGCAGCCGGCTGAATCCTCTGCCGGGCACTGACATCGGCTGACGCATGACGGAATACTTCTCGGCAGCTCAGCCAGTCGACGCCCCCGCCGACAGAGTCTGGAACATTCTCGCCGATCTCGGTAACCGAGAGTTCGTCAAGGGATTCTGTCGCGCGGTTCACGTCACGGGGAGCGGTTTCGGCGCGGTGCGCACGTTCGCGCTCTTAGATGAGGCGGGCGGCGGCAGCGTCAGTGAGCGCATCGAGCAGTTCGATCCCGAGTCGCGCTGCTATGGATATCGTGTCTTTGACATCGGTCCCCTGCCGTTTGCGGACTATGTAGGTAGCTTCCGCATTGCCGCCGCGGGTCCCAAGCGCTGCGTCGTCATCTATCACGCGACGTTCTTGCCCGTGGGCGATGCGCCCGTATCCTTGGCGCAGGAAATGGTAAGGCGTAACTTTGATTTTGTCGTGATGCGGCTGCGCGAGATGAGTTCGAAATAGTCATATTGAGAGAATCACCGTCGTTTGGGGAATGGCGATGGGCGCAGTGGGTTTTCGCCGAACAACGGCGGCACGCAGAGGCGAGCTCGAACAGGCTCATCAGGCGCGCGACGCGGCCGAAGGTGCGTTTGAAAAGGCCATCGACGAGCAGTTGGCCGCCGAAATGCTCGATCATTGCGCCAATATTCAACGCGCCGTGGACGCATTGACCGCCCTCGCGCAATTGATATCGATTCCGGGCGAGATGAATCGACCACTCAACTACGTGGGGCCGCTCGATGCGCGTGCGCTGCGCATACTCGACGCCATTGGCATTCAGGGCAACGGCTTGATCACGCCAATCCTTGCACTGCGTCGCGATGGCAGCCACGCAGGCGCAGCGCTTGCGGCGCGACGCCGTGAGGTGCTGGGGTGAAACGCCAGAGCACCGCGAATCGCCAGACGACGCGCTCAATACGCCCATGAGCTAACTACCAAAAGTGGCCGCAGCATGAGTCATGGGGCGCACGCCGTGGCATCGCATGCGCTGCCTGCCGTGTCTCGCGAGTCTAGCGGAGGGAACGACCAGGCGCAGATGTCGGCGACAACAGCGTCGCCTCGACGGGGGCTAAGCATAATGTTCATCGGTCGAGCAGCCTCGCCGCGGCAATGCGGCGGGGTCGACATTTCTTATTTTCAACTCACGAAAGGAAGTCGACGATATGACTACCGTAACTTTGAAAAATCAGCTCGGAGTCTTGGGGATCGGCCAAGTTCGCGCTTACGATGCGGCGCCCGAAACACCACGGAGCTGAGGCAATCGATTGACCGGCGGCAATTCAACGATGCGCTGGCCTTGGTCATGCGTGAGGAGCGTTCGACGCTAAAGTGTTAGGCGGTCTCAGACGATCGACGAAACACCTTTAGCTAGCCTAAGCTTAGGACGTCTTCTCCATGGGACGTCCACCTCGGATTTCTGACGCGCAACGTGTCGAGCTGGCGCAGATATCAGGCGGGCGGGCCGGTCCACCGCATCGCCAAGGCGCTCGGTCAGCGCTCCAGCAGCAACGTATACCGAGCTTTGGAAGCAACAGGCGGTATTGCGCCAGCCTCGCGCAGGCGCCCGTCAAGGGTATTGGGAGCGCCTCGGACACCGGGATATCCATCCTGATACCACCGGCTGTATCCGAGTCGCACTCCGTCCAAACACCTCTTTGCCAGATCCCGGTTCTTCATACCGCCGCCATTATATCGGCGCGCATCTTGTCAGTCTCAGCTGGTCAACAACTCATCAGGCCGGTCACAGACTGTTCCTCCGGTTTAGGCACTCCAGAACCCAAACTTTCAACCTGTCTCGATCTTGCGCGATTTTGGAAGATTGCTGACATCTTCGTAAATCAAATCAAACGGTAGCCCAAAATAATCAATGGAGGCCTATGGGCATCATCACTGGGGTCTTCGCAAGGTCGCACAACCAGCACCCTGCGCGCCTTCGCGATTGTCGAAGTAGCACACCTTGATTTCAGTTGGCGAAGTCACCTCTACGCTGGCACGACCGCCAGAGTCGATGCAATTCCAAATAACCTGACTGGTTTGTGCGCAGACGAAGTGTTTTTTGAATTCGCCCGCGGTCCAGACGCCGACCGCCAATCCTCTGCTCTGGGTCTCAATTTCGAGTTGCAAGGTCTTTTCGATGGACCTAGGCGCCTGTGCGCCCTTGGCTTCGTCGACCGGAGAGCCAAATGGGCCGCGCTCCGGTGGTATCTCGATCTGCATCCCGTTAAATCGCCCAACCCATTTTCCGGTCAAATCCGTTTCGGCACGCGCAGGCATACTGGCGACGACGCACAAGAGCGTGCCCAACGTGACACAATAGTAACTTCTCATAAATAATCTCCTCGGTTAATTCGATCGGTCTCCATGCCCCTCGCATCTGCGCTCTTGCAGCGGCTGGGAATTCACTCTTTCGATCCCTCGCCTACTTCCGATCTGCGAAAGATCTCCGCCTGACATCTCTTGAAAAACCATCTTAGATGCTGTCGAGAAGTTCCGCTGGTAGGATGCGGCGAGAATTGCCTCTTCTTGCTGCAATATTTTCTGGGCGTTTGGATCTCTGCGAACGACATCGCCAACCACGTGGTTTTATCGAACGATCTTCCCCCCTCCCGCGACGCATGCTCACTGAATTGGGTGGAAAGGCCAGCTGGGGATCACGATCGCTGCCGCACCGGCGAGCATTTGCCCCGCCGAGATGGCAGAGGGCATAGACTCCTACAAAGCAACCGACCATGCGTGCTGCGCTTTTTTTTGGCAGGAGGCAGAGCGACCCATGGACACTCGTGAACGCCGCCAGGCTCCTGGACTCTCGCCTATAAAGCGACGAAAGAGCTTGTTGAAATGCGCCTGGTCGGCCATCCCGCAATCCATAGCGATTCGACCTAGCGGCGCGCTGGTGCGGAGCATCAGATCTTGCGCTAGTGTGACGCGCTTTTGCATGACGTAACGATGGGGCGGCGCGCCGAATGTTTCGCGGAAGACGCGGCAGAAGTGGCATGTGCTCAAGCGCGCAACGGCGGCGAGCTCCTTGGTATGGATGGTTGAATCCATGTGCGCATCAATATGTGCCATCACTCGCTCGCTTTGCCATCTCGCCAAGCCGCCACGCTTCCCCAAGATCGCGGACGCGGACCCGGTCGCCTCGACTGCCAGTTTCGCGCGGCGCATCAACGTGGACCGACCACGGTGTATCGTCGAGGTAGCCGGGCCTTCTTGTAGTGCTTCACTGACTGCGCTGAAGAGCTCAACCACGATACTTTGTAGACGTTCGAGCGAGGACCGATCTTCGATAACGGCGTCCCTCCAACCGGCACGATCCAAGAGTCCCTGAACGTTAGCGAGAGAGACGGTGTCATTCATAGAAAGATCTCCTTGTGGAGATGGAGCTTATTACTGAGCTGGCCGAGTCCGCCGTAAAAGGCTGGAAGGTCGCGTAGTTTGATATTCTCTTCTGTAAAACGGCCCTGCTAAACGCTGTAAGACCTCGAATATGGGCAACTCGGCGGGCACCTCCTCACCGGCGATCTAGAATTGCACGAGTTCATGTCGGGGCGGATTGATAATCGACTGTCGACGACCAAGTCGGGCGCTGCGTTTGGCCCCATCGGGCTCTATAAGAGCAAGTCTCCGAGAGCTTGAGCAAGCACGGTATGCCCGCGTGCTTCCTATCTTGCCCGAAGGGACCGACTGGTCAATTCATTGTGTGTTACCGGCGCCCTCGGTGTCGGACGATTGCCGACCGCCACCAGGTGCCCTGAAGACCCCGATCTGACTCTGGATGATCGACGTGTTGGATGCGGCTAGGGCGCCGTCTGCCGCCACTAGCGATCGCTCAGCAGTCAGCAACTCGAGAGTGCTCAGTGAACCGGCCAAGAACTGATCGTCAGCAAGATAAAAAGCCTCTTGAGCCTTGCGCTGCGCCTCCGCGAGCGATTCATGGCGCTGCAACTGGGTCGGATAAGTCACCAAAGATTGTTCCGTTTCCTTCAGAGCGATTAGTACGACCGAATCGAAATTCGCCAGCGCCGCTGCCGACGCGGCCTTCGCTTGACGGACACGTGGTCGCGGTAGTGCCTGATTCGGGAAAGTCTAGCTGACGCTTGGGCCCAGTCCCCACGTGAGGACGGGACGGGACGTCAGGTCGCCCCCGTTGAAACGCACCTGGCTTCGCTCATTTGTAGTGCTAGTGATGCTCCCAGGGAATGACCGTATGACCCAGCAAATGGAATTGTGGCGCGACATCCTCAGCTCGTTGCTGTCTAGTGCGCTCTGGCGTTGCGACGTATAGCTTGGGGCGACTGCCCATATAGGCGTATGAATGTTCTGCGCATCCGTTCCGGATCTGAAAAGCCTGTCTCGGCAGCGACCAATCGCGTGGGTAGAATGCCTTGCTCCATCATCAATCTGGCAGCGTCCGCTCTCAGACTCTCTACAGCCTTCGCGGGCGAGTGGCCGGTCTCCGCCCGAAACGCTCGGCTCAATTGGCGCGGACTGAGATGCGCCGCTTCGGCGAGTTCGAAGACTGACAAATTATTACGCAGGTTTTTCTTGGCATACGTGAGGGCGCGATGGACACGATCCGATTTCGGCGTCATGTCGAGCAAGGCTGAAAACTGAGATTGCCCTCCTGCGCGTCGGTGATGGACGATCAGTTGCTTTGCCACTGTCCTGGCGAGCTCTGGGCCATGGTCGTCCTCCAGGAGTGCAAGCGCCAGATCGATGCCGGCACTCAACCCCGCTGATGTCCAGATGGGACCATCGACGATAAATATCCGATCGGGTTCGACCTTTATCTTGGGATAGGACGATTTGAGCCTCGTCGCCGCGGCCCAATGCGTGGTTGCTCGGCGCCCGTCGAGCAATCCTGCCGCGGCCAACACGAAAGCACCCGTACAGATCGCCGCCAGTCGTCGCGTGGTTTTTGCGCGGCGCTTAATGTAGGCCAAAAGGCCAGGCGAGGCCGGCTCTATACGAACGCCGCCGGCGACAATCAAGGTATCGAAGGACCGTCGGCTGAACGCTTCACATTCCACGTTCAGTCCAACAGACGTCTTGAGCATCCCTCCCTTTTCAGATAGAAAATGGAGGTCATAGACAGGCGCTTTCGAACAGAGATTGGCGAACTCGAATACCGTTACCGCCGCAAAGCCTATAACCTGAAACTGAGGATAAAAGACAAATCCAACGCGTTGCATGCTGTCTCCAGATGGCCCAAAACGAGGTCTATATGGCTTACGGGATATCCACAATGGCGTAGATTCGTCTCTTCATACCGACCGCCAGGACATTGTCCATGACGACAGTAAAGCAGCAGCCATTCAGATCAGGCCGATTCTATACAGTCGCGAGGGCACGGTTGCGAAAGTGGTCAAGAAAACCGCCGGCCGCCCGGAGCTACTCAGACTGCTCTTGACCAGGGCTTCGCCCAATCCCAGCTGCATGAGCGTGTGCGACAACGCGAAAGGGCTGGAACGGGCGACGTCCCGGTTACGTGAGACGTCGATGGTATCTTTATCCAGTTCTTTGGCCGCAGGCGGAATTCGGTATTTAGGATGCGACGGCGATGGCTTTTCGCGTCGAGATTATGCCTGACCAAAGGACTAGACGGTGCCCGAGCCGACGCGTGCGAAACCATTAACAGGGACGATCCTTTTCGGTCCATTCGCGTTCGACGTTGAAAGGCGTCTGCTGCTGCAGGAGTCGCAGGTGGTTCCCCTCGGCAGCCGGGCCTTGGATATTTTGATTGTTTTTCTCGGGCACCCCGGCGTGCTGATGTCGACGCAAGAGCTTATCACCTGCGCATGGCCTCGCTCCACCGCGGTACGGGACAGTCTGCGGCCACAGATTTTCGCCTTACGCCGCGCTCTGGGCGATGGAGAGAAAGGACGACGCTTCATCCAGACCGTACCGGGGCGCGGTTATCGATTTGTTTGCCCGCTGGAGAACCAGCCACGGACCTCGCCGACCGAAAGCCTGGCGCTGCGACATCACGAGACGGCTGAAGAGCTCAGGATGGTGGGCCGGCACGATATTGTCGCCGCTATACTCTCGCGCCTCCAGCATCGGCGCCTTCTGACCATCGTCGGGCCAGGCGGCATCGGCAAAACAACTGTCGCTCGCGCCATCGCAAGTGCCTTTGGCCCAGCGTGCGCTGACGGTGTCCAGTGGGTCGATCTCAGCGCGCTGACTCGCGATGACTCCGTCGCCGAGGCCATCGCCGTTGCGATCGGTCTCGTCAACTTTACCAGCGATCATTCCCCGGCGGTTATCTCTTGGCTCAAGGGCAAGCACCTGCTTCTCGTGATGGATTGCTATGACCGAGTTGTGGGGAGCACGGCCACGCTGGTTGAGAGGATTTTGACCGAAACAAGTAACGTGCGTATTCTCGCGACTAGTCGCGAGACACTGCGCGCCGCGGGCGAGCATGTCGTCAGACTGCCCCCCCTCTCGGCGCCGCCGCCCGCCGCGGGGCTTCTGGCCGATAAAGCCATGACGTATCCGGCGATGCAGCTGTTCGCCGAGCGTGCCGCTTACGTGCTCGGAGGATTCACACTTCGCGACCAAGATGTACCCTACGTCGCACGCATCTGCGCGCGCTTGGACGGTATCGCTTTGGCAATCGAATTGGCTGCCGGACATCTGATCGCCATCGAGCTTCGGAAGCTCGCCGATCTGCTGGATGACAAATTCCGGCTCTTGCCGATCGGCCCGAGGAGTGCACTGCCCCGGCACAAGACGATGCGCGCGGTGCTGGAATGGAGCTACGATCAGCTATCACCTACCGAGCGCAATTTGCTCGTTAGTCTTGCCATATTTGAGGGCGATAGCGATATTGCTGCGATTGGCGCCGTCATGCAAGAGAGTGAGACATCGGCGCAACAGTTAGTCGAAGCGATCTCCCGCCTTGTCGACAAATCTCTCGTAGCGACGCGCATCACCGCTGCTGGAATGAATTATTATTTGCTCGATACCACCCGCGCTTTTGCCCTCGAGTGCCTCGAAGAGACGGGTCACCTTGAGGAGATATCACGACGCCACGCTGAATTCACCCTCGAGGTTCTACGACGAATCGAAATCGACAATGCCGGCTTCCGGGAGGCGAACTGGTTCGATGTGCGGCGTCGCGAGCTGCCCAACATGCGCGCCGCCCTTGATTGGGCTTACGCCTCGGAAGCCGGCGGATCGCTGAGACTGCCGCTCTCCGCGGTTGCCGCCCGTATCCTCCTCGATCTTGCACTTTATGAACAAGGCCGCCGTCGGATCATTCAGGCGCTAGAGGTAATGGCGCAGCGTCAGATCGAAGATCTGGCCCTCGAAATGCGTCTAAAGGCCTTGTTGGGGATGGCTTCCTTTTATACGCCGGGTCCAATATCGGCGACGGTGGAAACGCTCGAGCGGGTCGTTGTCATTACCGAGAGCCTGCACGACGTGGAATATGGAGCGCTTGCCTTATGGGGATTGTGGTCCGTCAGCATCTTTCGCAACGAACCTCAAAGGGCAATCGGTTTTGCGGCGCAATTTGGATCCACGCCCGCCAATCTGCCTGGCCCAATGCAGCACATGCTAGTCGATCGGATGACTGGCACCGCGCTGCATGTCCTGGGCGATCAACCGGGCGCCCGCGATCACTTAGAGCGCGTGAGCGCTGCTTTCGATCCGGCATTGCATGTGTGGAAACTCGGCTTGCACGTCGATCATGGATTGATGGCCCGCATATATCTCGCACGGGTCCTTTGGCTGCAAGGCGAACCGGAACGAGCGCTGCGGACATGCCGCGATAGCCTCGAGGCTCTGTGGGCGCAAGGACATACCATCGCTCAGTGCCACGCGCTGTTTGAAGTCGCTATTCCATTGAATTACATGAGCGGTGACATCGAAGCAGCGCATGGGAATCTCGCTCTCCTTCAGGACTTAGCCGCAAAACACGGTCTGTCGACCTTCCAGGCCGGCGCAGCCTGGGCTGCAGCGGCCTTTTCTGCCATCGAGCACAGGACCGCATTGTCCGCTTGCCGCTCGACTGCTGACGCGTTGCGCGCCTGCCGCTACGAGGTGCAATATCCTTGGCTGAGCGCGCTCATGGCCGAAGAGGCTTTGCGCCGAGGCGACGCCGCCGACGGCATCGAATGGCTGTCGCCGTGCCTCACGCGGGATGGTGGCGGCGCGTCAGGGTGGTGGCTTGCCGAATTGCAGCGCCTGCGGGGTGAGCTCGCGGCAGCCGGTGCCACTGAGGCAGACCGCGAAGTGGCGGTCGCGCATCTGCAGCAGGCAATCGACACTGCCCGCCGGCAAGGAGCGTTGATGCTCGAACTGCGCGCCACCATCAGCCGGATTGCCATGGACCGGGGGCGATACCCCGAAACCGAACTCAAAAGCGAGCTCGATACCGTCCTCGCCAGATTCCAGGACCAGTCCGGATCGGATCTGATCGCCGCACGGCGGCTGAGCGCTGACTTGGCCGGCTGACCAGGTTCAGTGCTTGCGTCGAGGCAACCTGCTGCGTTCCACTGGCCGCCCTCTACTGGGACGATGGTGAACCACTCGCGCCGTGAGTTTGCCACTATGCAAACTGATTAGCAGCGAACTGGCGTCGGTCAGATCGGCGGTGCGACGCTCCTGCTCGCAGTGGCTTAAAATCTCCGTCACCAACTCCCTTGCGGCGGCGGTTCGTCCTTCGGCTTTTAAGAGGCGGCCTAGGCTGATTACAGCGCGCAATTCCCACGACACCGCTTGCTGACACTGCGCAATGTCAATTGCTTCGCGAAACAGGGCTTCGGCCTCCGACGTGGCGCCCGGCGCTCGTTCAGCTAGCAGCCATTCACCTTGCATTCGCCGTATCTCCGCGCTGCACCAGCCGCTCACGCCGTTCGCCGCTCTCGACGCTGCCTCTGGAGTCAAAAATTGGCTTGAGAAGGTAGCGAAGGTCTCGATCTGCAATGAGTCCGTCAATGTCGGTACTGCGGCCGATTCGCCGCGGCGCATTCGCAGGGCGGCCTCGAATGAGTCTGCCCAGTTCTGCCAGTAGCCCAGCGTAAATCGCCTTGCCTGCTCGCCTAGTAGGGCCGTCAGCGACTGCGCTTTGGCGTCGTCGCCATTCCAGAGTGCAATGGGGATCGCGCCATAGGCCAATGTTGGGCACAAGGAAAAGGCGCCGTCCTGCTTGGCGAGAACGATCGTCTCCCGCAGCATTTCATCAGCGAGTTTGATCCGGCCCCGGAGCCAGAGGATCCTAGCGAGAAGGATCTGCATGCTCACGCGACGATCCACCGGTGTCAGGTTGTAAGCGAGCGGCAATCTCGCCACCGGGTGTTCGAGGACCCGGCGCGCGAACAATTCTGATGCCACCTGGTTACCGTGGAAGTGCTGGGCTTGTGCCAGGATGCGTTCGGCGGCGAGCACCGCCATCGGTAAGCCGACTTCTTCCCCGAGACGGGTCGCTTGAGCAGCCACGTCGATGGCCAGAAGATGATCACCGGCGCCAAGATGTGCGGTCGCGAGTCCAATTAGAGGTTCCACCTGGTAGGCCGGGCTCTCGAGCCGACGGCCCACCTCAATGGCGCGCTCGATCACCGCAGTACGTCCGCCCGGGCCTTTGGTATTGTGCGTGAACATTCCGAGCGCGACGTTCAGCCGCATTTCCGAGAGCAGCTGCGCCGGGCGAATCCGCTGACTGTGCAATAAGGCCTTCTCTACACGACCGCGAAACTCATCGATCAATGAAAGCTGAAAGCCGAGCGGCAACGCCATGGCGGTGAGCGCGACCCCAAGCGATGCATCGCCGTCGGGGGAGAACGCCCAATCGATCGAAGCGCGCACATCCGCAATACTTCGCGCATAAGTGTCAAGCCACTCCTGCCGCGCCATCCCTTCCCAATCAATCTCGGCCCTCGTCAGGAGCACGCGCATAAACTCGGCATGGCGCCGCAAGACAGTCGAATTCTCCGACGTTTCCTGCAGCTTGTGGCTCAACAATGTGCGTGTGACGTGCAGCATGCGGTGATGGTGATACGACGTCCCGCTGGAGATGTTGCTGCTGATCAGGGACTTGGCGGACAGGGTCAAAATGGCGGAATAAACCTGGTCGGGTTCGATCCCATCACCCCCCGCGATCTCCAGTGCACCCTGCATGGAAAACTCACCGCGAAAGGCACTCAAGCGTCGCAGGATCGTTCGCTCGACTGACGACAACAGGCGGTAGCTCCATTCGAGCATCCGCAGCAGGCTTTGTTGCCGGGGAAAAGCGCCGCGTCGACCTTCGGCCAACAACAGAAACGGCTCCTCGAGCATCTTCGCCAGTCCCTGCAGCCCAAAGATGTCGATGCGCGCCGCTGCCAGCTCGATCGCCAACGGCAATCCGTCGAGGCCGCGGCAGATCGCGACGGCGAGAGGCACATCGGCATCTTGCAGATTAAAGCCGTCGATATTTGCCGCCGCGCAATCGACTAAAAACCTGACTGCCGAAAACGTCAGTGCTTCCGCGGCTGTCAATGCCGTCAAGTCAGGCGGGATGGCCATCGGCGCCAACCAGTGCACCCATTCCCCGCTCACCCGCAAAGTCTCGCGGCTGGTCGCGAGCACGCTCACCTGCCGTGTTCCCTTGAGAATTGCGTCGGCCAATTTCGCGGCGTCATCAATGACGTGTTCGCAATTGTCGAGCAGCAATAGCAGTTGCTTTTCCTGCAGATACTCAATGAGGCCCACGAGGGCACGACCGGCTGGCAGCGAAATGCCCAGTACCTGCGCAACGCTCGGTAATATCAGCTGACCGTCGGCAATGGCGGACAGGTCGAGGAACCACACACCGTCGTCATAAACGGGCAATAAACGCTCGCCGACGGCCGCCGCGATGGTGGTCTTACCAATACCGCCGGGGCCGGCGATCGTTACACAGCGCCGCATCGGAACCTGCAGGGCGATGGCCTCGATATCGGCATCCCGGCCGAGCGGGCGGCGGGACATTGAGACGGGCAGGTTGTGGTTATCTCGCTGTTCGGACGGCGGTTGAAAAGGCGGCACATCCGCTCTCACACGACGAACTGGGGCGAGGAAAGAATAGCCTTGGCCCGTCAGGTTGACGATAAATCGCCGTCCCGTCTGTCCATCGCCGAGCGCTTTTCGGATGCCGGCGACATTGACCCGCAGATTGGCCTCGTGGACGAAGGTACCCGGCCACGCGCGCTCGAGGAGTTCCTGTTTGCTCACCATCTCGCCTGCCCGCTCGAGGAGACAGATCAAGATCTCGATCGCTCGACTGCCAAGACGACACACCTTCGCTCCATCCATCAACACTTGCTGCGACGGAAAAAGCCGAAATTGCTCGAACTCAAATGCAGGCTGGGTCTCGGAACTCATCCATGATCCCTACGCCTTCGCGATGTAGTTGGAGAGGCCACCCGGCGCGTTGACCGTACAACACTTAACGAGGGATGGGACGGGGGGTCCAGTGCATCGAGCTTACACCACCCAATGAGACAATAGGGCGGGCCATTTACCGAAAAGAACACGCTTTTACAGGTGAAAATGTCTGGAGCAGTGATACTAAGCGCACTACTCTCGATCTAACGATGGGCCGCTCAACCATGACCACAACGCCCATTGACGCCCTCCGGCCAGGATCGAGTTTGTACGAACCCCGCTCCGCCGAGTCGACCGTGAGCCGAACTCAAGTCTTCATCGTGGCGGTGTGCGCGCTCGGCTTCATTTTCGATCTGTCCGAAATCTCGTTTGGCTCCGCCCTGTCGGGCGTATTTTCCATTGCACCCTATTCCATTCCATCGGGACAGCTTTCCTGGCTCTTGGCGTCGATCTACATCGGGGCCATCGTGGGGCCGCCATTCATGGGCACATTCGCCGATCGGCGAGGTCCCCGGACCGCGCTATCCGTCGCCCTGCTGTTCCTGGCGGCGATCTCGTTCGCTTCGGCATTCAGCCCCGGAATCGCCGTGCTCAGCATACTGCGCGGGCTCTCCGGCATTGCCCTCGGCGCCTATCCGCCGCTGATGATTACTTATCTGACCGATGTCCTCCCCGCACGGTTCCGCGGTCGATTGATCATGGTGACGGTGGCGATTGCGTATTTCGGGCCGCCGGCGACCATCTTTCTCATGCGCGGGTTGACGCCTTTGGCACCTTTGGGACTGGAAGGATGGCGCTGGGTGATTGGGATGGACGGTATTGGTGCCCTGACCGCGGGACTCTTGTTTCTATGGCTCCCCGAGTCCTCAAAATGGCGGCAAGCGGTCGAACACGCGGCAGCTATTTCCGTGATGTCGATACGAGAAGCTGCGCTGGTCACGACGCTCTCGTTTCTTGCCCCATGGGCCACCGTCTCTTTCCCTCTGTTGACCGCAGTCTTTCTGGTTGTGAGGGGTTTCAACTTCTCCGATACGCTGTTTTATGTCGGCGTCTCCACCTTCGGTCCGATCGTGGGTTCCGGACTGGCCGCAGCCATCGCTGACCGCTTCGAGCGGCGTAGCTCGGTGGTGGCCTGCTCGCTAGGCATGGCCCTCGCCGCCGCCGGGTTCTATGTGAGTGACCGCGCAGGCTGGCTGATGCTGACGAGTTTTGCGTTCAATCTCTGCATCGCACTCTATATGCCGGCACTGAACACCTACGTCGCCGAACTCTCTCCGACGCGGATCCGTGGCCGTGTGACGTCGTGGGCGTGGTCCGCTAATCGAGTCGCAGCCGCCGCCGTTCCACTCGTGATGCTGCCCTGGCTCCACAAAAATGGCGAAGCACTGGTTTTTACCGTCATCGTCGCAACTCTGTTGGCGACCGTGCTCCTCATCAGTGCTTATGGGCCACCCGGCAAAGCGGGCCAGCCTGTCGTCTAAGCCGCCCGCAGCGTCAAGGCAGACTCCTAGGAGGGTCCGAAGCATAAGGACCAAGCACTCATGGCTAGCGTCGGTGATTGCCCTGTTACTCGGTGCAGCACAAAGCGCTGCCGTGCGCGCGGATGACAACGCGGAGCTTCAGGAGGTGGTGGTAACGGCGACCAAACGAGAAACGCCGCTCCAGGAGACTCCGGTCAGCATCACGGTTCTTGCCGGCGAGACGGTCAAAACCACCGACGCCGACAATTTCGCCGATTTCGCCAAACTGGTTCCAGGGTTGACCGCGACCGACCTTGGACCCGGTAACAAGCGCTATGCGCTCCGAGGTTTACAATCTCCGGGCGAACCGGAGGTGGCACTTTATTACGACGAGATCCCGGTCAGCGGCCTACCCGGCGGATCGCTCGACACGGGCGCGAGTCAGCTCGACCTTAAGCTCGTCGACGTCGACCGCATCGAGGTCCTGCGAGGCCCAGAAGGTACACTGTATGGGAATGGCTCCGAGGGCGGCGCGATCCGCATCCTTTCCAACCGGCCGATCCTGGACAAGTTCGAAGGATCGTCGGAGATATCGGGCTCGGCTACCGACGGAGGCGCCCCCTCGTACGCGGTCACGCAGATGCTCAACATTCCGCTTATCGACAACCGGTTGGCCATTCGCATCGCGGGCTACTATCGGCATGAGGGCGGTTGGATCGACGACCTGTATCAATCCAACATTTCCCTTCCACAAATCGACAAGAAAAACCTGAATGGGGAGCAGACCGGGGGAGCTCGAGCATCGGTCAGCTTGCAAGCCAATGATCGCTGGAACCTCACAGATATCACGTATTACCAACATCTTCACACGGATAATTCCTTCGAGACCTATCCGTCCTTCGCCGTTGCCGGAGACCCTTACGTATCCAAGGCATTTGTCAGAACACCATGGACGGACGAGGCGGTGATGAACAATTTGATATCGACCTACGATTTACCCTGGGCAGAATTTGTTGCCACGGGCTCGTATCAGCGGAGGACCGTCGACACGCCGGTCGATACGACGCGATATCTGCTCAGCATGTTCGGCTGCACGATCTACAACTGGGATCGCGGGTGCACGGGCCGCCAAGTGCTGCCGGCTGCTGGCTTTGCATTCGAAAGTGTACGCGCTGAGTCGGCCGAGACACGTTTGGTGTCGACCACCAGCGGACTACTTCAATGGACAGCGGGCGCGGCCCTGCAAGACACCACGGATTATCGCGACAGTCAGGTCGCTCCGGTCGATTCCGACGGCTATATACAATTCGATCCGGGTGGCAACGCGGTCAATCGCCTGTTCGAGCGCAACAATTATGACCATTTCAACCAGTACTCCGTGTTCGGCAACGCGGGCTACGAAATCGCTCGTGGCCTGACAGCGGGCGCCGGCGTACGTTGGTTCCATTCCTATCGGTCGGACCAGCAGGTCATCTTGCAGCAATTTTTCCCTGACTCGCCGACCGGTGCCGAGCCATTTCAAGCTTTCTCGCAAGGTGCCTTGTTCAAAAGTTTCGACCTGTCCTACAAACTATCGCCCGCAGCCCTGGTCTACACCCAGGCCTCACCGGGCTTTCGCGCGGGCGGTCCCAACTATCCCGGCGGGTTTGCCACGTCCGCGCCTCCCTATGGTTCGGATTCGGTTTGGGATTACGAAGCAGGCCTAAAACTGAAACTCGCCGACGGGCGGGTCAGATGGAACAGTGCCGTCTTCTGGATTGATTGGAGCAATCTTCAGGTCATCCTGCCGCAATCCAACTTCTCATACATCAGCAACTCCGGATCGGCACGATCGCAGGGTTTCGAGACCGAATTCACAGGCGAAATCCTCAGAGATCTAATCGCCACGGCGGGCGTGAGTTATAACAATGCTCAATTAGTGGGACCGCAACCGGTCAACAGCAACGTAGCCAATCAGCTGCGCGCCGGCGACCGTTTAGCCGGCGTGCCGGAATGGACCGCTAATAGCAGTCTTAGCTATCGCCACCACCTTTGTAGTCACTACAGCATGACAGAACGAATCGATGTGTCTTATGAGTCGAGCCGCAGCACCGTGGTGCCGCCTCAGAATCCGGCATACTTCGTTACGAAGCCGTATGAATTGGTGGACCTGCATTTCCAGCTGGACCGCGCCGATGGCTGGGGATTGTTCGTGGACGTCGAAAACGTCTTCAACCGCTACGCGGAACTCTCGGCGCAACCCTCGGATTCCAACCTGATTACGACCATTACCGCCGCGCGTCCGCTTACGGTAACGCTCGGCATCCGCAAGCGATATTAGGCGGCGGCGGGCGATCACGTTTTTACAAAGACGAAGCACGCCACCGGACTACAAGATAAGACAACGATTTACAGCATTGGCTCGCGAACTCGGTTTACGCTTCAGCGATCAAAGGTCGAGCGGATCGACCAATCGCTAGACAGGACTGGAAGAATCGGTCGGGCATAAATTGCAGAACGCCCAGACACTGGCCCGGTGCGGAGCGTCAATCCATGGAAAGCAGACCCCGAATCTTAGTGATGGGTGCCACCGGCCAGGTAGGAGGAGCGGTGGTTGATCGATTGCGGGCGAGCTCCGCCGCAGAGATCATCGCGGCAGCACGCGACGTCGCCAGCGCGCGCGATCTCGGCGTCCCGGTCGTTCATCTGGACTTGGACCTGGTGGATACCTTTCCAGCAGCCCTATGGAAAGTTGATCGAGTATTCATGGCGACTGGTTATTCGGTCGAAATGCTCAGGCAAAGCAAAGATCTCATCAGCTATGCGAAGCGGGCGGGCGTCAAAGTAATCGTGCATCTTGGCGCCGGAGGCGACGATGACACCCGCATTGCCCATTATGGATGGCATCAGTTCATTGAGCGCTACATCGAATGGTCGAGGATGACCTTCATCCACCTACGGCCGGCGCCCTTTATGCAGGGTATTTTGGGGTTCGCCGGCGAGAAATACGTCAATTCGGGGGTGTTCCACCACTATATCGGGGGCGCCCGCTTGAGTTGGGTGGACTGCATCGACGTCGCGGCGGTCGCAGCGGAGTGCCTCTTAAGGCCCGCTGACCATGCGGGCAACACCTATCGTCTCGGCTACGATGCCAAAACTGGCGATGAAATCGCCGATCTCATGTCCCGGGCGGTGGGTCAGCCATTTCGTTACGAGGCGCGACCTCCCATCGAATTCCTGACTCATGCATTGGCAGCTCGCGCAGAGCCCGCGTACATGAAATGCGTATTCGATAATTATACGGATCTCACCAACGGACTGGATGAGCAGGCGGATGAAACTTTCGAGAATTTCCCGACACTGGTGGGCCGATCGCCTCGCATGCTCGCGGATTTTTTCCGCGAGCATGCAGACGAATTGCGATATTGAATGATTGACGTCGGCGCGCAGGTAGACCGGGTCGCTAGTCACTGGCCGGCAAACCTGGCGGTCTGCAGCATGGGGTGGAATCGCCTGGCCGCAACGATTCCCAATGCGATAAAACCGACCAGAACGATGCCCTGAGCAATGGCGAACGGAGGTTCGGCCTGGGTCGGGGCTAGCGAATGGAAGAATGTTACCTTTTGAAACGCCTGCACCACGCCAACGAATACGTTGAGGTATAAGGCGGTCGCTGCGCTTGCGACATAAATCCATCGCCAACGCCCTCGCAGTTGAAAGCGGTACAAGGCGACCAATGCGACCAGCAGAACCACCAACGAGATGACGCCGATCACATCGGGGGGACCAAATGGAATGTTAAACATGAATCCCGTTATGCTGGTCGCAATGGTGGTGACGAGGAAGACGCTTGCCCACCCGCGAGCGTGCTTACCCTTAAGCATTAAATACAACAGCACGAAGCCGGTAAAGAGGCCGATCAGGCTTATAAGCACATGCAGGTGGGTGAAGAGGGGGGTCGGTAGTCCGATAATCATTGGTGGCTCCTAATTGGTTGCTCTCGTAGTGAACTCTCTTACGCCCAAAAGACCCTAACGCACGGGTCTTGGCGTGTGAGGTGCCGTGCTCAGTGGGGTGTTGGTCGAAGCTGCGCGATATGTTGTTTTGCAAAATCACCGATCGACATTGGTGCGATGCCCGTTAACGTCTCAACCATATCGTTCGTCCCGTTCAACATGTTTTGTTGGAACTCCTCAAAAACGGCCGACAGGTGTTGGATGACGAACGATGGCAGGCCGATTTTAGCCAAGCGGGTCCGGAACGCATCCAGTGCTTCTGGGACGTATTGGATATCGATGCCAATTGCCTCACTGACCGCCCCGGCAATTTCCGCATAGGTCATTTCTTCGGGACCGTACAACTGGTAGGTCTTGCCTGCGTGGGGCGACGGATCCATCAGGATGGTCGCGATGACGCGGCCTTGGTCATAGACCGCCACAGGCGCGTGTCGTCCGTTGCCGCCCGGCAGCAACATCGTGGCGTGATCGACAATCATCGGCAGTTGAAATGGATAGAGAAGCCACTCCATGAAAAGCACCGGACGCAGGTGGGTCACCGGTACCCCGGACCAGTCGAACACGCGTTCGGAGAACCAGTGGTCTTGGGCATCGTGACTCGCGGAGTCGATGCGGGCCGTGCGCTGCGACATGTTCACGATGGCACGCACGCCGGCTTCCTTCGCGGCCTCCGCGAAATAGGTTGTTGCTTTCAAGATGTGGGGTGCCAGCGGGTAGACAAAGTAGCATGACCGCACGCCTTCCATTGCCGCACGTACCGAACTGAAGTCTTCTAAGTCCCCGACCGCGATGTCCACTCCGCGCCTGCGCAGCGTCGCGGCGCGTTCGTCGTCCGCGTGGACCAACGCACGCACGTTTGCTCCCATGGCAAGCAGTTGATTCAACGCGACTCCGCCGGTGGCGCCGGTCGCGCCGGCAAGCAAGATGAGGGGACTAGTCATGGTCGTTCCTATGAATGCGGTGGGGGAGTACAGTGATCTCCGGACGCGAATGATTGTTACAGCGGACGTGACGTAGTGATTGAATGAGTTTGCTGCGAGTGAATAGCGCAATGGCGTACAAGGCGGCGCGAACCTCAAACGGCAGAGTACGCAGCGCCGACAAACAATCGGCCACCCACGGAGCCGGTGGGCTTTCCCGCTCTCGAAGATCTCGCCCGTGTATGAATGAATGCCGGACACACATGGATCTGGAGTACGTATATGACGGATAAAACAGTGGTGTTGCAGCCAGACAATGGAGGCAATCGTGAAGAAGTGACCTCAATCGAGTCGGAAACAAATCGTCGCCGTCGCCTTCTTCGTGTCGCCGGTGCGGCCGTTGCGAGTCTCGCGGCAATGGCCGTCGGAACGGGTACAGCCGCCGTCCTCACCACGACGGACGAAAAGTCAAAGAGCGAGGGAAGTGGAGGATCTATGTCTATGGCTACTTCGGCGTCCGATGAGGTGCTGAAAGAAAAAATCAGACGAGCGTGTTTAGCGGGACCTTCGAGTGTCACGCAAGATGCGACGGTAGCCGAGTTTAATCAACAAGGGGGACTTACCGTCTTGCGAAAAGGGACCAACCAATGGGTGTGCGTGCCCGGAAATGAAAACGTTGTGGGTCAGGTGGATATGTGTCTCGATCCGATGGGGATGCGATGGATGATGGACGTCATGGCGCGAAAGCCGAGGCCGACCAATGCAACTCCTGGACTTATCTACATGTTAAACGGAGCGACACAGCGAAGCACTACCGATCCGTTTGACAAGACAGGTCCGGCTATCCCGATTGGGCCGCATTGGATGATCCTCTGGCCCTTCGATGCGTCGGCCGCGGGATTGCCTGTCGCGATGAGAGATGCGGGTACAATGGTTATGTTTGCTGGGACGCCCTATGCTCACTTACACATCTGCGGCTCACCCTGGGACGGCAATGAATACCACCCTGGCGATCGAGCATTGCGAACGTTGACCTATGCGCGTCCGGTGACCGGATTGGCGTGATCTACGAGGATTCTAGGTCGACGCAACAGTATCTCCCCCGCGGGCGGCATCTACGCCCCGACCCCGTCGATGGGGCGAGAGCGCCAGCAACCGACGCTCTTCGCCCAGGATTCAGATCATTTCTTAAGGTAGCCTGCCGCAGCCGCCT
>Ga0302324_100008811_pt1 | contig 21220 bp, 12 predicted proteins | sample Palsa_T0_1_FD_201949 | JGI IMG/M metagenome (GOLD analysis project Ga0302324, IMG submission 201949) | Peat permafrost microbial communities from Stordalen Mire near Abisko, Sweden - Palsa_T0_1 | ecosystem: Environmental > Terrestrial > Soil > Palsa > Peat permafrost | place: Sweden: Abisko...
CGCTGGTGCGAACATGGGGCACCCGGACAGTTCTGTTTGGACCTAAGTTACATAATTCTCACGCAAACTCTAATAGGGGCGCAACCACGTGATTGCGAAACATCGATCAATCTTCGAAGCATTAAAAGAGCAGATTGCGATTGGCAAGTATGCGGAAGGGAAGCGACTTCCCAGCGAGGCTGAGCTAGCCGCGCGCTTCAAGGTCTCGCGTCCCACGGCCGCCCGCGCTCTGCGCGATCTGCAAGCGCTGGGAATCATCAGCCGCCGCGCAGGCTCGGGAAGCTACCTCAACGACTCTGTGGCTTGGGCCTCGAAGCGAGTCAAACAAACCTTCGGCCTGCTTGTTCCAGGCTTAGGTAACACAGAAATCCTTGATCCAATTTGCAATGAGATTACACGCTTTGCCCAGAGCCTTGGATCCGAGGTTCTTTGGGGCGACTCCGCCGATCCGGTGACCACCGCCGAAGACGCGTTGGCGCTCTGCGGGCAGTACATCGATCGAAAGGTGGATGGCGTTTTTCTCGCCCCCATCGAAACCGTTCCCGATCGAGCCCGGGTGAACCAGCAAATATCAAAAATGCTTCACGAAGCCGGCATTCCCATCGTTCTACTCGATCGCGACGCTTCGGAATTTCCTGCTCGCAGCCAGCACGACCTCATCGGTATCGACAACTTTAGCGCCGGATTCGTCCTCACCGAACACCTGGTTGCTCTCGGCAACCGCAACTTCCGTTTTCTGGCTCGGCCGGGTTATCCTTCCACGACAGATCTGCGTCTCGCCGGCTGCCGCGAGGCCCTGAATCGCGCCGGGCTCACGCAGTCTCAGCGATTCGCGTGGTTTGGCGAGCCCAACGACCTGGAATTCATCAAAAATATGCTTTCGCCCAGCCCGCCGAACGCTATCATCTGTTCCAATGATCAGACTGCGGCGAAGCTGATACAAACGCTCTCCCTGCTCGGTATTCGCCTGCCGCAGGATCTGCGCGTCGTGGGTTTTGACGATGTGCGCTACGCCACTCTACTCAGCGTGCCTTTGACAACCATCCGCATGCCCTGCAGGGCTATAGGCAGGGCAGCGGTGCGCGCCATGCAGGAGCGAATTCGCCATCCCAATCGTACCCCGCAGGAAATCCTTCTTCCCTTCAGGCTCGTTGTCCGCAAATCTTGCGGCGCCGGGGATCCAGAAAATAATGACGCTCGCCCGCGCCGCGGACGAACGCAGAGCAAAGGTGCCCCAGTCCAGCGGTAACGCGTTCGCCGTTGCCCCGTACACCGTGGTTGCGACGGATATCCATCTTTCGCTTACCGGTTTGCGTTCAGGGCGCCTGTACTTACAAGTCACCGAAAATTGGCTTGACAATGCAAAACCGAGTCTCCTACCATCCACGGCGGTGAGAACGAAAAGATTTAAGGATCACCAAATCAATAGGTTGTTTTGCCGTCGGGCTGGTAATCGCTCGACTTTCATGGCTGAAAGACCCCGACGAGTGGGCCAAGTCAGCTAAGATTCTAAGCGTTTTTTTCGGAGGCCCTGTAATGAACACCACTCTGTGCAGGCGGTACGCCCTGCTTCGCCACGAAATTTCTTGCGCGGGTCTGGTTTACCTTTGCGCCACTCTACTGCTGACCCTCTTCTCTAACCCCGCCCTGGCCCAGAACGACGTCGGCTCCATCGTCGGATTTGTCACCGATCAGTCCGGAGCGGCAGTCCCCGGCGCGACCGTCGTCGCGACCAACGAAGGAACAGGGGAAAAGCGTACCGTCAGCACGGATTCAGTAGGGCATTATGCGTTGCCTAACCTGGTTCCTGCCCCATACACGCTGACGATCGAATCCAAGGGCTTCCAGAAGTATGAGAGCACCCATAACACGCTGGCGTCGAACAGTACCATTTCTATCGAAGCGAAACTCACCGTCGGAGAGGCCACTCAGACGGTCGAAGTGACGTCCACCGCCGCACTCCTGCAGACCCAATCCGCTGCCGTACAGAGCGAGGTCACGGGAGATCAGGTTCAGAAGCAGGAGCTGAACGGCCGCAATCCGATCTACATGACGCAGTTTCTTCCCGGCGTCGTCAGCACCGCCACCCTGGGCGACTTCAACTACGCGTTCAATAGCGGTGACACGTTCAACATCAACGGCGCGCGCACGCAGGACACGTTGTACACCATTGACGGCGCTCCGGCGGTTCGTACCCGCGACGACGGCGAGATCATTGCCGGCGTAAAAAGCGAGTCCGTGCAGGAAATGCAAATCCTCACCGCCGACTACTCGGCCGAGTACGGTGGTGCTTCCGGCGCCCAGGTGCGCATCGTGACCAAGAGCGGAACCACCAACTTCCACGGGGCCGCATACGAATATCTGCGCAACTCGGCCATGAACGCTAATACCTGGACGCGCAATCTCAACCCCGCAACCCGCTTTCCCTCTCCGTTCCGGTACAACAATTTCGGCTTCGCAGTAGGTGGCCCCGTCTGGGCCCCCGGAGTGCCTTTTCTGGACAAGCTGCGCAACCGGTTCTTTTTCTTCGTTAATGAGGATTGGGTCCGCTACCGCTTCGCCACCACCAACGTAGGAACGGTGCCCAGCAACCTGATGCGTCAAGGCAACTTCAGTGAACTGCTGAATGCCGGCGGTGCGAATATCTTTTACAACACACCGCAGAAAATCTATGTGCCCGGCACCTGCCCGGTGGTAGGCGGCGCCGGCTGCGTTGCGTATCCCGGCAACATCATTCCCCAAAGTCAGTGGAGCCCGAACGGAATGGCGATCATCAACGCCTATCCAACACCCACCCCTGGGTTCATACAGGGAGCTAGTAACTGGACCGGCACGGCGGCCGCCCCGGTAAACCAGCGCATCGGGCAAATCAACGGCGACATACTGATCACGCCGAGTGAACACATCACCTTCCGCCGTTCCGACAACAGCTATAGCAGCCTCTCGCCGTTCAGCACGACTCTCAGCTTGATTCAAGAGTTCCAAACCCGTCCGAACCAGACCATCGCGCTTGGCTTGACCTCGACCATCAGCCCAACCATGATCAATGAGGCCCATTTCAGTGTCAGCATCGACGATGTTTTCAACTCACTCTTAGCGTCGAGCCCTGGCTTGAACCGTACGCAATATGGCATCAACTTTCCTTACATCGTTCCCGGCCAGAAATCCGCTGAAGAAAAGATTCCCACAGTCACCGTTCCGAATTTCACAAGCTTGGCCGGCGGTCCCTATCCCTCCAGGTCTTCCGGCATCATCTACGCCGCGACCGACAGCTTCACCAAGGTGTGGGGCAATCACACCATCAAGGCGGGCATCTTCTGGGACTACATGGGTGAGAACGACAACGATCAGATCAACGTCTCCACCGTTCCCGGCGGCGCCAGCAACCAGAACGGCACCTTCACCTTCAGCGACCCCCGGACCGGCTTGGGCGGCACGAGCGGTGTGTCCTTGGCCAACCTCGCGCTCGGCTTGGCCGACAGCTATACCGAAATCGGTCCCAGGGCTTTCACCGTCTGGCGCGGCAAAATGTTCGAGGAGTTCGTGCAGGATAACTGGCAGCTCACGCCAAAGATGAATTTTGATTATGGTCTGCGCATCACTACCATCGTTGCTCCCAATGCGCAGTGGGCCAATTCCGTCTACTTCGATCCAGCCCTGTATAACCCCTCCGCTGCACCGGTGGTTAGTCCGGTCACGGGCAATATCACTCTGGGCACCGGGAACCCGTATAACGGGATGGTGATTCCCGGTTGGAAGTCCTTCCCCAGTGCCGCGCTTGAGGCTAACCGCGTCCCCGCTGCGAATCCGGCCAATAATGCCTGCGCCGGCCAACCGTGCAACTTCCTCTTTGCTCCTAACCTCCCCAAAGGCTTCGTGCAGACCACGACCACGGTTCTGCCTCGCATCGGCGTGGCGTTGCAGCTCTATCCCGGCACCGTGCTCCGCCTTGGCGGCGGCAGGTTTGTGGAGAATAAGGGCATCATCGACAACATATTCCCGGGTGGCAATTCTCCCTTCCAGCCGACGGTGGGTGTTGCCAACGTCTCGGTCGACAATCCGGGTGCCGCGTTATCGAGCTCGGTCGCAGCGCCCATCCAGCTCACTTCGATGGCCAGCCATCTGAAGCCACCCAACCGGTGGAACTGGAACGTGACTCTGCAACAAGAGCTTCCATATAAAGCGTCCTTCCAGATTGCCTACGTGGGGGCCCGCGGTAACCATAACTGGGACGTGTTTGACATCAACCAGCCCGCAGTCGGATCGCTGACCGCGAATCCGGGCATCAACACGGCCTATCTGCGGCCCTATAAAGGCTACTCTTTCATTCAGCAGGCGCAGAGCGGCGTAAACGAAACTTACAACTCATTGCAAGTCGGATTTGTTAAGCGCGCCTCCAACTCTACCATCCAGCTTTCCTACACCTGGTCCAAGGACATGGATAACGGCTCCAATTACCACACCATCGTCCCTGACACCTACAACACCACCAATCTCTGGGGGCCTTCGGAGTTCGACATCCGGAATGTTTTCGTCGCCAACTATTCGTATACGCTTCCCTTCTTTAAGGGGCAGCAGTCGCTGGTCGGCAAGGTAGCGGGCGGATGGGAACTTAGTGGCAGCACCCAATTCCAGAGTGGTCTGCCCTGCTCGGTCGGAGCGGGGAATGACTATGCCGGTGTTGGCGAGGTTGGCAGCTTCAACTGCGAACCGCCGTCGATTCCTTCCGGCTCCGTGGGTCAGTTCTGGGTTCAGCACGGAGGGATCCAGAAACCTCACCACTTTGGTGGCGCTACTGGTGGCGCCGGCAGCCCGCAGTGGTTCGCCACAACAAACGGCAACAACCCGGTATTTACGGCGCCGCCTGCTGGGACATTCAACCTACAGCGCGGTATCCGCGACAACATCTATGCCCCAGGCCTGCAGAACTGGAATCTCGCTCTGATCAAGTCTTTCCCCTTCTACCGGGAGAATCAGATTCAATTCCGTGCTGAGGCCTACAACTGGATCAACCATCCCAATTGGGCTTCTCCGCAGTACACCCCGACTTCAGCTCAGTTCGGGGAAGTAACGGCCAAGACCACCAGCAACCCGCGCACTCTGCAAGTCGGGTTGCGCTATCAGTTCTAACTGAATGCCAGGCCGAAACGACTCCCGTCTTAGGACGGGAGTCGTTTTCTGGCTTTATCAGTCCGCAGTATTTCGTCGCATCGTTACTTACCCTTGAGCGAAACTGTCGTGGGTAAAATAGGGGGTGCCCCATATCTCGCACGTTCTTTGTTCTCTGTGCGAGATGTGGGTGGGACGTCTATTCTCAGCCATGCCCCTCGGCTGAGACCTACGCAGACTCTTTACCAACCGTCTCCAAGAATTTCCGCAGCCTATACGCTGTACAAACCCCTGGGGGGAACCAAATGAAGCGAAATTTACTTGCCACCACCAAAGTGGCCTTTCAGCTGCGAACTTTGGCCAAATGGCTTTTGCCCGCTTTGCCTGCCGTCGCATTACTACCCCCGGTTTACGGCCAAACGATGAAGGCTCCTGACATCACCCGGGATCCCACCTTGTACGTGGTGGACTATGCCCACCTTGACACGCAATGGCGCTGGGAGTTTCCCCAGACCATCAGCGAGTACCTGCTGAAGACGCTACGCGTCAACTTCGACTACATCGACAAATACCCACACTACGTATTCAATTGGACGGGCGCGAATCGCTACCGCCTGATGAAAGAGTATTACCCCAATGACTACGCGCGCATGAAGCAGTATGTCGCCACCGGCCGTTGGTATCCCGCCGGTTCCTCGGTCGAGGAAGGCGACGTCAATCTTCCCAGTGCGGAAGGAATCTTTCGTCAAGTCCTCTACGGAAACACCTATTTCCGCAATGAGTTCGGTAAGGCCAGCAGCGAGTACATGCTTCCCGATTGTTTTGGCTTTCCCGCCTCGCTGCCCAGCATCCTCGCCCATGCAGGAGTGAAAGGCTTCTCCACGCAGAAACTAAGCGCAGCGTGGCAGCCGGCAGCCAAGGTTGGCGGCCCCGACTCTCCTGAGCAGACGCCCGAAGGCATTCCGTTCAATGTCGGAATCTGGGTAGGCCCGGATGGGAAAACCGTGCTTGCCGCGCTCAATCCCGGCGGCTATGGCAGCAATGTCTACACCGACATCAGCAAGGTGCCCGGACCTCCGCCGCCTGAGCCACAACTGAACGATGAGCAGAAGGCGAAGCTCACACCGCAACAGTTGCGCTTCCTGACCCGTGCCCGCACGCCCGAGGTGGACTGGGTCAAGCGGCTCGACATCGACGGCAAAGCAACCGGCGTATTCGCCGACTACAAATACGTGGGCACCGGAGACATCGGCGGCGCAACCCAGGAGTCGACGGTAAAGCTGCTCGAAGCCATCGTCACCAAGAGCGAAACCGTGTTGCCGCCCTATCCCGTTCCTCCGTTCCTGCGCTCCGTGTTACCGGCCCCGACGTCCCAGGGCGGGGAAGTCACCGTGGGCGATGGACCGGTACACGTGGTGGAGTCGGCCGCGGATCAGATGTTCAAGGACATCACGCCTGATCTAAGTTCTCGTATGCCGAAATACCAAGGCGATCTGGAGCTGATCAATCACTCTGCCGGATCATTAACCTCGCAGGCTTATCACAAACGCTGGATCCTCAAGAATGAAAACCTCGCCGATGCTGCCGAGAAAGCATCGATCGCCGCGCAATGGATGGGCGGCCGAACCTACCCGCAGCAGCGCCTCAACGATGCCTGGATGCTCGAACTCTCAGGACATTTTCACGACAGCGCCGCCGGGACTGCCACCCCGCGCGCCTATCAGTTCACCTGGAACGACGACATCATTGCTGCCAATCAATTCGCCGATGTGTTGACCAGCGCCACCACCGCGATCGCCTCGGGATTGGATAGTCAAACCAAAGGCACGCCGGTCGTCGTCTATAACCCGCTCAATATCGCGCGCGAGGACCTGGTGGAGGCGAACATCACCGGCGCCGCCGGCAAGGCGGTGCGCGTCACCGGCCCGGACGGCAAAGAAGTACCTGCGCAACTGGAAAACGGGAAGGTTCTCTTCGCAGCCAAAGTGCCCTCCGTGGGATACGCCGTTTACGATGTGTTGCCTGCGGAGAAGGAGAAATCGAACCCGGAGTTGAAAGTAACCGAGTCCTCGCTCGAGAACGCCCGCTACCGGGTTCAACTCAACGCGGACGGCGACGTCTCCAGCATCTATGACAAGAGCCTGAACAAAGAGCTGCTTTCCGCCCCGATGCGGCTGGCAATTTCCAACGACGCACCAACCATCTATCCCGCGTGGAACATGGACTGGGACCAGGTGCATGCAGCGCCGCGCGCGTATATCGGCGGCCCGGCCAAGGTTCGCATCAAGGAGAAGGGTCCAGTTCGCGTCTCGATTGAAGTTACGCGCGAAGGCGAGGGCTCAAAATTCGTTCAGGCCATCAGTCTCGCTGCGGGCGATGCAGGCAATCGCGTGGAGTTCGCCAACACCATCGACTGGAAGACCCTCTCCGCTAACCTGAAGGCGACCATCCCGCTCAGCGCATCGAATCCGGATGCTACGTATAACTGGGATGTGGGAACGATCCAGAGGCCCAATGCGATGGAGCGCCAATTCGAGGTAGCCTCGCATCGCTGGATCGATCTGACAGACAAGAGCGGCGCCTTCGGCACAACAATTCTGACTGACGCCAAGAACGGCTCTGACAAGCCCACCGACAACACCATTCGTTTAACTCTCTTGCGCTCTCCCGGCATAACGCCTCCGGCCAACGGAGGCCCGTCGGGATATACGGATCAGGCAAACCAGGATTGGGGACATCACGAATTTGTTTTTGGACTGGCAGGGCACGCAGGGGACTGGCGCCAGGCTCAGACGGATTGGCAGGCTCACCGCCTCGCCGATCCCATGCTGACGTTCGAAGCGACCAAACATCCTGGTTCGTTGGGCAAGAGCTTCTCTTTGCTTCATCTGAGTGATGCGCGCATTCGCGTGCTTGCAGTGAAGAAAGCTGAGAGCAGCGACGAAGTGATTCTCCGCATGGTAGAACTCGACGGCAAACCGGCGCCCAACGTGCGGGTTTCGTTTGCCGGACCCATCACCGCCGCCCGCGAAGTTAACGCCCAGGAAGAGCCTGTGGGCGATGCCAGCGTGAGCGACGGCGCTCTGGTCACTTCATTCACTGCGTACCAGCCGCGCACCTTTGCCTTGCGTCTGGGCTCTGCTCCTCTGCAGCTCGCCGGGCCGCATTCGCAGCCGGTGACTTTAAACTACGATCTCGCCGTCGCCAGCAATGACGACACGCGAACGGAGGGTGGCGGTATCGATGGCAAAGGCGACGCCATCCCGGCCGAGATGCTTCCCCCGCAACTCAATTACAACGGCGTGCAATTCCAACTTGCTCCCGCTGGAACAGGAAAAGCGAATGCGGTGGTCGCCAAAGGGCAGAGCATCTCTCTGCCTGCGGGCAATTACAACCGCATCCTGATCTTGGCCGCATCTGCGGACCAGGACCAGAAGGCAGTGTTCCACGCCGGCGACAAGACCGCCGAATTGAACATCGAGTCGTGGACCGGATTCGTCGGCCAATGGGACAACCGCGTGTGGAAAAATCAGCCCGAGGAGCATTGGGCAATCTCCGCCAACCATGCGCCGTGGCCGCCACCCAATGAGGAGCAGCGCGAGGCCCGCATCCCGTCGCCCCGCTACCCCGAAGACTATGTCCGACTTGAGCCAGGTTTCGTCAAGCCGGCCACCGTGGCCTGGTACGTGTCGCATCATCACACCGTAGATGGGCTCAACGAACCTTACCAATACTCGTACCTGTTTGCGTACACGATCGAAGTCCCTGCAGGAACCCGAACCCTTACGCTGCCGGACAACGACAAGATCCGCGTTCTCGCCGTATCTGTAGCCGAAGACAATCCGGCCCTGAAAGCTGCCGCCCCACTCTATGACACCTTGAATCGGCAAGAGGAAAAATGAAAGTAAATAGAAGAAAATTCCTCCAAGGCAGTGCTGCCGCGATGGCCACGCTGGCCGCCACCGACATCCTCGGTCAGAGCGCAAGGGTTCTGCACATCATCGGCTACTCTCATGTGGACGCAGCATGGTTGTGGCCGTGGAGAGACAGTTCAAACCTGGCGCTCACCACGGCCCGCAGCGCGCTGGACAGAATCAGCGAAACCCCAGGCTTTCGCTACTGTGCCTCTTCGTCGAGTCACTATCGCTGGATCCAGAAAGCCGACCCGGCGATGTTCGAAGAAATTCAGCACCGCATCCGCGAAGGCAGATGGGAAGTCGTTGGCGGTTGGCCGGTTGAACCAGACTGCAACATTCCCTCCACAGAAAGTTTTGTTCGTCACGCGCTCTACGGAAAGGCCTACTGCAAAGAGGCCTTGGGCGTGGACGTGAAAATCGGCTTCAACCCGGATTCGTTCGGTCATGCCGCCGGGCTGCCGACCATCCTCAAGCAATCGGGCTACGGCTACTACGTCTTTATGCGGCCGGGAGACCAGGAGCAGGAGCCCGATAAGAGGTTGCCGCTGCTGTTTTGGTGGGAGGGGCCTGATGGCTCCCGCGTGCTGACGTTGAGGATTCTCGGATCCTACGATAGTGGCGCTGCGAAAATCCTGACCGTTGCACCCAACAGTTTCGCCGAGGGCTTCTCGGATGGTGCTTTATTTCTGGGCGTAGGCGACCATGGCGGCGCCGTGACCAAGGCGCAGATTCAGCAAGTGCTCGAGATGCGCAAGGACAAAAGCCTGCCCGAACTTCGCTGGAGCACCACCACTGAATTCTTCAAGGCGGTCGAGTCCTCTCCTGGGATGGCCAAGCTGCCCGTCATCCGTGGCGATCTGCAGCACCATTCCCGCGGTTGCTATTCGGCCGATGGGGACGAGAAGTACCAAAACCGCCGCGCCGAGCGCGCCATGGTGCAAGTGGAGAGCCTTTCCTGGTTGACCTCCGCCACCCTGGGACGCAAGTATCCAAGAGCCGAATTCACCGATGCCTGGTGGAACATTCTCTTCAACCAGTTTCACGATCTAATGGCGGGCACGGCTCTGTACTCGGATTACCAGGATGCGCGCGACGGACTGGGAACTGCTTGCCAAACGGCAACTGCCACCAAGATAGAGGCATTGGAATCGATCGCCAAGCAAGTCAACACGGAGCAAGCGGAAGGCGGCTTGGTGTTCGCGTTTAATACGCTGCCCTGGAAACGCAAAGCATATTTGGAATACATTCCCGGCAGACGCGAATCCCCGATTACATGCCTCAAAGCGCCAGACGGCAGCAAGGTCGCAATTCAAGTGCGGCCATCCGAAAGCATGACCACGTTCTACACGCGCCTGGGTGCCTGGGTAGACCTCCCTGCCTTCGGTTATAAGGTCTTCTCTGAGGGCTTTGACGCAGCGCCGCCGTCCCCGTCCTACGGATCTTCGATTACTGTTTCGGAAAACGCGTTCGGCATTTCTTCGCTCAAAGCATCGAGCGGCGTGGAACTACTGGCTTCGCAGATTGGCTTGGTTGCCATCGCAGATCCGAGCGACACCTGGTCGCATGGAATCGATCAATTCCGTAAGGAGATAGGCCGGCCCGATCTGGTTTCTTCGAAGGTGGTGGAAGATGGTCCGGTGCTGAGAATCACGCGTCAAAGGCTCCGTTGGCAGCAATCCGAAATTGCGGTCGATATCTGGACCTTCCCGCAGCAGGACATTGTCAAGCTCCACTTTGTCATCAATTGGCAGCAGCATGAGCAGATACTCAAGCTGGAAATTCCGACCGCGCTGACCGAGCCAAAAGTCTTCGCTGCTGTCCCAGGTGCGGTCACGGAGAAAGCCACGAATGGCAATGAAGAGCCGTATCAGGATTGGGTAGCAGTACAGGGCAAGAAGGACGGGAACGATTACACCGTTGCGCTCGTGAACAATCAGACCTACAGCTACGACTGTCTGAACGGCCTGCTGCGGACCATCCTGATTCGCTCTGCGCCTTATGCCCGACATAACCCAAGCCCAGTAGATCCGAACAGCCTGGACGCCTGGCAGGATCAGGGCCGCCAGGAGCGAATCTTCTGGCTGGTAGGACGGCCCGGCGCCTATACCGATCTCCATCTTGACCAACTGGCAAACGAGTTGCAGACCCCGGCAGAGTATGTGACGGATTCGAGACACAGCGGCACTGAAGGGTGGGACAAGTCTTTCCTGGATGTCGCTCCCAATACGGTGTCAGTGCTCGCCATCAAGCAGGCGGAAGACTCGTCCAGCGCATTGATTCTTCGCCTACAGGAACGGTCAGGCAAACAAACAGCCGCGCATGTTGAATCCTCTCTGCTTCAGCTAAGTCACGATGTCCCTTTGAACCCATGGGAACTAAAAACGCTGCGCATCGAGTTATCCAAACACACCAAAGCAAAAGTGCGCGAAGTGTCGACTCTCGAAACCTAGACCTGAATACTCCGGACTATCGCTTAACGCGGTTGTCAAAGGGATAAGTGAGCACTTCAACAATTTGGAATCCGACAGCGTCTGGGTGGAGGGGATTGAAGAGGAAATTTGTCGTTTGGGGAACGATTGCACTGGGAAGCTTCAGTAGGATTGCCTGTTTCTTCTGCAGCCAATCCGTACCGAGAGCCCGCGTGATCTCAAATCGTGTCTGCCAATCTTCCGGTAGGTCACTCTCTGCGATGGTAGATATATCCAGATCGGGTCCCTCAATTCTTAGCAGAGTGAAATCCGGTGGAACATCGTTGGCGGCGGTATGGACGCAAACCTCAAGAAGAGCGGAAGCAGGATTTTCACTGAGATAAACGACCGGTTGTCCCAGATAATGCCATCGACCAGCGGCCCGCAGACCACCAACGCCGCTTAGATCGCGGTGCCGGCTGATTCGCCAGAGCACCATCTAAACGAACATTCCCTCATCGATCTGAATCAACAGTTCTTCAACAATCCGGCTTCCAGTATCGGTCTTCACCAGCGATAGGGGCGACCGTCCTTCAAGCCGAGGATGCGGTTTCCGAAGCCAAGCCAACGCCCGCTCGCGCTTCCCGTATACCGCTTCAGCGGAGGAGAGAATACGAAGAATCCTAAGGACGCGATCAGATTCCTCCAGCGTGAGTTTCTCGCGCCGGGAGCGGCGATGCTGTAACGTTCGCAAGGGGATCACCGCGTCATGGATCTCTGAGCGCTCTAATCCCAGTATCACCAGCCGTTTGATGACGGAAGGTGCAAGGCGCCCTTCAACGACGTGAAGGATCTCCGTCTCCGTTGCCGGGGATTGTATGCCCAGCCAATTGCCGATTTGCCGATGACTCGCGTTCACAAGATCACCTGCTACATTATGCCATGCCTCCAGCGGCAAAATGCAGCCCTCGCGGCCAAAGTGGCTTCCCGGCCGACACCTCTCCGCAACCCGGGCGCACCTCTGCTTATCTCTGAAACGTCCGGCAGGGACAAGAACTATGGCCCCCACAGGCAAGCATCTCTGCGCCGTGGACTGTACTATAAGCTATGTCAATGCTTCTTCACTCGTTCGCGGGATGAGCGAGGCGTACTCGGCACACTGACGTAACCACCCCGACCCGTTTTTTGGGACAGTTCCACTGCTTTTGTTCGTGGCTCGCCGCGATGTAGCACGGCCATCTCTAACCCAAGCTACTAGATGAAAGAGAACTTAACCCATGCGCAAAGTCTCGCTTATCCTCATTGTCGCTGCAGCCCTGCTTTCACCTTTGGCCCAAGCCGAGCCAGCAGTCGTCGAAAACCCTGTTGACGGGCTCACCAGCGCGGAGTACTGGACGGTCTACTCGACCCTCCTCGCCAGCGGGAATCTTCACCCAGACGCCAAGGTAGCGAGCGTATTGCTGCACGAGCCGAATAAGAGCTACGTGCTGGCGTGGAAGACGGGCGACCCGCTCCAGCGGAGCGCTGACGTGGTCATCTCGGAGAAAGGCCGCGCCTACGAGGCGACCGTCGACATCACGGGTAAGAAGCTGACCGCCTGGAGGGAACTGAAGGACGCATATGCGCCCACGTTGAACTCGGATTTCTTTGCCAACGACTACATCAAGAATGACCCTCGCATCCAAACCGCTCGCCCCTGGGGTGGATTGCCCGGCCACCGCGCAATACTTCGCGGGCACCTTCTACGCCGAGACCGGCGCCCCAACGTCCCAGCCGCAGCTTGCTTGTCTCTATGAGCGCACTTCCGGCGACCCATCGTGGCGGCACGGTGAGGGCGGCGTTGCCGGCCGGCCCAGCCGCGAGTTGGTGCTTCGGTCCGCCGCCGTGATTGGCAACTATGACTATATGGTCGACTGGCGTTTTCAAGAGAACGGCAGCATCACCGTCGGCGTCGCCGCAACCGGAATCGTCGAGACCACCTCGGTCGATCGCGGTCCGTCGAAAGAACCCGCCATGGCGGAGATGGCCGAATACGGGCACCTGGTTGACAAGGGCATCGAGGCGATCAACCACGATCACTTCTTCTCTTTCCGGTTCGACATTGATGTGGATGGCCCAAAGAACAGCTTTATCGTCGATCGCCTGGTACCCCAGCAGCTGCCTCCGGGGCAGTCGCGCAAGAGCATCTGGGTAATGAAGTCGTCGATCGCTCCGAGCGAAACGGAGGCCATCTCCGATCTCGACATTCATCACCCGGCAATGTGGCGCTTCATCAATCCTGCCCACCCCGGGCCCGTCGGTTATCCCAGCAGCATCGAGATCATGCCCGGCCAGACCGGCGTCTCCCTGCTTTCGCCCGACGACTGGCCACAGAAGCGCGCCGGATTCTCCTCGCACACCCTCTGGGTCACACCCTACCAGCCAACGGAGCGCTATGCCGTCGGTACCTACCCCACGGGAAGCAAAGGAGCCGACGGTCTTCACATTTGGACCAAGGCCGATCGCAAGATCGAAGACACGGATATTGTCGCCTGGTACACGATGGGGTTCCATCATGTGCCGCGCGCCGAAGACTGGCCAGTGATGCCGGTCATGTGGCACGAATTCGAGATTCACCCCTATGACTTCTTCGCCCATAACCCACTGATGAACCGGTCCATGCAGCCATAACGAACGCAGAAAGACGCGAAGATTAAAACTCTAGAAATTGCAGCGGACGCCGTAACTTTTCGGCCCCCTTCATCGACTGGGTACTTATCGGGCGAAAACGCATCGGCCGGCGTGTGCCCGACTGCCAATGCTGGATTGCGACATCGGCGCTGATAGAAATTGCAGGAAGACGATCCATCGGATGCTCCCGGACGACAATCTCGAGATGCTGATGGCCCGCTATCAAAAGGGCGATTTCACTGCAGCTTCGGCCCTCATTGATCGGCTCAGCCCGCGCTTGTATCGGTTCTTTGCCGCGCAGTCCGGCAGCCGCGCAGATGCGGATGATCTGCTGCAGGAAACCTGGCTTCGCATTCATAAAGTGCGACATACCTATCGTCCGGGCGAGCCGGCGCTTCCCTGGTTTTACGCGATCGCTCGGCACATTCGCGTGGATCATTACCGAAAATCAATCCGCGCTTCTACCGGCGAGCGTGCATTGGAAGCAATGGCGAAAACTGCAGTAACAATCCCGGAAAGGGCCGATCAGGCGGATGATTTGGCAGCGCTCCTGGCTCCGCTGTCCGAAGGCGAGCGGGACGTGCTGGAGATGCTGAAGGTCGCTGGCATGTCATTGGAGGAGGTCGCGCGCGCCACATCTTCCACCGTGGGATCGGTGAAGCAAAAGGTGCACAGGGCGTACAAGAAGCTCAGAACATCCCTGAGAGGAGTGCGGCTTGGTAATGGACAGGGCGGAGGACTCTCTTGAACGACAACGAAATTGACGGAGTACTGAAGGCCGCGCAGACTCCGCATGGGCCTAGGCCGGAGACAATGAAGCGGGTCACTGAATCAATCAGAGACTCCCTGCGGCCCGTTCGTCCTCTGCCACCCAAATGGGTGTTGACCTGCGGATTGATTCTGATCTGCGCAGCAGTCGCGCTTGCCGGTGCGGCCCGGGCAGGATTCCTTGGAATCGAAAGGATGAATCCGTCGCAGTATGTGCTGATCTTTTCTGCACTCGGAATTTTCGTCGTTACTGCAGCGAAGGAATTCGTGAATGCCATGATTCCTGGCAGCCGGCATCGGATTTCCGCCGGCACGCTCCTGGGAATCAGTACCCTGGTACTGATCGGCGCGTTTGCAGTTTCCTTCCGGGATTATCGAACCGATCATTTCATCTCTGCTGGCCTGATATGCCTGTTCACCGGACTCCTCCACGCAGTCCCCGCGGCAGTGCTGAGCTGGTTATTGCTGCGACGTGGGTTCGCAGTCGACGCTGTTTCCGCGGGATTAACAGCAGGCACGGTTGCAGGCCTGGCGGGCCTGGGAGTTCTGGAGCTGCATTGCCCGAACTTTCAAGCTGCGCATGTGCTCGTATGGCACGTTGCTGTCGTGCCCGTGAGCGCCGCTGCGGGCACTTTACCCGTATGGATGCTGAGGTTGCTTATAAAGACAGAGTAGGTGAGTGCCGACCACTTTCTTAAACAGTGGACGGCGGATCTCCCGCCACGACTACTCCAGGGTGACGCCTTCCGTTTCAGGAAGAAAAATAATAATGGCCACGGTGACAATTAGAAACGCGGAGATGAAGGCGACCGTGTAGCTGAAGCCGGCATGGTTGCTCAGCATCACGGCGATGGCCACGGGCGCGGCGGCGTTCGCAACTCTCTGCACCGCCAGTCCGGCGCTGTATCCTACGCCCCGCACACTAGTGGGATAGATCTCGCCCATCCATGTATCCCACACTCCCCAAGCACCCTGGTTGAAGAAGTAGAAGCCGGTGCTGGCCAGGTACAACCCCGCATTCGAATAGGAAAACGCCAGCCAAAAGCCGGATGCGGCGGCAAGACCCAGAAACCATCCCATCACCAGCTTCCTGCCGAATCGGCCAGTGGCCCACGACGCAGCGATGTAGCCGGGAACCATGGGAACGCACGTATAGACGAGAAACAAGTCGCCTTGTACCCGCGACAGGCCGCGTGCGACCAGCAGTTCGGGCAGCCAGGTCGCCAGCCCCCAGGTGCTGAAGGTGAAGACGGTGTTCACGGCAAACTGCAACAGTGTGGGACGCAGCAGGCCGCGTTCCATCAGGTGACGGAATTGGCCCTGCTCGTAATTATCGACATACAACTCGAATTCGCCGGCGGGCAGTATGCCGGCGCTGCCGGCGACCCACTGCAAGCTCCTGACGGCGACCTCCGGCCGCCCCTTGGCAACGGCCCAATAAGGCGACTCAGGAACGAACGCAGCGACCACCAAGGCCCAGAGACCTGCCAATGAGCTGACGCCGAGGATAACGTGCCATCCTCGATCATGCAGAACATGCACAACGCCAATGGCCATCAGCAGGCCAACCGGCCAGCCCGCAGCCAGGCACACCGCGCCACGCCCGCGGTGACGAACAGGAAGCAGCTCCTCAAGCAGAATGAAGGGCGCGACCATGACCCCGGAGAGCGCGATCCCAGACACAAAGCGGGTCCACCACAGCATGGAGTAAGTGGTCGAGAATGCGCTGATTAGCGAGAAAACTCCATACAAGGCAAGGCTAGTGATGACGACCCGTTTGCGCCCGACCTGGTCCGTGATTTTGCCCCAGATAAGGCAGCCCGGGATCATGCCCACATACAGCGCGCTTAGAAGGGTGCCGAGCTGGGTAGTCGAAAGCCGCAGATCGGACGAAATGATGCCGCCGCTCAGCACCATGACCATCATTTCCCACGCTTCGATCACAAAGGCGATGAAGAGCGCTGTTCCGAGCAACCAGTGCCGCCGCGTGAGCGGCATGTCTTGGAAGACCTCGCCCACGGCGATGCGGCGCATCGCTTCTCCGTCCTGAGAAACTGCGAGGTTCACGGCCATGCTTAGTTTTGTTTTCTGAGTTGTACGGTGGCGGCGGAATCTACCCGAAGCGTAGCTGGGTCAATAACTACTTTATAGATCTCGCGCGCCTGCTCCAAAGTGATGTACCCGTCGATCAAATCGCGCTCGACCAAACCTGGATCGCGCAGCGACGGAATTCCATAGCCCGCGCCGCCGCCGGTGCGAATACTCACCACATCGCCGCGCAGCAGTGGATGGGAGAGGACCTTTCGCACCCGTGCAGTGGTCTTGCCGTCACGCTGCAGGACCACACCATTCAACGTACCCGACCCACCGTCGGCCAGACCCCAGGGAGCGACCACCGCGCGGTTGATGTCGCAAGTGAATTCCGCCTTCTGGTTAAGCATGCGATAGTCCTTGATGATGCCGAGGCCTCCGCGGAACTTGCCGTGGCCAAAGCCGCCTTCTACATGGAGCGCGTATTGGTCCACCTGGATGGGATAGCGGGTCTCCAGGATCTCCACACTAACGGCATAGGTTTCTCCGTCGGCAAAGCAGACCAGGCCGCTCTCTCCATCCTGATCGTAGGCAGCGCCCCAGCCGCCCGGGTTGGGCTCGACCAGGGCAAAGGGCTCGTGATTGTCGTCGCGCACACCGGCTACGATGTCGGCGACCACACTAAGAAAGTGCCCGGCGCCCAAGCGATCGGGGACATGCGGAGCCAGCGCCTTCCACACCAGGTCGGCCGCATAGGTGAGCGCTTCCCAGTAAACCGAAGTAGCCGCCGGCCGTTTGGCGTTGAAGACGGTGCCCTCCTCAGCGATTACGTTCAGTGGGGCCACCATCCCTTGGTTGTAACGCTCATGAGGCGCTACCAGGGCCATGTAGACGATGCGTACGGCGGCCACCGTTCCGGGATAGGTCGTGTTCAGCGAGAAGGGAAGCTGGGGCGAGTTGCCGGTGAAATCGACGCGAAACTCATCTTCGGTAATATCGATCTCCACATGGACGGGAAGCGGCTCGTCGTTGGGGCCGCCTTCATCCAGAAAATCGCGGCTGGAGAAATGTCCCTTGGGCAAGGTCTTGAGACCAGCCCGGGCCAGGGCCTCTCCGCTCTTGAGGATGTAATCGATCGCGGCGCGATAGCTTTCGATACCGTACTTCTCGATGGTCTCGTGAATGCGCTTGGCCGCGGCACGCATCCCGGCCACCTGCGCTTCCATGTCGCCGATCGACATGTCGGGCAGCCGTGTATTCTGGCGGATAATATCGACCACATCCTCGTTGCGCTTACCTTCTACGAAGAGCCGGCAGGGGGGCAGCTGCAGCCCTTCCTGGAAGATCTCTGTTCGCCCGGGACCCCAACTGCCGAAGCTCATGCCCCCGACATCGTTCCAGTGGCCTTTGCTGGCGGCGAAGGCGACCAGCTCGCGTTCCCAGTAAATCGGCATCACCACGGCCACATCGTTCAAGTGGCTGCCGCTGACAAACGGGTCATTCAGGATGATGATGTCACCCGGCTTGAGCGACGCGCCATAGCGGTCAAGAACGGCTCTGACGTTGAAGTCGAGCATGCCAATGAACGCCGGCGTGGCGATCGCCTGGGCCACCACGTCGCCGGTCCGGTTGGTGATGGCGGTGGAGAAGTCGAGCACGTCGTAGATGATGGGGCTCTGTGCCGTGCGGGCCGTGACGACAAACATCTCCTCGCTGGCGGCGATGATGGCGTTGCGGATGATACTGAGGGTGAACGCATCGGTAGCAGCTTGCGCGACGGTCATCTCTCGTTCTCCTGAAGGATAAGGTTATGGTGAGGATCCACAAAAGCCGTGAAAGCCGGAGGCACGACGACAGTCGAAGTCGCCTCCTCGATGATGGCAGGCCCGTGCACGTACTCGCCGGAGGATAGCGTCGAGCGGTGCAGAATCGGGGTCGTGATCTCCCCCAGATCCTGCCAGTAGACTACCCGAGAGTTTGACTGGACCCCTCCCTGCGGACGGGGCGCAGTCTCGCTTTGCATGACCGGCTTGCCCACGGTTGCCGTTCCGATGATCACCGCGTTGACTAATTCGATCGCGGTATTCAGCGTGAAGCCATATTCCTTGTCGTGATGTTCGCTGAAGGAGCGGCCAAGCTCGGCCAGCGACTCCTGCGTGACCGGTCCAGCTGTCAATTGCACGCGTATGGTGTGTTCCTGGCCGTAATACCGCACATCCGCCATGCGGATGAGCAGGATGTCTTTGCTCACCCCTTCCTCCGCAAAGAGCGCACCCACTTCCGCTTCCAGACAAAGAAAGGTTTCTTCGAGCTCCGCGGTGACTCCAACCGCATCCAGGCGCCGGATCCTGGTGCGCACCGCGGTGTGCTTCAGATCGCTCATCAGAAGACCCCAGGCGGAAAAGTTGCCGGGAGGAATGGAGGGAATGAGCACCCGGGGAATCTTCAACTCCCGGGCGATGAAGGCAGCGATCATCGGTCCCGAGCCGCCGTAGGTTAAGAGACAAAAGTCGCGGGGATCATGCCCGCGCTGGACCGAGATCAGGCGCAGCATCTGGGCCGCTGTGTCGGCAGCGATGCGTACGATGCCGGCTGCAGTCTCCAGCGTGCCGGAGCCGAAGCGCTGGCCGATGCGTTCGATGGCGTCATCGGCCAGAGCCTTGTTCACCGGCAAACTCCCGCCCAGCAGATATTGCGGGTTCATCAACCCCAGGCTGATGAAGGCATCGCTGAGCGTGGGCTCGGTTCCGCCCCGGCCATAAGCAACGGGACCGACGGTGGCCCCGGCATTGCGCGGACCCACCTTCAGCTCGCCCAGCCGATCAATCCAGGCCAGGCTGTTGCCTCCCACGCCGATCTCTGCGACATCCGCGACCGGCACCTTGATGGGATAGCCCGGCCGGTGGTCGTTGCGCTCTACGGCATAGTCGCTCATGTAGCGGATCTCGCCGTTCTGGATGACGCTCGCCTTGGTGGTGGTGCTGCCTCCGTCGAGCGCGATCAGGTGCCGTTCCCCAATCCACTCTCCAAGTCTCGCCGCCCCAACAATGCCGGCCACGGGCCCGGACTCCACTGTCTCAATCGGCCGCCGGGTGGAGTAGTCAAAAGAAGCAACGCCACCGTTCGAAAGCATCATGTACAGGGTACCGGGAATACCCAAGTCGCGCAGCTCATGGCTGAGGCCGGTAACGTAGCGCTCCATCAAGGGCATCACATATGCGTTCAGAACCGCGGTGTTGGTGCGCTCGTACTCCCGCCACTCGCGGCAGACGTCGGAAGAAATCGTGAGGTAGGGCCGGGCGGTCTGAGGGTGTGCCGCAAAATATTCGGTGAGATGGGCTTCCAGGATCTCGCGGCTGCGGTATTCGTTCTCCGGGTTAGCGTAACTATTGATGTAACAGATAGCGATCGCCTCCACCGACTGCTGTACCAGGTAGTCGCAGGCGGCCACGAGCTCATCGCGGGATACCTCCGCCAATATTTCGCCGTTGGCCGAGGTGCGCTCCGTCACTTCAAGCCGCAGGTTGCGGGGCACAAACGGCTCCGGCTTCTGGTAGCGCAGATTAAAAATGTCACGGCGGTTTGCCCTTTGCAGCTGCAGAACGTCGCGAAAGCCTTTGGTAGTGATGAGCCCGACCTTGGCCCCCGCGCGCTGCAGGATCGAGTTGATGACCAGCGTCTGTCCGTGGAGAAGCTGGCTCACCGACTGCGGCTGGAGCTTGCTGAGGCGGAAGACCTCCTTGACGCAGATACGCAAATCTTCTGGCGTGGTGTACGTCTTGGACCAGAACATCTCTCCCGAAGCCAGATCGATGGCTGCCAGATCGGCGAAGCCGCCTCCAATATCAACTGCGACACGTATGGACATCAGGCCATTTCCTTTCGAACTTTACAGGCTGCAGAAAAACTCAGCAAACAAACCGCAGATCTCTCCAGTTCTCACGCGCACTCGAAAGGCGGTACGTGAATTGTTGCAAAAGCGCTCGGTTCTAGCCGTTTCAAAAGTCCAACCGCAGGGCGAACTGGATGACGCGCGGTAGAGAGTTGACGTCGGTGCTGAGGATTTCACCAAACACCGAAGAATCAACAGTATTTTGCGGCAGCCCGAGATTGGTGTTGTTAAGCAGGTTAAAGGCCTGCGCAGTGAATCCCAGGTTCAACCTTTCCCGGAGGGGAAAGTTCTTGCGCAAAGCAAAATCGATGTTCTTGAAATTCGGCCCGGAGAACTGATTGCGCTTGGTTGGGGCACCGGTAGTGGTGGAGGTAACCACGGTGCCGACCGCGGCAGGATTGAGGAACTGCTTCTTGCCTAGCCCG
>Ga0302324_100008813_pt1 | contig 21217 bp, 18 predicted proteins | sample Palsa_T0_1_FD_201949 | JGI IMG/M metagenome (GOLD analysis project Ga0302324, IMG submission 201949) | Peat permafrost microbial communities from Stordalen Mire near Abisko, Sweden - Palsa_T0_1 | ecosystem: Environmental > Terrestrial > Soil > Palsa > Peat permafrost | place: Sweden: Abisko...
AGCTTGGCGTTATGCTTAAATAAATCAAAATCAATGAAACTTGGGCCAAAGCCATCGCCGCTTTTTTGATAGCCGGGGCGATTTTTGCGCCGGCGGCCGCGATCTTTGCGTCTGGGACTTCTCAGCCGCGTGATGACAATGCTAACTCTATTATATGGGGCGGTTGTTATGCCCGGACAGCCTGTGTCGCCGCGATGCAAAATGGCGACGGTCATGGCCACAGCGGTGCCAATATCACCGACATCTACAATTACTTTGGCGTGTCGCAGGACAATCTGCTGCACAGCACGGTTCCCGTTACCGTATATAAGGACGGACACGTCACTATTGATGAAGCCGGATATGGCTTCAAGTCGGGCGCCACTGTCGCTACCGGAGCGGAAAGTGTCGGACGCAGCAATATCGCCGGATCTACCTTTATCGCCAAAATTGGTGTGTACGAGCGGAATACTCAAGTTTCCTTCTTGTCCAACTCCATCACCGGCTTTGCGTACATGCCCGGTGGCAAACTCAGCTACTTTGTTCTTAATTCCTGCGGCAACGTGGGCGTAGCCCATCCCGTCGCGCCTCCTAAGCCCAAGCCGACCCCCACGCCCAAGCCAACCCCGACACCTACTGTGACGCCGTCTCCTATGCCGACGCCTAGCCCGTCGCCAATGCCATCACCTACGCCGTCACCGACCCCCAGCCCAACGCCCACCCCGACAGCCCCGGCTATCCAGTGCGTCGGTATGGACGTGACCCAGCCCGACCAATCTAACCCGTCGGACTATCAGTTCACGGTCGTGGTTAATACGTCGGGTACAGTCAACATCACCGGTTACCTGTGGACAATTAGCAACGGGGCTCAGCCGATCATGACGGATGCTAATACGCCGTTCATCGATCAGACCATCACCTCAGGGAGCGAGACGGTTGAAGGGCAGGTTGAATCTGACCAGGGGACAACCCCGATCAGCTGGTCCTGCAGCGCGACGGTGAATATCCCGACCCCGACGCAAAGTCCCACGCCGATGCCCACGCCGGCCAATACCGGGCAAGTGCTCGGAACTTCGACGGCACCACTGCCTGACACGGGAGCTGAATCTGCCTTGGGCGGAGCTCTCGGACTGACCGGTATCGGTATGGCCGCTCGTGCCTACTGGCGCTCACGTAAGTCGTTAAGTGAGTCTCTGCGCCGACCTCGAAAGAAATAACAAATGAGCCAACGCGTCCGGGGCCGAGGCCCCGGAACGTGTAATTGGCGCCGGTCTTGCGACCCAAGACCATGTCTTGCTTAAAACCCCGTACTCGCTACGGGGTTTTAACGTATATCAGCGGGAAAGCGGCTTGTGGATAACTACGCGCGGGTACCGAGCGGGCGTGACGGGCATGCTATCTGATTGGGTAAGAATTAGCTTGCCGGCGCAGTTAATCGGGAGATTTCGGTAATCTTGACAACAGTGGATAAACGAGACTGGACAGTGGGTTAACCATGCGCATATACTGACGTCAGTGGGTTGCAGTGGGTAGCACTCACCACGGTATAGGCATCACAACATGGATTTCTTCGAACGAAAACTTGACGACAAGAACCGGCTCACGATCCCAACTGAGCTACGTCACGAATTCGAAGGAGGCAAAGTGGTCCTGACCCGAGGTTTTGAACAATACCTACATCTGTACACTGAAAAAGTCTGGAACGAAGACATGGAGCCCGCGCTCAAGGGAGACATCTTGGATGAGCGCAAGGCAGACCTGAATGTTAAGTTCCGAAGTGGTAAGTCGGTAGCTGGGCTGGATGCCAAGCAGGGCCGCGTTACCATTGATCAGCATCTCCTGGACTACGCTGGTATTTCAAAGGAGGTGGTCGCGGTCCGCTCAGGAAAATACTGGCGGCTGTCCGCACAATCATAACCATAGTTTTTTACCAAAAAAGAACCTTCAAAACCAAAAACAAACATTTTAAAGGGCAGCTATTTGGCAGTCAGCGAAACGGCTCATAGGCTACCGTAACCTAACAGCCTCGAACCTAAGACCGTATAAAACTCCACCTCACAACACACTCTTTAGGAATTATTCACTCACTCGAGCGATAATTCCTTACCACCACAAACTCCACTCTTGCTCGCAGAGAAATCTGTTAGCACAAAAACCAAAACGACCAAACAAAAAGCTGACTGCTGAATAGGTGACCTTGAAAATGAAATGGAAGCTCCACACACACCAGTACTCGTAAACCAAGTCCTTGAAGTTCTCAACCCGCAAATGGGGGATGATTACTTGGACGCCACAGCTGGCTACGGCGGACACGCCGCGGCTGTCTTAGAGCGCATTGGGGACAAAAGTGATGTGATATTGGTCGATCGTGACTCGCATGCCACCAGGCACTTGAGCGAACGGTTCGGAGACCGGGCACAGATTATGCATACGAATTATGTCGATGCCGCTAATCGGTTGCTCGAAGCAGGTACCTTTGTCGAATTGGTTCTGTTGGATCTCGGAGTTTCGTCACCACAAATTGACAACCAAGAGCGAGGATTCAGCTTCAAAGCTGATGCGCCGCTTGATATGCGCATGGACCAATCCCAGCGAAAAACAGCAGCCGATGTCGTCAACCGGACGAGTCAGCTGGAGCTGGAGCGGATCATACGAGATTTCGGCGAAGAGCCGAAGGCCAGGGCAGTCGCCCGGGCAATCGTCAGCGCACGCCCAATCACCACGACGGCCAAATTAGCCGCCATCGTGAGGCAGGCTGCAGTCCGGACGGGCGATATAGACCCGGCAACCCGGACATTTCAAGCAATTCGCATCGAAGTGAACAGTGAACTGGAGCAATTACGCGAGGCTCTGCCGGTACTAGCAAAACTCCTAGTTTCCGGAGGGCGCATAGCTGTGATAAGCTTTCACTCACTGGAAGACCGAATCGTCAAACAGTTCTTTGAATATGAATCTCGGGACTGCGTCTGCCCACCAAAACAGCCAATCTGCACGTGCGGGCACGTAGCAAGCCTCCAAAAAATTACCAATGGGGCCGTCACCGCTGATTCATCTGAAATCGCTATCAATCCGCGTGCTAGGAGTGCAAAACTTCGAGCCGCCGAAAAAATAAACAAAAACAAAAGGAGGACGTAAATGTCCGTCAAAGTCAGAGGTCGCTCGGTTCGCGTCGACTTGACCAATCGCATCCGCGTGCGCGCCAAGAAGTAACGACCCAAAACGCCGGTGGAACGACCGGTCATTTGGTCGTTTCACCGGCACCCAAAAAAGTCCGAAACATAAAAAAACAAAAAGTTAGGAATACCCGCGCTATGTCTACTGCTGTCCTTACGGCGCGCAGAAATCAGAATCTGTATCGTCAACCGGCCACCCTTACCATGGGTCCGACGTCCAGTACGTTTGTTGTCATCGCACTTATCAGCGTGTTGGCGCTTTTGTACTTGAATCAAATAACGAAAACTAATGCGTTCAGCTACCAGCTGACTGATCTGACAACACAGCAAAATAAGCTACAGGCCGAGAACGGGCAGTTGCAGGTAGAGGCGGGGAGATTGCAGTCGATTGCTGCCATCCAGGGGTCCGCGGTTGCTACCAAGATGGTGCCGGTCGGCCAAGTATCCTACGCCAAATAAGACCGACTGAGCTCGGTACTTAACACGCATAAAGGAAACTAGTTGGCAAGCATTCAAGACGGCCTCGAACAACGCAAACGACTGGGGTACTTTAGTGGGCTCCTGGTCTTTTGTGCTGCGATCCTTTTGGTGCGGCTGTTTTACTTACAAGTCATAGAACACAACTACTACCTGACAGAAGCCACCTCCGAGCAAACCAGGAAGTTCCAGATTCCCGCGACGAGAGGTTTGATCTATGTGCACGATGGCGTCTCGACGTCGCCCATCGTTTTGAATCAGACCCTGGCGCTCATGTACGCGGATCCCCGATACATCAAGGATAAGGCGGCGGTGGCGGCGAAACTGGCTGGGGTAACCGGAGGATCTGCCAGCTCATACCTGACTAGTCTGGAAGAGGGTATCGACTACTCCGTTCTTGATAAACGATTGCCATTATCTGTTGAGACCCAAGTAAAAGCTCTAAATATTCCCGGTATCGGGTTTACTGATATGAGCTACCGCACGTATCCGGAGGGAGACCTGGCGGCTCAGGTGCTCGGGTTCGTCGATGCCAATGGCGTTGGCCAGTACGGGCTGGAGGGCTTTCTTAATACCCAGCTCGCGGGGACGCCCGGTGAATATGCCGAGAAGACCGATACTTCCGGTATCCCGATTGCGACGGCAGACAACATCGCGAAGGCACCCGTGGATGGTAAGAGCTATCTTTTGACAATTGACCGAAACGTGCAAGCTATGGTGGAGCAGGAGATTGCCGCCCAGGTGAAAAAGGTGGGGGCGAAATCCGGTAGCGTCGTCGTTATGAATCCGTCCAACGGGGCTATAATCGCGATGGCCAACTACCCAACGTACGATCCGAATAACTATTCCAGCGTTACCAATTACCAGGTATTCCAGAACCAGGCCGTATCGGCCGAGTTCGAACCTGGTTCGACCATGAAAGTATTTACTATGGCGGCGGGGCTTGACCAAGGCAAGGTGACGCCTACCACCATGTATAACGACCCAGGGTGCTACCTGATTGACGGATCAAAAATTTGTGACGCCAACGGCGATAAACCGGGTCCTAATAAAACGATGACTGTGGTGCTCCGCGATTCGCTAAATACCGGGGTGATGTTTGTCTTGCGCATGTTGGGCGGCAATCCGAATAGCTTTACCCTCGCCGGCAAGCAATTACTGTTTAGCTATTTTACGAAGCACTTCGACTTCGGCTCACTAACGGGCGTCCAGCAATCAGGGGAGGCGACCGGCTTGGTCAACCAGCCGACGAATGTTAGCGGTAACGACGTGAACTACGCCAATATGACCTTTGGCCAAGGGGTTAGTGTGACCATGATCCAGATGACGGAGGCGATGGCGGCGATTGCCAACGGCGGGACGATGTACCAACCGAATTTGATCGATTCGATCGTCAACGCCGACGGCAGCACGACGCCGGTACCGGCCAAGGTGGTCAAGACCCACGTAATTTCTTCGAGCACAGCCTCCGAGCTCAATCAAATGCTGCAGGTGGTCGTGCAGCATGGCTCCGGATTCCTGGCGGCGGAACAGAATCCGGGTTACGAGATATCCGGAAAGACGGGAACGGCTCAGATCCCGAACCCCAATGGCCCCGGGTATTTGACCGGCTCAAACATTGGCTCATTCCTAGGCTTCGCGCCCTCCAACGACCCGAAGTTTGTGATTATGGTGCGGATAAACGAACCGAATATCGATTGCGACAGCGCGGAGTGCGGCTACGCAGAATACACGACAGTGCCGGTGTTTGGCGATATCTGCAAATGGCTGTTTCGCTATTACGACATTCCACCCAACTCCTAAGGCAGCTAACAGATTATGTTAAAATAACACGAGCACAATCATGGCACTCTTACCAACTATAAATTTCATCCACGCGAAAGAGATCACGTCACTGTCGCGAATCGGGATTCTCGCATTTGGTGCGTTCATCTTGTCCATGGCCATGGTGCCCGCCTATACTCGGCTCGGGTTCAAATACAAACTGTGGAAGCAACCGCGGGAAAACGCGATTACCGGCGAGAAAGCGCCGATATATCATCGGCTCCACGCGGCTAAACATAAGCGCAACATTCCGACCATGGGTGGGGCAGTCTTTATTTTGGCGGTTAGCATAATCACGTTGCTCTTTAATCTGTCGCGCGGCCAGACGTGGTTGCCGCTTTTCGTACTCGTCGCGGCCGGTGTGGTGGGGTTATTTGACGATTACCTCAATATCCGCAGTGAGGGACTGGGCATCGCGGGCATGCGGGGCAAGATAAAGTTCTCGCTCATACTGGGTATTGCCGTGCTGGGAGCGCTCTATTTCTACTACAAATTGGGCTACAACCTGATCCATGTGCCGGCGGTCGGGGACTTTAGTATCGGCTGGCTATATATCCCATTGTTTATCGCGGTGGTAGTGTCGACGGCCAATGCGGTTAACATTACCGACGGATTAGACGGGCTGTCCGGCGGACTATTGGCGACCGCATTCGGGGTGTACGCCGTTATCGCGTACTTCCAGCATAACTTCGGCATCGCCGGGTTTTGCGCAACGATCGTGGGCGCGATTTTGACCTACACCTGGTTCAATATTTATCCGGCCCGCTTTTTTATGGGTGACTCGGGAGCATTCGCTTTTGGCACCACACTGGGCGTCATCGCTATGCTAACCAATACCGTGTTTGTGCTGCCGATAATCGCCGGTGTTTTCGTATTGGAAGGGGGGTCAAGTGCCGTGCAGATCCTGTCGAAAAAGATATTCCACCGCAAGATATTCCTGTCTGCTCCTTTGCACCACCATCTAGAAGCCATCGGCTGGCCAGAAACTAAGGTGACGATGCGGCTCTGGGTAATCGGACAAATAGTGGGCGCACTGGGGCTCGTCCTCGCCCTATTGGGAAATAAGGTCGGATGAGCCAGACCGGAGGGAACACGGTTCGCGCGCACCACCCGGACTATGGAATCGCCGTAATCGTGGCGATCCTCTTGTCGGTGGGACTCGTGCTGATGTACTCCATTAGTCCGATACTTAGCTATAAGGTGTCCGCGACCACACCGAGCGACTACTACTTTATGAATCAGCTCAAGTATGTGGCGGTTGGGGTCGGCGTGTGGATCTTTGCCACGGCGGTGCCATATTCTACTTGGCGCAAGTGGGCGCCAAAGTTATTGGTGGTGTCGATTATTGGGCTCGTGGCGCTGTTGATACCCCACCTATCTTCAAATGAGAATGGTGCCACCCGCTGGCTGGCACTCGGGCCACTCTCGGTCCAACCGGCGGAGATTTTGAAGGTCGCCTTGCTGCTCTATCTGGCTGCTTGGTTTGAACGGCATCGAGATGACATCAAATCGTTGAGGAAGGGCGTGGTGCCCTTTATGGTCATGCTTGGACTCGCGGCCTTTGTGGTCGTGGTCTTGCAAAAAGACCTCGGCACCGCAATGGTGCTGGTAGTTGCCGCGTTGGGCATGTACTTTGCTGCCGGACTCCGGTGGCGACACCTGATAGGTCTCATGGGTCTGCTTATCGGGGGAACTGTTGTGGCGATTGCCGCCTTCCCGCACCGCATGCAGCGAATTATGACCTATTTGCACCTGCAATGCGGTAACTTGGTAGCACTCGCGACCAGCCCTGATTATCATAGTTGCCAAGCGCTTATCGCGACTGGCTCCGGCGGGCTTTTGGGCTTGGGACTGGGGCACAGTATTCAGGTATACGGTTATCTACCCGAAGCTGCTAACGACTCGATTTTTGCCATTATCGCGGAAGAGTTCGGGCTGTTGGGGACGCTCGCTATCATCTTCATGTTCGGACTGCTGGTATGGCGGGGGATTCAGATCGCACGGACGGCCCCTGATATGTTTGGCCGGCTGATAGCGGTTGGGATAAGCTTATGGATGTTGGCCCAGGCCGGAATTAACATCGGGGCGATGTTGGCGATCGTGCCGCTGACCGGCATTCCCTTGCCGTTCATATCGTACGGGGGCACCAGTCTGGTCATATCACTGCTGGGTATGGGGATTCTGCTTAATATCTCCAAATACACCGTAAGAGAGGCAAGCGATGCGAATAGTCGTCAGCGGCGGGGGGACAGCCGGGCATATCTCGCCAACCCTGGCAACATGCGACGCGTTAAAGTCGCTCGATAGCGGGGTCGAGCTCTTGTACGTAGGCCAGACGGGTGGCATGGAGGCCCGGATTGTCGGTGCGCGCGGAATTGCGTTTGCCGGGATTAAGGCTGGCAAATTCCGAAGAGACCACTTCGCCGGTGCTTTCGCAAAAGCGCTCAATGTCCAGACGCTCGGACCCAACATGAGGGACGCTGGACGCGCGGTGGCCGGCTTTGGCGGCAGCGTCAAAATCTTACGGTTATTCAAGCCTGATGTGGTGTTTTTGAAGGGCGGGTTCGTCTGCCTACCCGTGGGGCTGGCGGCCAAATTCCTGCGTATCCCGTACGTCATCCACGAATCCGATGTGGCTCCGGGACTGGCTAACCGAATACTGGGACGGTGGGCCGCGAAGATCGCCGTGGGCTTCCCCGTGCGGAGCTACCATGATTTTGAAAAGTCTCGGCTTGTCTTTACCGGCAATCCGGTGCGGGCGGAATTGGGGCTGGCCCACCGGCTGGAGGGGCTGGCCAAGTTTGATTTATTCGATAGCGTACCCGTTTTATTTGTCACTGGGGGATCTGGGGGAGCGCGTCAGATTAACGACGCAGTCGTGGCAGCCCTGCCGGAACTTTTGCCGTTTTGCCAAGTGATACACCTGACCGGAGAAGGGGAGTCCGAGCGGGTTAGATTTGACGTATCTCGCTTGGGCAAACTACCAAATATAGACCGGTACCAAGCCTACGGCTTCCTGATGGGGGACATGGCGTTGGCATTGGCAGCGGCTGATGTTGTGATAGCCCGAGCGGGCGCGAACACGATTGCCGAGCTGGCCTACTTGCGAAAACCGACCATACTAATACCGAACTACGAGATGGCTGGCCACCAGGTCGATAACGCGCGGGTGCTCTCCCGGGCAGGGGCGGTCCGAGTACTGGACGGGGCCAAATTGACGACGGAGCGGCTCGTGATGGAGGTTAAGAGAATAGTAGGGGACCGGGAAGAGCAGGCGAGTCTGTCGAGGGGGATAGCCGCCTTCGGCCAGCCGGACGCGGCCAGGGATCTGGCTCAGGTGATCCTGGAAGTGGGTAGGGCAGGGGAGAGCCATAAACATAAACCGAACACAGGTGGCGAGCTATGAGCGAACGGCGAGTCAGATCCAGTGGCAGGCAGATGTATGGCTCAAGAGAGCCACTTAGGCGACCTCGAAAGGCGCGGTGGCAGCGACCGTCGATGTCATTGTGGCAGCGACGACTGATACTACTGGCGGCGCTGGTGATCCTAGCAGCGTGGGGCCTGAATAAGGCTTTTGGGGCCACAAGTGTCGTGGTTATTGCACCACAGAGGACTGCCGAGATACAGGGCGAGGCGACAAAGTTGGTGCACGGCTCTATTTGGCAGGGTAATCTGCTGACTCTTAATGGCGGCGTACTGGCGTCAGATCTACAACAGGTCGATCCCGTCCTGAGGACGGTGAGTGTCGGGCGTCGATGGTTCCATACTGTCGTCGTGACCGCGACCTTAAAGCAACCCACTCTCGGATGGGTGACCGGCGACCAGACCTACCTGCTTGATAAGACGGGTACCGTTATTGGCAATTTCCCCGGGGGTTCTGTGCTGCCGGTCGTGACTGACCAAAGTAACTTGCCGGTAAATGTCGGGCAGCAGGTAGCGCCCGAGCAGTTCATCTCGTTTGTAAGCCTCCTGGTGCCGGCCTTGGCGGCGGATGGGTATGTCGTAAAGGGCTTGAGTATCTCTGACTCGACGTTTGACCTGACGGTTAGTACGAATAAGGGCTATAACCTGATATTTGATACCAGCAGGACGGTGGCTAGCGAGATAAGCGACCTAAAGGCCGTACAGGTGCTGATGGCCTCACAGAAGGCAACCCCGGCCAAGTATGTGGACCTCCGGGTCGTCGGACGGGCATATTGGGAGTAGCACTCCCCTTGCGTTAAGTTCGGTTTTTGTTTATCAATTTTACTAAGTTTGCACATAATTGCGCGCGCTAAAAAATTCCTGAATGCACAGAAAGAGTGTTAAAGAGGAAAAAGGGGTGTAGGGGAGGGCTGTTGTGAAATTGACCCGAGCCAGCTTAAATGGTGTTTTTGGGACTTATTGGCGACCTGCGACGTAAAAGCTACAATGTGCGACACTGTATTCTTTTAGGGTAAAAGGTCCAATCATACCACTCGTTTGTGTTTTGGCAGAGCCATAATCCCCTAATACACCAATAGCACTACGAGCGGGGTGGTGCCGCTGCCCTTCTATTCACTCCGTGTCTATTCCCTTGAGCTGCCTGTGGCCCACGGCCCGCAGGCACACACGTTTGCTCGAGCCTAACGCAGGCTAACTGGTTGACCAGCCGGAATGCCGTGCGAGGCGGCTGGGGCGGGTCGTTGGGCAGGTTGACTGGGCCCGGGCCTTGGTTCAGGTGGTGATTGAGCAGGGGATTGCTGGGTTTGGGTACTGTGCGCCGGCGTCCCCTGCCCTGCTCGGGATGGGAATGGTCCCGCGGCCGGGTGTCCTCCACTTTGTTTGCCGTGAGTTGCCCCCTGTCGGTCTCCCCTGCGCTCTCCCCTGTCCGGCTGCTTGGGACGCGGCCGATTGTCCGGGGGCCGTCCGCTAGATTGTGGTATCGGGGGCAGATCAGGGTTTTTGAGGGCGTCCAGAAGCTCCTTGTTCGGTTTTTGATCATCTTTGAGATTGTCTGTAGCCCGGGCGCCTTCGTCGTTGCCCCCGGCTGTACGGGTACGAATGTCGGCGTCCACCTCAACGCGGGTCGAGGCATAGCGCTGGCGAGTGAGGGCTATGATTTGCGGAGTGAGGTCGTTCTCTGGATCCGGCATCCGTAAGGTTGAAGCCGAGAATGGCGGGGCTTTCTCGCCATCTATGATCATGGAGATAAAGATGTTCTGGTTGTGGAGTTTCGTTAAGTCTATGGCTTCAAAGACGGGCTCGTAGTACTTGCCGAGAACGGTCGCATCACCCGGGCCAACCCGGAAGCTGATCATGGTACCAACGTTGCCAAAGACGGCGTCACGGACGACTTCTGGCATCTGTGAGACATACTGGTTAGCGACGGTGAGGTTTAGGCCATACTTACGGGCTTCTGAGAGGATCACAGCGAACGAATCCGTGGCGAAGTTCTGGAACTCGTCTACGTAGAGGTAAAAGGGTCTGCGTTGGTCTAGAGGGACGTCGGCGCGGCTCATAGCGGCTAGCTGGATCTTTGTGACCATGAGGGCGCCCAGAATGGCCGCGTTGTCTTCGCCGACTTGACCACGGGAGAGGTTAACCAGGAGAATTTTTCCCTCGTCCATAATTTGGCGAATGTTGAAGGCGCTCTTCTTTTGGCCGACAATATTGCGGACCAAAGGGTTTGCCACGAAGGCCCCGACCTTGTTGAGGACTGGGGCGACGGCTTCTGAGGCAAATTTGTCATTCCAGGATGCAAATTCTGTGACCCAGAAGCTCTTGACGATGGGGTCCTGGATATCGCGGATAACTTTTTTGCGGAAGTCTTTCTCGTTGAGCATGCGTGTTATGTCGAGCATGGTAGCTTCCGGGTAATCCAAGAGGGCCAAGATGGTATAGCGGAGGATGTATTCGAGACGCGGGCCCCAGGATTCGAACATGCGCCGCAAGACGCCCACGAGTTCTGATGAGATGTGGTCTTTCATGGCCGGGTCCGAAACTTCCATGGGGTTGAAAGCTAACGGGAATTCACGGTCGGCCGGGTTCATGTAGACGACGTCATTTAGCCGGTGTTCGGGGATATATTTCATAATGTCCGTCGCGTAGTCGCCGTGCGGGTCGACAATGGCAAAGCCGACGTCGTGGTAGATGTCAGACAACGTCAATAATTGCAGCAGGAACGACTTCCCTGCCCCGGTTTGGCCGATGATATACAAGTGGCGACCTCGGTCGCGGCGCTGGATGCCGAATTTGAGATGACGGCCACGGAAGTTGGACAGACCAAATAGGCTCACTTCTTCCGGATCATTCATGCCTTCTATGGGGATGTTTGAGGGCGGCTCAGAGGTCTTCTTGGTAGTCCAGACCATGTTGGGGGTCTCGACCGACTTATGGGGCAAGTGGTAGAGCGAGGCCAGCTCTTCGATGTTCAACGTGTAGCCCTGGTCAAAGAACAGGCGGGCCTGGTAGTCCTCGATGAATTCTTGCGAGTTATACATCTTTGAGTTGGTGAAGCCGTTCAGGTTGGTGGTGTTGAACTGCTTGAAACCACCCACGATGGCCTGCATACGCTGCTTGGCTTGGGCTTCGTCCGGGCCAAGGTAGGCAATCCGGATTTTCACCTGGTAACCGAGCTTGGTCATCTTCTCTTCGACGGCTTTCGCGATTGTCTGTTGGCCGACGGACAACTCTGGTTTAGCGGCGGCTGTTTTCTTGTCGGCGGCGGCCGGTGGCTCAAACAGCGCCATGAGGAAATTTGACAGGATATAGATCGGTATCTGGAGCAGGCCATCGGCGAAGCGCTGGCCCAGGTCTCGGTTGGAGCCACCCTTGACCACCTCAATGTAGTTTTTGCCTTGCTCCTGCCAAGCATCGTCGACTGGGCGGGCTAGGATTTGGATCCAGACCTCCTCCCCTAACTCATCGAGCTTTGCCAGAACACCGGTGATACCGGCCAACGGGTCCACCTCAAACGAGGCAAACGTCTTTATGGGCAGAACTGTGTCTTTGGTCAGGGCCAGCTCGGTACCATAGATGGTGCGGCCGTTGACCGGCAACTTTGAATAATCCCCCGGATCTTCCTTGATCTGGACAGTTGGGTATTGCGCGTAGATTTGGGACTCGACGAAGTCTTTCAGGTGCTTCGGGGTCCAGACGTAGAACTGGATGGAGTTGAGTCGGGAGACGATCTCAAACGAGACATGCTCTTGAAGTGCCCCCTCCTTTTGCAAATCGGATTTGGGCCGGAGTATGCCGTGAAGTGAGGCAAACATCTGCTCGGCGGAGAGCTCTTTTTTCTCGTTATCTTTCGGCACTTCAACAAGAAGCAGCACGTTGTCTGTCGCTTGCACCCATTGTTCACGGCGGCGGTTTTGCCAGATGAGATAACCGAGAACAGCCACCACCACCACCCACCCGTAGTAGTTGAACAGGATCATACCGATCAGCTGAAAGATGACCAGTATGGGGCTGAAGATACTGGAGGTATACACGTTAACTTTTCACCCTCCCTGTCTGGACGTTAGTCCTTGAGCTTGTAGGTCGCTTTGGCGGTGCGTTGGAACTGCTCTTTTTCTTGAAGATTCAGGATGATAGTGGTCGTTTTGACTTGTCGCTTCATGAGGACGCGACGGACGATTTCATCTTTGTGCAGTGGCTGCTCTTCCCGCAGGACACTGGCAATTATCTCAGCTACGGTGCCCGGGGTATAGCCCCATTCGGCAAGGGCGTAGATACCGCGGCCAATGAGGATAAAACGCTCGTCCTTGATCAGTTCGTTATGCACGGCCTGGACAGTGACGTCGCGCTTGGCGGCGCCCAGATTGCGCACATGCGAGGCAATTTCCGAGAAATGGAGCGGCCGGCCATTGCGAGAGAGGACCAAGTAGGTCTTGTCTCGGATACTCTTGGGGTTAACTTCCGGCCAGGTGATGAGGCCCCATTTGCCGTCGAAGAAAGCCAAGCGCTTAGACACCCGCATGATTTGCTCGAGGGTAAGCGGCTCCAGCTCCGAGGGCAGCTTGCCCTTTAGCCGAGCTAAGGTTATCGGTTTGCCGTAATCTTTTACGGTGGCGCGGATCTCTGAGAGTAATTGGGTTACCTGGTTGCGAGGATACACTTGAGCCAGGGCGACAGCTTGGCGGAGGTCGTCATCTTCCTCGATAAGCTCTACATCGGGCGACAAGAGGGTCAAGAAAACAATGTAGGGTATATCAGACTCCCCCGCTCCGAGAATGGTGGCGAGGTCGCCGGTTAGGGTGATACCGCCAACTTCGGCGACCAGGTTACGCAATAGTTCGCTGGCGCGCGCAATTTCGGCCGATTCTGAAGCGCGAATCTTGGCGATTGCAGCTTTCTCAATCTGGCGGACGCGTTCACGGGTAATATCGAAGTCGTTGCCGATCTTCTCGAGCGTCTGGCGCCGAGCCATACCGAAGCCGAACCGGCGTGCGATAATTTGTCGATCTCGATCGCGGCGGAGCTCTTTTAGGATCTGCTCTACAGCACCCTTGTAGTCATATGTGATGTCGGCTTTGGTAGTCATAGGGCTGGCCATTGCTTAGAATTATAAAATATCATGTATCCAGTGTCAACGACGCCTCTTCTCCCGGCCGGGGCGCTGCGATCACATTGATTGGTCGAGTAATATTATAACAAATTGGCAACAATGTAAATAGTAAAGTGTGCGAGGCATTCCGTGACGCTAGTATATGCGGGGCCAGGTCAGGCACAATTTGGGTAGGCGCGAGCTCGCCGACTCCCCTACTTGAGCGTAGGTTGGGGGGTATATTCTCGGTTCTTCGGTGTTCGTTAGCCGGGAGGTACAAACTAGTAGCCGAATAGTGCCTTAGCACTAGAATTACGGGAAGAATGCCAGGAAAGCGCTCGGCGTGACATCACTCCAAATGTCGCGGAGCTGGTCTATTTCGTCGCTACCTGAACGACTGAGATGCTCATACTGTCGTCTCGTCAACAGCGATCATGCTTATGATTGCCGCGAACCGGGATAACCACGACAACAAAGCTGATGTTTTGAAACGCTAGCTGCTAGTCAATATTGAGCTCGGGTCGGGACTTGGCCACCACAAGGTTCGCATGCAGCCAGCCTTTGACGCTGCCGCAATCGAGGTACTCCCCTTTTGCGCGGCTGACTGCCACTTTGTGCTGTTTGGCGGCGTCGCGCACGGCATCCGTGACGTAGTACTCTTGAGATTTCGGGTCTGGTTTTACTTCTAACACATAGCTTAAGAGGGTGGGCGTCATGATGTATTTCGATACGTTGGCCAGATTTGATGGCTCTTGTCCCGATTCCGGCTTTTCAACAAACCCGTCCAGGTATTCGTGCCCGTCCTTCTGTTCGATTTCGAGAACCCCGTATTTGTGCAGCATGTCTTGGGGCTGTTCCAGCCCAGTGATGGCTCCTTCGGCTCCGGAATCCTGGAAAACTTTTACCAGGTCGGCCATGTTGGAGCCGCCGTCTTCTCGCCATATCAATTCATCCCCTGACGAAACCAGCACGGCTGAATCCTTGGGCAAGTGAGGGATCGCGACAATCAGCGGAACGGCCGTGCCGTAGCCGGCATCGGCTGTCTGCTCAACGAAGTTGAACGTAGCCTGCTGATGAATCTTGTGCAGTTCCGCCAGCGCCTTGTCCTTGTGATATCGTCGCAAATGCGATTCGAGCACGGGATTACCCACGTAGTAATCCTGCAAGTCATGAGAGCCCGGACGGATGGTAAAGATAAAATTGCGAATGCCCGCTTTCAGACAGTCCTCGACAATATAGTCGATGCAGGGCCGGTCCAGTATGGGCAACAGGTCTTTTTGGACGGCAGCGGTAACTGGCAGCATGCGGCTGCCAAAGCCGGATGCGAAGATAACGGCGGTTGTAACTTTCATGCGAGTTCTCCAAAATCTTTAATCTCGTGCATTGTCTCGTTAGAGGCTGGGTCAGTCGAGTACTTTCCTCCGGGTCTGGCTAGATGAACTGGCGTCACTCCAGGGAGGTGTCCGAGGCCATCCAGGTGGTCCCGGCGGTCATCTACTAAGTAGATTTCGTCGAAGCTGCCGGGTACGTACGAGACGTGATATGGGAGGCTTTGTCCCTTGAGCTCTGCGGCAAGCAATCCTGACTTGGAGTCCTTGATGAGGTGTTTAGGGATGCCGTTGAGGCAGGGGGCATGTTCAAACTTGAGCCCCTGGTAATCTGGGCCCCCGACCGTAATGATGGCCAGGGCAACGCCGGGCTTTTTATGGTCCTTGATCCAGCGTGGCACATCCGTGTAGCAGTATTCCTCGTCCGGGATATGCTTGGCAAAGAGTGCGAGGGTCTGATCGCGAGAGAGGCCGGTCATGGTCTGGGCTTGTTTCATGACGCTGTAATAACCGGTCCGTTCGTCGGAGTATTTTGGGATGTCGCGGTGGAAGGCTTGCGGATCCTCCGGCGACAGTATGCGCCCAATGACTTCCTGGAACTTCGTTGTATCGAAGAGAGTCCGGTCGAAATCCAGGAGATACAACCGCTTGCTCATTAGCTGAAATAGATCCTCATGATGAGGCGGGCCAGCTTGTCGGAGTCGTGTCGAATGAGGGTGCGCCAGATCAGCTTATCGGCCGCTTTTAGTTTCGGAATGGTGTCTGAGACCAGATTGCCAGCGATCGCCTTATAATGCGACTTGGCCAAGATATCTTCATCGAATTCCACGGCGAATTCCCCTGCCCGGGCGTACTTTTCGAGTAGTTTGGCGGAGGGTTTTCGGTCGTTAAAAATAACGTAATTCAGGGCCGGTGCTCCAATGAAGCGTTCGATCTCACGGGCGTAATCGTGCACTTTGAAACCGTCGGTCTGACCGGGCTTGGTAACAAGGTTTGAGATATAGATGAGTTTGGCTGGCGTGTCCCGCAGGGCTTGGTCGATGCCGTCGACCATGAGGGCCGGTGCGAGCGACGTGTACAGGTTACCGGGCGCTATGACGACGACATCGGCTGTGGCGATGGCGGTCTTGGCCTCGGGGTTTAATTTGGAGGCTGGCGACAGAGACAGATTTGGCTTGGTCCCCCGGTCGAAGTCTGATTCTTCGATTTCGTGCTGGCCCTTTAGGAGGGTGCCATCTTTTCGAGTTAGGATTAATTTCGAATCCGTGAGGGTTACCGGGATCACACGGCCGGTAATGTTGAGAACGTCGCCGGCGGTCTTGACCGCTTTAGCAAAACTGCCGGTAGTTTTCTGGAGGGCGGTCAGGAAAATGTTCCCGAATGAATGGCCGCCAAACGTGCCCTCCTCGAACCGGTAGTTGAACAAGTCGCGCATGGTTTGGTCAGATTCAGATAACGCGACCAGGCATTGCCGGACATCTCCGGGAGGCAGGGCGCCCAGCTCGTCTCTCAGGATGCCCGTGGAGCCGCCATCATCGACCATGTTGACGATTGCGGTGATATCGCGGGCGTAGTACTTGAGGGCAGTCAGGACGGTAAATGTGCCGGTGCCGCCGCCGATAACGACGACTTTGGGGCCTCGCAAAGCTTCCATGTGGTTAGAATGCCTCCAGTAATGTGGCTATATCTTGGGACAGGTCCGATATCTTGATCCGGGTTTGTTTCATGGTGTCGCGGTGCCGGACGGTAACTGCCTTATCGTCCAGTGAGTCGAAGTCAATGACGACGCAAAGAGGTGTGCCAATCTCGTCTTGCCGGCGATAACGTTTGCCTATGTTGCCGTTATCGTCGTACGCGATGGCGCCAAAATCTTTCTTCAGAGTGCTAAATACCGCACGAGCCAGTTTGACGAGTTCGGGTTTGTTGCGCAGCAACGGCGAAACGGCGATCTTGACGGGTGCCAGCTCGGGTTTCATGTGGAGGACAACCCGGGTCTCATTCTCCCCCACTTTCTCTTCTTCGTAAGCGGCGGTGAGGACGGCTAAGACGTGGCGGTCGAGGCCAAAGGTAGGTTCGAGCACGTGAGGGATGAAGCGTTTGCCGGATTCGGCGTCAAGATAGCTCATGTCAGTTCCGGAATGCTCAGTATGATTTTTGAGGTCGAAATCCGTACGATAGGCAAAGCCTCCTATTTCATCAAACTTATGTGGGAATTTGAAATAAAAGTCGGTCGTTCGTTTGGAATAGTGAGCACGGTCAGCTTCCGGGACCTCTACCTCTTTAATGGCTTCGTCATGGATGCCGATGCGGCGGAACCAGTTCCGAATGTCGGTGTGAAGCAGAGTGAACCGGTTCTCCCACTCTGACTCTTGAATAAAGTACTCGAATTCCATGATTTCAAGTTCGCGGACCCGGAAGATAAAGTCTTTCGGAGTAATCTCGTTGCGGAAGTTTTTGCCTATCTGGGCCAAGCCAAAGGGCAATTTGGGGTGCATGGTGTCTAAAACGTTCTTGAAGTTGACGAACATGCCCTGGGCGGTTTCCGGACGGAGGTAGACGAGCGCCGACGTGTCGTCAATGGGGCCGATTTGGGTCTTAAACATCATATTAAATAGGCGGACGGGAGTAAGCTCGTTATCGTCTGGGCTCTTTAGCTTCAATTCTTTGATCTTCGCGTCCATCTCGGGAATGGTTAGCTCGTCGGCGCCGTCAACGCCGTTGTCCTCCAGCAGGTGGTCCGCCCGATAGCGCATGTGGGTGACCTTGTCCTCCACGAGCGGATCCGCAAAACCGGCACCCGTGTGCCCTGAGGCTTCCCAGACGCGGGCATTCATCAGGATGGCGGTATCGAGGCCATACATATCTTCGCGTTCGGTGACGAAGTGCTTCCACCAGAGGGCCTTGATATTGTTTTTTAACAGGACGCCGTAGGGGCCGTAATCCCATGTTCCGGCGAGGCCGCCATAAATCTCGGAACCCTGAAAGATAAAGCCGCGCCGCTTGGCGAGCGCGACCAGGGTTTCGAGTGTAACTGGAGCTGACTTTGGTGGGTTTGGCATTAGAAGTGCAAATTATCTGGGTGAACCAGCTCATTATAATCGGATTCGGTCATGCTTCCAACACTGACCAGATACGCGAGGTCCCGTTTGTAGTTATCCAAGACCACTTGCAGCTTGGGTGAGGCGTGGTCTTCGAGGATACGGAGCGTGGCGATTGAGTCAACCACAAATTCTTCAACCTCCTCGGCCGTCATCATCTCACCCTCCGAGAGCTCAGGGTTGGAGGCGCAGCGAGCGGGCGGCTCGACACCGGCCTGTACATAGTGGGCCAGTCGCCAGGCAAGTTCAGATTCGGGTAAATTCATGCGCACCATTGTAACCCACTACCCGGGGTTTTGGGCAGATGCGACGTGAAACGATTTGCCCAAATGGTGCTCGTAAAATTCATCGCAGAGCGGCAGGGTGGCTGTCGCCAGGTCGGCGGCGCTCGTGATATTCGCAACCGACTGATAGTTGTGGGCCGACAGGAGCCGCCATAATTTGATGACGGACGGGCTCATGGCCGCGTCACTTGGTGCGGCATCGGGCTGGCAGAGGATGCCCCCTTTTTCCGGACTAAAGGCGTACGGAGCCGATTCGTCATGACGTCCACAGACCAGGCAGGCAGAGAGAGCCGGCTGAAAGCCACAGAGCCCCAAGATGCGCAACTTGTACCAGAGTTCGGGCAAGGAGCCGGCAGCACCGGTGTCGACGGCGTGCAAGGCTTCCAGGAACGTCCAATAGACTCCATCTGTGGCGTGACCTTCCGCAGTTAGCCGGTCCGTGATCTGAGCCATCAGGAAGGCCAGACTGAGACGGCGGTAATCTTCGGTCAGGTGATGCGGGTACCATTTGAGCCGGGCCTGGGTGACGACGTCCAAGTTGCGGCCTGTTGCCAGCATGAACGTGACTTCGCCAAATAGCTCGAGGTGCCCCCCGGCGCGACTTTTAATGCGCCGGGCACCCTTTGCCAAGACGCTGACTTTTCCGCGATCCGGGGTGAGTACGCGGAGGATGCGGTCGGCTTCGGAGTAGTTTGTCCGGGCGAGGACGATCCCGGTGGTCTGATAGGAAGGCATACCTTCATTATAGGCCGGCGGCTAAGCTAACAGATTGGCAAGAGTGACGGGGACTTTCTCGTCTTTGACAATAAAGCCCTGGGCGTTGCGGGTGAAGAAGTTAACCCAGAAAGCGGACGGCCGGGCGACGTATAGGCGCTGGGACGCCGGAGCCTGGAGGTCTGGAATTGGCGGAAATGTCATGTCGAGAGACGCCGCGGTTCGCGCGTAGATACTGTGGCCTTTGTCTATATCTGGCCCGGGGCCGAGCGCCACGGCGCCGGCTTCGATATAAAGGCCGGTACCACCATCGCGGGTATCTAGCAAAACTATGGAGACCGCTTGGTTAAGACCCACGTTTTGTGAGTGGCGGGTACTCGTGGCGGATACCCAATAGAGATTCAGAGACTCATCGAAGACGCCAAAAACCGGCGAGTTATGAGGTAAGCCGTCAGGGTTAACCGTGGCAATAATGGGATGATGAATGTCGCGGATGAGTTGCCGGGCCCGTTGGACGGAGCGGGACTTTTGCTCAGTCGTCTTTTTTAGCAGAAGATCCGTGCTCCTGGCCGGCGTTTTTTAAGACTTTGACCGCTTTTTTGACGACTTCGTCCGGCGTGTGGTGGCTCTTGATGAGATAATCGTTCACCCCTAATGCCTTGGCGAGTTCCTGGTTCATGTCGACTTCGGCTTGGCCCAAGTTGGTGAGCAGAATCACGGGGATCTGGCGCATCTCGGGCTGTTTTTTAATTTCTTTCAGGACGTGAAAGCCGTTTAGTTTTGGCATCAGGATGTCGAGCAATATCAGTTCCGGCTGGAATTCCCCCAGGATTTGCAGGCACTCTTCACCATTAATGGCAACCTTCACCTCGTGTCCTTCCAGCTCGAATTTGGCCTGGTACATCTCTACCAGAATCGCATCATCTTCGACCAGTAAGATCTTTGCCATGAATAGACTCCTTTGAATTTAGTTTAACAGATGTAGCAATCGGGTAAACCCGGACAAATGGTCAATGCAGCAGGGGTAATTGTTTGGCTATAGGAAGGGCAAAATGGAACCGACTCCCCTTCCCCTCCTGACTCGTCGCCCAGATCCGGCCGCCGTGAGTTTCGACGAGATTTTTCACGATGTACAGTCCCAGGCCCGTGCCACCTGCCTGAATGCTTAAGGGGTTAAAGATCCGGCCGAACTTGGTGAACAGACGGTCGATTTGCTGGCGGGAAATACCGACGCCATGATCGGAGACCGTCGTGATCAGCTCGTCGCCCTGGATGCGGAAGCTAATGTCAACGTTGGTGCCGGGCATTGAGTACTTGATCGCGTTATCGACCAGGTTCAGCACGATTTGATGAAGCCGGGTTTCGTCGGCCAGAACCAGAGGCAAACGCTGCCGGCGGCGAACATTGAGCATAATTTGGTTGGCCGCTCCTTTGGCGGCAAGTTCGGAGACAACTTCGGCAATGACGTTCTCCATAGCGATGGGGCGGATAGACAAGTTGATCTTGCCGGATTCGATATAGGTGGCATCCATGAGGTCTTCGACCAGATCAATCATGCGCTGGTTGGATTGGTAGACCCGGCTCAGATAGTGGTACTGCTTTTCAGACAGCTGCCCAAAATCACTTTTCAAGGTCATAGACAGAAATCCTTTGATAGCAGTCAGAGGTGTGCGCAGCTCGTGCGAGACGATAGAGATGAAGTCCGATTTGATCTCTTCAACTTCGCGATCACGGGTAATATTTCGAATAATAGCAATCCCGGAGGTAACGCGGCCCGCGTCATCGAATATTGGCGAATAGCTAATCTCCGACCAAATCCGGTCGCCCGTAC
>Ga0302324_100008816_pt1 | contig 21215 bp, 17 predicted proteins | sample Palsa_T0_1_FD_201949 | JGI IMG/M metagenome (GOLD analysis project Ga0302324, IMG submission 201949) | Peat permafrost microbial communities from Stordalen Mire near Abisko, Sweden - Palsa_T0_1 | ecosystem: Environmental > Terrestrial > Soil > Palsa > Peat permafrost | place: Sweden: Abisko...
CAAGACCAAGGACAACGTATTCGTCACCATCCCCATCTCGGTGCAGAATCGCGTGCGGCCGGAAAAAGTGTTCGACGCCTACTACAAGCTGAGCGACCCGGTGGCGCAGATTCAGTCCTATGTGGAGCAGGTGATTCTGGGCCATGTGCCCGGCATGACGCTCGACGAGGTCTTCGCCTCGCAGTCGTCCATTGCCGCCGCCGTGAAGCAGGAGCTCGACGCCGACATGGCCACATTCGGCTATGAGATCGTCAACGTGCTGGTGACGGACATCGTGCCCGACGCCAAGGTCAAGTCGGCCATGAACGACATCAACGCGGCGCAGCGCGAGCAGGTGGCAGCCAACGCGCGCGGCGAGGCGGAAAAGATTCTTGTCGTGAAGAAGGCCGAGGCAGAGGCCGAGAGCAAGGCGCTGCAAGGGCAGGGAATCGCCAACGAGCGCAAGGCGATTATCGAGGGGCTGCAGGTCTCGATCGAGCAGTTCCAGAAAGTGGTGGAAGGCGCGTCGGCCAAGGAAGTGATGCAACTCGTCATGGTGACGCAGTACTTCGACACGCTCAAGTCGATCGGCGAAAACGACAAGACCAACACGCTGTTTCTGTCGCATTCGCCCGGCGCGGTGAAGGAAGTCTCCGACCAGATACTCGAGTCGCTGCTGGTGGCGGAGCGCGCATCGGCTTGAGGCTCACTGTCAACCGCCAGTTACACCCGACTGGCCCTTGGGCTCTCGCGCCAACTCGCCAACCCGCTATCCCCGTGAAGCGGGAGCAAACTTGCTGCACCTGTTTGTGCGCCTCTGTGCGATAAGCTGATGCGGGGGTGTTTCAATGCGATTTCGCGCGTGGAGCGGGACGGTTCTCGCTCCCATCTCGCTGGCGTTCGCACTTGCGCTCGGCGCGCAGCAGCCGGCCGGCACCAATCCTCCGCTGCCGGTCATTCATGTCGACAACGGGCCCAACTCCGCCGCCGCGCAAAAGGCGCACTACGTGGTGCTGGTCTCGCTTGACGGTTTCCGCTGGGACTACGCGAAGAAAGATGGCGCCACGCACCTGCTCGCGCTGGGCAGGCATGGTGTGTGGGCGCCCGAAGGCATGATGCCCAGCTACCCCTCGCTCACGTTTCCCAATCACTACACTATCGTGACCGGCCTCTATCCCGAGCACTCGGGCATGGTGGCCAATCGCTTCTTCGACGAGTCGCGCGGCGCGCAATACGGCATGAGCGACCCCAAGACCGTGACCGACGGCACGTGGTACAGCGGCGTGCCGCTGTGGAGTCTCGCCGAGAGCCAGGGCATGCGCTCGGCGTGCCTTTTCTGGCCGGGCTCGGAGGCGAAGATCGCCGGCTTCCAGCCAACATACTATCTGCGCTTCGACAACAAGATCGACGACACGGCGCGCATCGAGCAGGTGCTGGCGTGGCTCAGGCTCCCTGCGGCAGAGCGGCCGCATTTCATCACCCTTTACTACTCCGAGCCCGACCATGAGGGACACGAGTTTGGCCCCGACGCGCCGGAGACCAAGGCCGCTGTGGTGAAGGTGGACGGCCTGGTAGGCAAGCTCAGGGCCGGCCTGAACGCGACCGGCCTGCCCATCGACCTGGTGGTGGTGAGCGACCACGGCATGGCGAAGGTCGAGGGCGGCTGGATCACGCTCGACCAGTACGCCGATCTCACCGGCTTTGAAGCCGTCGGATCGCTGCTCTACGCCAAGGACGAAGCCGACCGTGTGCGCGTCTACAACCAGCTCAAGAAGGCCAGCGACAAGTTCGTGGCGTATCGCCGCAAAGACGTGCCGGCCGGCCTCGACTACAGCCAGAATCCGCGCGAGGGCGACCCGGTTGTCATTCCCACCGGCCCCTATGCCATCCGCGCCCACGCGCCGCCCGCGGGCACCGAGGATCACCCCCCCCACCATCGGCAATCACGGCTACGATCCGCACAAGATGCCGGAGATGAAGGCCAGTTTTTTCGCCGCCGGGCCCGACATTTTGGCTGGCAAGACCGTGGCGCCGTTTGAGAATGTGAACCTCTATCCGTGGCTTGCGCACATGCTTGGACTGCAAGCGCCAAAATCCGACGGCAGCCTCAACGTGCTGGCCGGCACGCTGCGCGACGGCGGCGGGGCGGACAGGTGAAGAGACCACTTTCGGCTCGATTGCCTTCAGCTGAATCGAGCTTTGTAACAGGGCACGACTTTAGTCGTGCCGCAAATGCGCCTATTTTGAACGTGGGCTTCAGCCCCTGCGGGAAGTATTCTGGGGGAACGAGAACAACGTGAACGAATCGGGAATCCTAATCTTAGGCATCGACGGCGGAGGCACTCGGACCCGCGCCACCATCCTGGCGGGCGATCGGGTGCTGGCGCACGCTGAGGGCGGCTCCATCAAGCGGCTGCGCGTGGGCGCCGAGGCGGCCGAGCACAACCTGCGCGCGCTGCTCACTGAGGTCTACGGGCTGGCAGGCGTCAAGGGCGTGCGCGCGGCCACTGCCGGCGTGGCCAGCGCCTCACTGCCTGGAGTGCATGAATGGATTACCGCGGTTTTCAACGACTACGCAGTGGAGCGCTCCGAGGTGGTCGGCGACGAGGTCATCGCACTCGATGCGGCCTTTCAGGGGGGTCCCGGCATACTGCAGATTGCCGGCACGGGCTCCAACTGCATTGGCCGCGCGCCCGACGGCAGCCGCGAATGTGCGGGCGGCTACAGTTCGCGCCTGGGCGACGAAGGCTCGGGTTACTGGATCGGCCTGCACGCCGTGCGCCGCGGACTTCATGCCTTTGATCGCGAGCAGCCGACGCAGGTTCTCGACCGGGTCGGGGAGATCTGGGGCACGCACAGCCTGGACGAGCTGGTGAACCTGGGCGACGGTACGCCGGGCCCGGACTTTGCCGCGCTCGCTCCCGCGATCAACGAGCTGGCCGAGGCCGGCGACGCTGTGGCGCTCGACGTGCTGCATCAGGCCGCCGCCGATCTCGTGAATTTTGTGCTACTGGTGCGCGGCAAGCTCCTTCGCAAACACAAAATCGAAGGCGAAGTGCCCGTTGCCTGGACCGGCGGCGTGATCGCCAAGATGGCGCTTGTGCGCGAGGAATTCTTTGCCGGCCTCCACGCTGCCGCCCCTCACATGCCGGTGGGCACCGAAGAAGTAGCCGCCATCGAAGGCGCCCTATGGCGCGCCAGGCGGTTAGCAGAGCAGTAGCGGACAGGATCCCCCCGCAACCAATGCTGGGTGCCCCATCCTTTTCGCGCACTTTGCGAAAAGGGTCGGATACCGCGAAGGCCGGCTCACCCGGCGCTCCGCTCACTCCTCAACGTCAGCCCGCTCAATGCACCAAATTCGACGCGCCCGGCTTCACCTGCACATTTCTGGTCTGCGCTTCCTTGAGCATCGCCTGCGTGGCGGCCAGCTCCGCCCGGCACGCCGTCAACTGCGCCATCAGGTGGGCAAATTGCGCATCCAGATGCAGGCGCAGCTCTTCAATGGCGAGCTCCAGGCGGTTGTTGGCGGCAAGCTGCTCAGCCTGGCTGGCCTGCACCGCCAGCAGATTGGGCAGCACCAGGTCAGCGAGCAGGCGGCCCATGGGGTCGGCGGAGCTGCTTGCCTCAGTTTGGCCAGCAGTCTGATCAGGTTCAACGGGCTCGGCGGACGAGAATCGCTCACTCATGAGGGAATTCTAAGGCCAAACCGCCCCAGACGCACGGTTACGAACGGCGCACGCCGGTAATGCCTGAGCGCTCGCCCTACCCGGTCCTGTTCCGCGGCCCCGGTCCCGTGGAGTAAGCTTCCCAGGAGACCCCTCTCGCCGTCTGAAGAGAATTGGAGCTACCCATGAAGCATTCGCTCATCGCCTCGCTGGCGTTGGCCGCCCTTGCAGCGCCGCTCGCCATTCCGGCGCAGCAGCCGCCCATCATCGACCGCAAGCTCTTTTTCGGCGAGATCCAGATCGCCGCCGCGCAGATCTCGCCCGACGGCCAATATCTTTCCTTCCTCAAGCCCTACAAAGGCACGCGCAACATCTGGGTCAAGAAGGCCGGCGAGCCCTTCAGCGCGGCGCGGCCCATGAGCGCAGAGGCCACGCGGCCCATCCGCGCCTATTTCTGGAGCCGCGACTCGAAGTACATTCTCTACTCGCAGGACGCGGGCGGCGACGAGAACTTCAACGTCTACGCCATCGATCCCACGCAGGCCGCCGACTCCAAGACCGGCGTGCCGACTACGCGCGCCCTCACCAATCTCAAGGGCGTGCGCACCCTGATCTTTGCCGCGCCGCGCTCCAAGCCCGACGTGCTCTATATCGGACTCAACGACCGCGACCCGCAGTTTCACGACCTCTATGAGCTGCACATCTCCACCGGCGAAAAGACGCTGCTGCGCAAGAACACCGAGCGCATCGCAGGATGGGACTTCGATCACGACGGCAACCTGCGCCTGGCCGAACGCACCAATCAGGCCGGCGACACGGAGATCCTGCGCGTCGACTCCGACGGATTCAAGCAGATCTATAGCTGCAGCGTGCTTGAGGGCTGCGGCGTGGTCGACTTCGACGCCGCCAACAAGCAGGTCTATCTGATTACCAACAAGGGCGCGCTCGACCTGAGCGAACTGGAGCTGATGGACCCTGCCACCGGCGCCACAACCCTCGTCGAGAGCGACCCCGAAAAGCGCGTCGACATCGATGGCGTGGAGATGTCTGACGTGGATCACCACATCCTCTTCACGCGCTATGAAGACGACCGCTTCCGCCTCTACTTCAAAGACAAGTCGTTTGAGCACGAGTATCGCTGGTTGCAGTCGAAGTTGCCCGGCAAGGAGATCGGTTTCGGCGCGCGCTCCACCGATGAGAACATCTGGATCGTCAGCGCCAGCAGCGACACCGAGCCCGGCGAGACCTACGTGTGGAATCGCAAGGCAAAAACGCTCGAGCTGCAATATCGCATCCGTGAAGAGATGCCGCGCGAGTCGCTCTCGGCGCGCAAGCCATATCACTTCAAATCGTCCGACGGCCTGGAGATTCCGGCCTACCTCACGCTGCCCAAGGGCCTGCCCGCGAAAAATCTGCCGCTGGTCGTCTTCCCGCACGGCGGCCCGTGGGGGCGCGACTCGTATGGTTACGATACCTTCGCGCAGTTCCTCTCCAATCGCGGCTACGCGGTGCTGCAGCCAAATTTCCGCGCGTCCACCGGCTACGGCAAGAAGTTCCTCAACGCAGGCAATGGCGAGTGGGGCCGCAAGATGCAGGACGACCTCACATCGGGCGTCAAGGCGCTGGTGGCCGACGGCACGGTGGACGTGAAGCGCGTGGGCATCGCGGGTGGGTCTTATGGGGGATACGCCACGCTGGCCGGCGTCGCGTTTACGCCGGATGTGTATGCCGGCGCGGTCGCCATCGTGGCGCCGTCCAACCTGATCACGCTGCTCGATGCCATCCCGCCGTATTGGGAGGCGGGCCGCAAGCAGATGTACACGCGCATGGCCGACCCCACCACGCCCGAGGGCAAGGCGCTGCTGATCGCCGAGTCGCCGCTCACGCAGGCAAAAGCGATTGTCACGCCGCTCATGGTCGTGCAGGGCAAGAATGATCCGCGCGTCAACATCCGCGAGAGCAACCAGATTGTGGCCGCGGTGCGCGACAACGGCAAGCCGGTAGTGTACCTGGTCGCTCCGGACGAGGGGCACGGCTTTGCGCGACCCATCAACAACCTCGCCATGGTCACGGCGATGGAGGGCTTCCTCGAGAAGTATCTCGGCGGCCGCTCGCAGGTGGATGTCCCGGTCGACGTCGAAGCCAAGCTCAAGGAGATCACCGTCGATCCGAAGACGGTGAATGGGTCAGTTGAGCTGAAGGGAGCGCTGGCGCCGGCGGCGAAGTGAAGATCCACGGGAGTTCGTAACTGTTTCGGTAGAGGCCAGTCCAATTCCTATGAGCTGCTTGAAGTCGAGTTCCGTTCTTGTCCGCGCGATGTCTTCTCGCTCCATGCGGGGCGGGTTGCGGGCTGGCCTTCTTGTTTCTGCCGCGCTTTTCCTGGTGGGCCCAGCCTTTGCGCCGGCCCAGTCAACCGCTGGCGCGACCATTATCCTCGACGCGTCGGCGCTGAAGCCGCCTGCCGGGTCGCGCGTGGCGATCGTTGAATTTGACGATCTGGAGTGTCCCGCCTGCGCTCACGCCAACCCGCAGCTCAAAGCGGCTGCGGCACAGTACAAGATTCCCTGGATCCGCCACGACTTTCTCATCCCCGCGCATCGCTGGAGCCGCCAGGCGGCCATCAAGGCCCGCTGGTTTGACACGAAGAGCAAGGCGCTGGGCGATGAGTACCGCGACGAGGTTTTTGCCAATCAGAATTCGATCTTCAATCTCGTCATGCTCCAGCAGTTCACTGACAAGTTTGCGCAGGACCATAGCGTCGTTGTGCCCTTTGCCATCGATCCGCAGGGCAAACTTGCCGATGCGGTGCAGGCCGACAGCGATCTTGCCATGCGCATGGGCCTGAAATCGACTCCGTCGATCTTTATTGTGGCCGCCAACTCCAAGGGCGCTCCATATATTCAGGTGCGCGATGCTGATAAGGATCTCTATCAGGCTATCGATCAGGCGCTGGCCGACACGCGCGCTGCTGCTCCCGCGAAAAAACATTGATCCCATCGCGGCGAGTGGGTGCCCCAGGTCTTGGTTTTCAGACCTGGCGCACCTGCAGCCGATTAACTCCACTCCATGGCTCTTCTCCCACATGCTGTCATTCTGAGCGAGCGCAGCGAGTCGAAGGACCTGCGTCTGCTGGTCCATCGCGTGGCATCCATCTCAGCCGGCCCGTTTAGACTTGTGCCATGATCAATCCTGTCAAGCGCATTGGCGTGCATCTCGGCACCGCCGGCGGCGCCTCCAATGCTGTGGACAAGGCGCGCGAGATCGGCGCCAACACCTTTCAGTTTTTCTCATCGAGCCCGCGCATGTGGCGCGCGCCGAAGGTCGACCCCAAGCAGGCCGAGAGGATGCGCGAACGCCGCGCGGCTCTCGACGTTAGCCCCGCCGTCATTCACGCGAGCTACCTGATCAACGTGTGCAGCCAGAACAGCGATGTGTGCGTGAAGAGCATCGCGGCCTTTCGCGGCGAGATCGAGCGGGCGCTCGCATTCGGCGCGGATTACCTCGTCCTGCATCCCGGCTCGTGGAACGGTCTGACGCGCGAGGCCGGCCTCAAGCTCGCAGCCGACTCCATCACCCGCGCCATCGACGGCCTCGCATTGCAGAATGCCGGTTTCCAGATCCTGATTGAGAACACCGCGGGCGCGCAGTATTCGCTGGGCGGCAGCTTGGAGCAGGTGGCCGAGCTGGTCGAGTTGCTGCGCGGATGTGCGCCTGTCGGAGTTTGCCTCGACACCTGTCACTGCCACGTCGCCGGCTACGACCTGGTCACGCCCGAGGGCTATGAAGAGACCATGGCGCTGGTGTCCGCAAACGTCGGCTTCGAAGCGGTGCGCGTCTGGCACTGTAACGACGCCAAAGCCCCGCGCGGCTCCAAGCTCGACCGCCACGAACACATCGGCCAGGGCACGATGGGCGTCGAGCCGTTCCGCCGCCTGCTCAACGACCCGCGCTTCGCCCACGCCGCCTTTATCGCCGAGACCCCGGTGGACGAACCCGGCGACGAGGAGCGCAATGTGCGCGTGCTGAAGAGCCTGGTTCAGTCTTCGTAAATGTCGCGCCTGTGCCCAACCTGAAGCACCAGCACCACCACGCGCTCCTCTTCAAATCGGCAGATCAGGCGGTAGTCCTCTACGCGATATCGCCAGAGACCGGCCAGATTGCGCCGCAATGGCTTGCCGAAACGCCTTGGGTCCGCTGCTCCCGCAATCCCCTCCCGCGCGTAGCGCAAAATCATGGTCTGCACCCCGGCATCGAGTTTGCGCAACTCCCTCCGCGCGCGTTCGTCAAACTCCACGGTCCACACCCGCGCCTGCCTCGGCTCGCTCTTCGCCCGTTCACTTTTCGAGGTCAAGGCCCTGCTCCAGCTCTTCGAGTGTCCAACGCCGGGCCGGGTGCTCCAATCTGTAGAGTGCGGTGTAGGTATCCTCGATCTCGTCCAGGTGCGCCTGCAGGGCCTCGCGCACATAAAAGCTCTTGGGCCGCCCCGTCAGTTCGGCAAGCGCTTCCAGCCGCGTCTCCATCTCTTCCGGTATGCGTACTGCGAGCATGAGCTGACCTCAGCGAAGTTTTACTTGTATGACAAATATAACACACAATAAGGGCGGAATTCTGGCTTCCGTTTGCCACCCTCCGCGTCCAATCGCTATCGTCTAAGCTCACTTGCAATCACTTGAGGAGGCCGCACCATGAAATCTCTCACCCGGAATCTGGCTCTCGTTCTCGGGGCCGCGCTGCTCATCCCCATCGCTCACGCCCCCATCGCCCACGCCCAGGACGCCGCCAAGAAGCCCGCTCCCAAGCCGGCAGACAGCCCTTCGCAGACACTGCTCCAATCCTGGAACGAAGTCGGCCGCAAGCTGATTGCCATGGCCGAAGACTTTCCAGAGGATAAGTACGACTTCAAGCCCAATCCGACGCAGCGGTCGTTTGCCGAGCAACTCCTGCACGCAGCCAACGGCAACTACTACTTCATCAATCCCGCCAAGGGGCTCGACCCGCCCAAGGGCGACCCCAAGCGCGCCGACTTCAAGAGCAAGGCCGAGGTGGTGGCCTATGTAAAGAAGTCGTTTGCCGACGGCGCGGCGCTGATCCAAAGCAAGGGCGACAGCGGGCTCAACGACCTGTGGGTCGACCCGTTTGCCAACCAGCAGGCGCGCTTTTCTGACGGCGCGTGGAGCCTGATCGAGCACTCCGGCGAGCATTACGGACAACTGGTCGTCTATTACCGTGTAGCCGGAATGGTGCCGCCCGAGTCGCGGCCCAAAAAGTGAACTGGGGCCGGGGTGCGCCCCAAAAATCGCACGCCCCGGCTTGCTTTCGCTTCCATCCGGCGTCAGACTGAATTCACGGCGAGCCCAGCCAAAGGGCCCCGGCCAGACCGGCCCACAAAAGGAGGGTCCATTAATGCGCATCAGGCTTTTGGGAACTTTGACCGCCATCGCCGTAATTGGCCTCGCTCTTCAGGCATCGGCCCAGCAGCCTGCGCCGCGGGCTCCGCGCGCCCACGGCGTCACGCCGGCCCACCAGCAGACGCCATTTACAGCCGAGTTCAAGATCACCCGGGTCCAGACTCTGGCCAACGGCGCCACCATCACGCGTGAATCGACTGAGGTGCGCGCTCTCGACACCGAGGGACGCGAGCTGACCTCGACAACCACGATGAACCCATCCGGAGACGAGCACACGTTTGCCGCAGCCTACGATCCGGTGGCAGGCACCCGCACCACCTGGGATTCCGCCCGGCAGCTGGCCACGGTGACGCCAAATGCTGCACCTGTGTCCTGTCCGGCGGCGAACGCCACGCAGATTCCGAGGGCTCCTTCGCCGCAGCGGCAGGCTGCTTCGGTCGATTTGGGCATTGAAACGATCGGCGGCGTGGAAGCGCACGGCCACCGGACGACGATCACCACGCCCGCGGGCATGATCGGCAACAGCGAGCCGCTGGTGGAAACCCACGAAACCTGGCAGGCGAACTCGATCGGCCCGCGAGTACTGATCCTGCGGTCGACCGACGACAGCCCCCAGACCGGTCACACCACCAGGGAACTAACCAACCTCACGCTGAGCGATCCGCCGCTGTCGACGTTCCAGCCGCCCGAGGGCTACGAGACCGTCAATAAAGACGCGCCCACGCCTAACTGCCCGGCAGTCCAGGCCGCGCCGGTGACGTCCCCGGCGGCGCAGTAGGCGCCAACAGCGAGATCAGGTTGCGCTCGCGAAGGCATCGGTCGCAATTTGAAGCCGCCTCTCGACGTTGGAGGGGTGGCCGGTCGAATGTTGAGTGATGTCCAGAAACTCTTCGTTGGAGAGCAAGTTTGTATAAACTGCTCTCAGACTCTCGGAGGAGGGAGCGGTACCCGCCGCAAGCCTTCGTGCAATCCCGACCATTATCGCGTCAAACACAGCCGCGTTAATTGCTCTCGATGGACGAAACGACTGCTTTCCAATTGCTTCATAGATTGCGCCTATAGCCTTTGTGAAAAGAGCGTAAAGAACCTCACCCGGTATCTTTGCAAGATTGCGATTCCAAGCCATGAAACTGCTGAGGAATTCTTTCATTGGCGTCTTATAGTTCCGGCCATTGAAATAAAATGCGAAGAACCTGAGAATTAATTCCTGATCGCGCATCAGCCGATTCTCAGGTCCGTAGATTTCCCTCCAATGCTTGTTCTTGTTCAGTTCATTGATAAGATCGCTGAACGGTCCATGGTAGATTGCGGCCCGGATTTCCTGCGGAGTAAGTGAGACGCCTCCAGTGTTCAGCCGCTCAAAAATGTGGAAAATGCTGCTGTTGTCTTCCGAAGGCTGTTCCTGCTTGATAATGCTTGCACGCAGGTATGAATTGTCCAACCTGCGCCTGTCAGCGCCTGAAAGGCTCTTGTAGGTTGCTCCCTCGTACTTTCCCTTTTCGCCAGTTCCCTTGATCGCGAACTCACGTTTCGTATGCGGCCACAACCCTTCGTAGAAACATCGTAACGTCGTGAGTCGCTGCTGCCCATCGACCACCAGAAGTCTCTGAGTTTCGGGCTCTTCCGAAAGGAAAATATTCGGAACTGGGAGCCCAAACAGCAAAGATTCGATGAAGCGCGATGCCTCCTTCAACGACCAGACGAAACCCCTCTGAAACCGGGGGATCAGGATATCCCCGTCAATCAGTCGCTTGACAAGGCCCTGGATATCGTAGTCGATCCCCCTGGTCGAAATAGCATACTGAAAAGGCACCGCTTCTTCGTCTTCATCCAAAACTTCATCAATCTCCTGCTCCCCTTGCTGAAGTAAGTCGAGTTGTGATGACGTCAGAAGAGTCGGATCGGAAGAGATAGGCCGCTTCTGATTCAGGGAGTCGATCAAAGCCGTAGCCGAAAGTGGAAAACCACCATTCTTCAAGCTTGTCGCCATGTTTGCCTCTCAACATTCGAACTGTTTCTTCGCCCACACGGAGTTGGGACGACCGCTGTTTTCCGGCTAGGGCTAACGCTCCCCGCACCCTGCCGCCCTGAGCATGAACATGGCCCCGGAGATTTGCGAGAGTCCCGCCCTGGCCAATGAAGTCGTCGATCAAGAAGTAGTCGGTCTCCCGTATCCGCCCCTCAAACACAGCAGGAAACGCTAGTCGATGGTATCCGCTCGCGCCGGTGTGCGTGACGCGGTTGATTTGGCTGATTCCACTCTCAAGCGGAAGGTTCAATTCTCGCGAAAGCCGCTTCGCCAATACACGTGGGATAGCGTTCATTCCCGCAGATTCTACGGCGTGCACCGCTAACAACTTCGGATGGGAATCTCCAATCAAGTCCTTGATATTTTGCAGGCCATTTGCAGCAAGAACGTCTTCGATGAGTGCGTCTGCCGATTTTGCATCACCAATTTTCGCCGCTGCGTAATGCGGATGCCCTTTCGCGTTTGATTCGGAAGCGCAGATCAGCACATCCGGAAAATCATTCCATTCCGTTCTCTTAAGATAACGCCGAATTTCGCCCAAGTCCACGCGCCAATCATACTTCAGGCTCCCCAGACAGGATGAATGAGTCTGGGGATTCGATCCGGGCATTCCGTTTACACTTGAAGAGTTATGGCGGAAGACAAAGAACCACGCTACGATCCGGCGGTAATTGAACCCAAATGGCAGCAGCGCTGGGCTGCGGACCCTGCGCTCTACGCGGCTGAGCCCGTGACCTGCGGCAAGCCCAAGTATTACGTCCTTGAGATGCTGCCCTATCCCAGCGGCCAGCTGCACATGGGCCACGTGCGCAACTACTCCATTGGCGATGCGCTGGCGCGGCACATGTGGATGCGCGGCTACAACGTGCTGCACCCCATGGGCTGGGACGCCTTTGGCCTGCCCGCAGAAAACGCCGCCCTCAAAAACAACACGCCGCCGCGCGAGTGGACGCTTGCCAACATCGCCGCGATGAAGCGCCAGATGGGCCGCCTCGGCCTGGCCTACGACTGGGCCACGGAGGTCACCACCTGCCTGCCCGACTACTACCGCTGGAACCAGTGGTTCTTTCTGCGCATGTTTGAGCGCGGCCTGGCTTATCGCAAGAAGAGCAAGGTCAACTGGTGCCCGGAGTGCGCCACCGTGCTGGCCAACGAGCAGGTGGTCGACGGCTGCTGCTGGCGTCATGAAGAGACGCTGGTTGAGCAGCGCGACCTGGTGCAGTGGTTCCTGCGCACCACCGCCTACGCCGAGGAACTGCTCGCCGATCTCAACAAGCTCGACGGCTGGCCCGAAAAGGTCCGCACCATGCAGCGCAACTGGATCGGCCGCAGCGAGGGCACGGAGGTGGACTTCTTCCTCGCGGACGCAGGGGCCGAGGGAACAGGGAACAGGGAACAGGGAACAGACCCTGCGCGCATCCGCGTCTTCACTACGAGGGTCGACACCATCTTCGGCGCGACAAGTGTGCAGCTTGCCCCCGAGCACCCGCTCGTCAAGGCCATCGCCGAGCACGACGCCGGCCTGCGCGCGCAAGTCGCTGAGCTCATGGAGGAGCAGAAGAAGGCCAAGGAGGCCGGCGACGTGGGCGCCATTGAGAAGCACGGCATTCCGCTCGGCCGCTTCGCCATCAATCCCTACAACGGCGAGCAGGTGCCAATCTGGGTCGCCAACTACATTCTCATGGACTACGGCACCGGCGCCATCATGAGCGTGCCGGGACACGACGCGCGCGATTTTGAATTCGCGCACAAATATGCGATTCCGATTCGCCGCGTAATTGCGCCGGCCGACGCGAGCGCGGAAGAGTCGGAGCTGCCGTTCCTCGCCGAAGACGGCGTGCTCATCAACTCCGGCGAATACGATGGGCTCACCTGCGAAGCCGCTCAGAAGAAACTTCAGCAGGTCGCCGAGAGCGGCGGCTTTGGCAAAGCGACCGTCACGTTCCGTCTCAAGGACTGGGGCGTGAGCCGGCAGCGCTACTGGGGCACGCCGATTCCCATGGTCTACTGCGAGGCGCAGTGCCAGGGCGACACGCCCATCCCTGTGCCTGAGGAGCAGTTGCCCGTGTTGTTGCCCGAGAAGATCGAGATCACGCAGCAGGGCGGCTCGCCGCTCAGCCGCGTGCCGGAGTTTCTGCATACAACGTGTCCCAAATGCGGCGGCCCCGCGCGCCGCGAGACCGACACCATGGACACCTTCGTCGACTCGAGCTGGTACTTCTATCGCTATACCGATGCGAAAAATTCCACCGCGCCGTTCAGCTCCGAAGTCGTGCGCTACTGGTTTCCCATCGATCAGTACATCGGCGGAGTGGAGCACGCCATCCTGCACCTGATCTACTCGCGCTTCTGGACCAAGGTGATGCGCGACCTGGGCCTGATTGCGAACGGCGAGCCTGTGGAGCGGCTCTTCACGCAGGGCATGGTCATTCGCAACGGCGCAAAGATGTCGAAGTCCAAAGGCAACGTGGTGTCGCCCGACGAGATGGTGGCGCGATTCGGAGCAGACTCCGCGCGCGCCTACGCGTTGTTTGCGGCGCCGCCCGACCGCGATCTCGACTGGCAGGAAGACGGCGTCGCCGGCGTGAGCCGTTTCCTGGCGCGCGTGTGGCGCCTGGTGACCAGGCACGCGGCCACTGCCCGCGCCGTGATTGCGGACGGGACAGCCTTCTCTCCGGACGAACGTGGTTTGCCTGGAGACAAAAGCGCATTGAAAGGGCACGGCTTCAGCCGTGCCGTTAGCGCCCCAGAAATTGCGGGGGCTTTAGCCCCTGAGGCAAGCTCTTCGCAAGCCGCGCAAAAGCTGCTGCGCAAGCTGCATCAAACCATCGCCAAAATCACGCTCGACTTTGAGGGCCGGTGGCACTTCAACACCTGCATCGCGGCCATCATGGAGCTGGTCAACGAGATCCAGGCGGCCGACGCGCAGTTGTCCTCAGGCGAGGTGCCTGCGCCCGTGGTGAGCGAGCTGCTGCGCAGGCTCGTGCTGCTACTCGCCCCGTTTGCGCCCTATCTGGCCGCGGAGCTGTGGGAAGAACTCGGCGAAACTGGCTCGATCCTGCGCGTAGCATGGCCTGTGAGCGATCCCGCGCTGGCCAAAGAAGACGAGCTCGAGATTCCCGTGCAGATCAACGGCAAGCTGGTCTGCGTGGTCACAGTGGCCGCCGATGCCGATACGAAAACCATCGAATCAGCCGCTCTGGCCCATGAAAAGGTGCAGGCGCGCACGGCGGGCAAAACCGTTGCCAAGGTCATTGTCGTGCCCGGCAAGCTGGTCAACCTGGTGGTAAAGTAGTGCCGCCTCCGCTGCGCGGAACACAATCGCTGGTGGGCCAGATGGGCTGGGTCTTCGGGCATCCGTCGTTGACAGCGCTTGAGGTCGCGTGGCGCTGGGTGTTCGGCATTCCCATGCTGATGGTCTGCTGGGTTCAGGCGCAGAAAATTCTCGCCGCGTTGCCTCCAGACACGGCCGGGATCGGCAATCTCAGCCTGCAGAATCCGTGGCTCGCCGCCGTGCAGCTCGATCGCGCGTGGTCGCTCTATCGTCCGCTCGTGGGCCACGTGCTCATCTGGCTCGCGCCCGCCGCAGGGCTGGCATGGGCAGTCGTCGCAGGTCTGGGCCGCAGCCTGGTGCTCAAGCGCCTCCATCCGCGCCTGCCGATGCGCCCACTCGCATTGATCGCACTCCAGGCCGGCTGGCTGCTGCTGCTCATTGCCATCGTCTGGGATTGGTACCAGGCCGTCGGCTGGGTGGCGCGCACGCACATCGTTCCCAGCGCCGAGCCCGACCTGGTCGGCTTTTCCATGTGGGTCATCTTTCTTACGCTGGGGTACTTCACGCTGTGGGCGGTGGTGAGCTGGGTGCTCACCATTGCGCCGCTGCTCGCGCTGCTCGAAGACCGCTCCGCGGTTTCAGCTCTTGGCCGGAGTCTGTGGCTGGGCAAGGCTTTTACCGGCAAGCTGATCGAGGCCAATTTGGTCATGGGCATCGTCAAGCTGGCGCTTATGGTGGTCGCCATGGTTTTTTCGTCGGTGCTGATTCCATTTGCCGACGAGGTCGGCATGAGCGCGCTGCATCAGGAATGGGTGGTCGTCGCGGTCTTCTACTTCGTCGCCGGCGATTATTTCCAGGTCGTGCGGCTCAAGGGGTTCGTGGAGTTCTGGCGCACGTATCGGGGCATTCCGAATAGCTCGGCCGCTCCCGCAGGAAGCCATCGAGAGTAGCCCAGGGTGGAACCCTGGGTCAGCGCGAACCGTCCGCCCGCCGCCCCGCAGGGCCGTCGCGTACCGTCGCAATGATTCTCAACGGAGCTCAACCAGGCGCGCTTCGTTGCGCCAGATCGAGTCGAGCGACCTGCTTATCGGATATAGAAAAAGCAAACGCAGGTCCTTCGACTCCGCTGCGCTTCCCTCAGGATGACAGATTCGGGGTGTTCGGGATCATAAAAACTGTTGCTCGGAGAAAAACGCAGCCCGCTCAAAACACCTTCATATTGATGGTCAGGTATTTCTTCGGATTCTCGCGGAAGCCCTTCAGCAACAGCGTGGTCTGGTCCATGGTCTTGTCGGCGTTGTCATAGAGCGAGCGGTTCACGGCCAACTGCCCCAGCGTGCCCTTGCCCTCGTTCACATTCCTCATCAGCATATCGAGGTTGTTCACCAGGTCGTCCATCTTCTTGGCAAACATCGGATCGTGCGACAGCATGCCGATGGTCCCGTGGCCCGCGTTGATCTCTGCCACCAGCGTATTGGCGTTGGCGACCGCCGAGTTGAGGTTCTTATAGAATTCGTCGTCGTGCAGCAGCTTGCCGGCGCTGCCGTGGCCCGCGTCGAGCTCTGCGGAAATGTGATCCAGATGAGCGATGGTCGAGTTGGCGTGCATATACAGCGTGTCGTCCATGACCAGCTTGCCCAGCGTGCCTTTGCCGCCGGCCACCGCGTTGGTAATCGCCTGCAGATCGCCAACGATGAGCGTGACCTTGTTGGCGAGCGCCGGATCGTTCAGCAGCTTGCCCACAGTGCCCTTGCCGGAGTTGATGGCATCGATCGTAATCTCCAGCTTTTTGACCACCTTGTCGAGATCCTGTATGCCCGACTGGCTGGAGCCGATCACGTCCTGAATGCTGGGCGCGCTCGCGGTCAGCAACTCCGCATTGTTGGCCGGCGGCGGCCCCGTGGACTGGGGCGAGCTGATATCGATGAAGCTGTCGCCCAGCACGCCCGCCTGCGCAATAGCCACCGTCGATGTAGTGTGCAACCCTGCCAGATATTCTTCGCCCACCTGCATCGACACTTCCACCGGCGTGGGATGGCGCTCCGGCACAATCCGCACGTGCAGCACATTGCCCACGGTCACGCCTTCCAGCGTCACTGGCGCGCCGTCCTTGAGTCCCGACGCGTTGGCAAAGTAGGCGCGCAGTGTGAGCTTTTTTGCGAACAGTCCGCCCGTGGAGCCGGACATGAGAAAGATCAGCCCGATCAGCACAGCCATGGCGACCAGGACCAATATTCCGACTCTCAGTTGCGACCACTGCAGCTCTTTTCGGCTCGGCACGGTGCTCCTCTTGCTTGCGTTTTCAGGTGCTTACACAGGCCCTGCATTGGAACGGCGCAGAAGTCCACCAACCGGCCGCCGGGTCTGCCCCAGCGGTGGGATTCCGCGACCTCGCCTCTACACATTTTTCCGACGCTATGAGCATACCAGAATGGTCAAGGCCTATCCGGCGGCCTCAAGCACCACGCTGGCCATGGCCACCTGGCCGGTGTGGGTGAGCGAAAGCGCCGCCCGGGCCACGCCCAGCCCGGCCGCGATCTGCGCCGCGCGACCGTGAAACCGGAGCGTCGGCCTGCCGCTCGGTTCCCGCACCACCTCGATCTCCAGCCAGCTCACGCCGTAGCTGATGCCCGTGCCCAGCGCCTTGGCCGCCGCCTCCTTGGCCGCGAAGCGCGCCGCAAAGCTCTCCGCGGCCTTACGCTTGCGCAGGCAATAGGCCTGTTCCGCGACAGTGTACACGCGATCGAGAAACCGCGCCCCGTAGCGCTCCACAGAGCGCTCAATGCGCCCGATCTCCGTCACATCGATTCCCGACCCGACGATCATGACATTGAAGCTACAACATTTCTCGATGTCCGGCCATCGCTGCCGGGCGCGGCTGTGCGCAACCCACCCGGAAAGGCCTGCCAAATTACCTTCGCATGGTACCAGAACCGCGCCGCGAGGCGCGGATGTTCAATTGCGAGGCAGCTTGCGTCTGCTCCTGAACACTGTTGAGGCTATCCCTACCCGGCCCGATAAAGGGGGTATGATGCTCAACCTTCAGGATCGTAACCCCCAGCTGGAAATGGCCACACCCTGGGCCATGCAGATGAAAGCGATTTCAATCGAGAACCCCATGCGCCTGGTGCAGACGCTGACCGGCGCCATCCTCGGCTGCGGGGGATGGGTCCTTAGCCGCGGAGCCAACGATACAGGCACCATCAGCATGCTGTTTGAGTTTGAGCGCCAGGTTTGCGTCGATATATATAGCGTGCTCATTGCCGCCGGCCTTGAGCTCAGCCAGCACGGCCACATCCGCTTTACTGAACTCTGCCAGTGCACCCGCAGCCATCAACAGGAGTGCGGCACCGAGATCGCCAGCGTGGACCTTGAAATTCAAACGTACCCCGTAAGAATGGTCTCCGCCTCCGGCGTCAACAAGGCAGCGTAAGGCATGGGCACGAAGGTCAACCCGCCTCCACCAGCCCATACCTGCGCTGCCAGGCTTCCTTAAGCCGGGCCCACACGCGAGCGCGTTCCGCTTCCGTTGCTTCGGCTTTTCCGTCAGGATTCACAAACCGCGCCGCCTCCACCTTGGCCAGCTCCAGCAGTTCCCGGTCGCGCAGCAGGTTGGCCACGCGAAAGTCAGGCAAACCCGCCTGCCGCGTGCCAAAAAACTCCCCCGGCCCGCGCATGCTCAAATCCAGTTCAGCCAGCTCAAATCCATCCTGGGTGCGCACCATGGCGTTCAGCCGCTCCTCGCCCAGCGGTGAAACCCGCTCGCCGGTAATCAAAATGCAATAGCTCTTCTGCGCTCCGCGGCCCACGCGACCGCGCAACTGGTGCAGCTGCGCCAGGCCAAAGCGCTCCGCATGCTCCACCACCATTACCGTCGCGTTGGGCACGTCCACGCCCACCTCGATCACCGTCGTCGCCACCAGCACATCGATCTCTCCGCGCTGGAAACGCCGCATCGCCACTTCCTTCTCGTCGGCATCGAGGCGCCCATGAAGCAGTCCCACGCGCAGCCCGGCCAGCGGACCCTCGCGCAGCTTTTCATACATCTCCACAGCCGATCTCAGCCCCGACTTCGCGCCCGGATTGGCCTCCTGCGCCGCCTCGGCAAACAGCTCCGCCGTCTTCCCCTTCCGGCCCGATTTGGGTGCCCCAGGTCTCGCTTTTGAGACCTGGGATTCGGAAGCGTCAAGTCCCACCTCGACGCCGTCATGCGAAAAATCCAGCTCCGGCTCATCCTCCTTGCTGCCCTCGATCACCGGGTACACAATGTAAGCCTGCCGCCCCTTGGCTACCTCTCTGCGCACAAATTCCCACACCTCCGGCGCGCGCTCGCCCTCCACGCGCCGCGTCACAATCGGCGTCCGGCCCGGCGGCAGCTCGTCCAGCACGCTCACATCCAGGTCGCCGTAGAGGCTCAGCGCCAGCGTGCGGGGAATCGGCGTCGCCGTCATCACCAGCACGTCCGGCTCGGCCTGATTGGGCTTCTTCATCAGCTTGAACCGCTGCATCACGCCGAAGCGATGCTGCTCATCGACCACCACGAGGCCAAGCTTGTCGAACTCCACCTTCTCCTCGATGAGCGCGTGCGTGCCGATCACCAGCTGTGCCTCGCCGCGGTTGATCTCGCCGCGCGTGCGCCGCTTGCGGTCCTCGTCGAGCCCGCCCGTCAGCAGCACAATCCGCGGCTTGCGCGACGACCGCTCCAGCAGCTTCCTCGCCGCCAGAAAATGCTGTGTCGCCAGGATCTCCGTAGGCGCCATCAGCGCCGCCTGGTAGCCGTTCTCCATCGCCACCAGCATCGCCTGCAGCGCGACAATCGTCTTGCCCGAGCCCACGTCCCCCTGCAACAGCCGTCGCATGGGGCTCGGCGTGCGCATGTCGGCCACGATCTCGCCCAGCGCCCGCTTCTGGGCCGTCGTCGGATGAAACGGAAGCACCTCGCGGATGGCTTCGCGCACGTTGTCGCCGGTCAGAAAACCGATGCCCTGCCGCTCCCTCATGCGCCGCCGCTTGAGTTCGAGGCCAAGTTCCAGAAAGAACAGCTCTTCGAAGATCAGCCGCCGATGCGCCGGCGTGGCCGCGCTTTGCAGCTCGGTCGGCCTGGTCCCTTCGGGCGGAAAATGAGCCTCCCGCAGCGCCGTCTCGCGGTCCGGCAGTGCAAGCCGCGCCAGCATTGCGCGCGGCAGGCATTCGGGCACCGCGCCGCGCACGCCCTCTAACAAGTGAAAGATCGTCTTGCGCTGCCATCGCGAGGCCAGCCGGCTCCCGCCCAGCGACTCATACACAGGCGTGATGCGGCCCACCTCAAGCAGCCGTGTCTCCGCATCGTCCGTCGCGTCCGGCAGCAGCTCAAACTGCGGCTGGATCATCTTCAGATTGCTCGACGAGCGCGACGGCTCGACGCGTCCGTACACAGCCACCGTCTGCCCTGCATGAAATTTTCCGTTGAGATACGTGCCGTTAAACCAGACGCACTTCATCGCGCAGCGGCCCTGGCCGATGGTGAGCTCAAAGATCGGCGCCTTGCGCGTCGTCAGCAGTGCAAAGCCACGCACCTCGGCGATCACGCTGGCCGTCTCACCCGCCTTCAGCTCATCCAGGCTGCGTGGATTTTGCCGGTCCTCGTAGCGGAAGGGAAGATGGTAGAGCAGGTCCTCGGCGGTGAGGATGCCCTTGGGCACAAGCAACTCGGCCACCTTGGGGCCAACGCCGCGCACATACATCACAGGAGTATCGAGGCCGGGCACACTCCGGATGCTAAATGGCGCGCGTCCGCCGGGACAAACGACCCCGCGCCAAGCCGCCCAAACCGCAAGTCATGATGCGGCTGAACCTCGGAATGTGTCACAAACTGCGAAAGGACTTTTTGGGATGAGGCTTTGTAACAGGGCACGACTTCAGTCGTGCCGCAAGAGCCCCAATACTGCACTGGGCTTCAGCCCCTGGGGGAAGTGGATCAGTCAGGCCAGCGATGGATCGGCGTTGCCCTGGAGATATTTGAGCAGCCTGTCGAATGCCTTCTTGTACGCGTCGTGGTCCTTCCAGTTGCTGAAATCGGGAATGAAGTATTCGCGAATCTCGCGAGCGGAATCCTTGCCCGCATCGGAGTCGAAGCACTCCCAGTCGCGCAGCGTGTCGAACGAGCACAGACGAATCGGGAAGAGAACGCGTCGTCCCTCTTTGATCTCCCGTTTGCGGGCCTTCGAGATTTCCGTTCTCACCCACTCGCTCTTCATGCTCTCCGGCGAAAGGATGAGCAGCAGCTTGTCGTGCATCCGGATCGCCGCGTCGATCTCCTCGTGGAGCTTCTTCCCGCCGGGCATGTCCTCGGGCGCGTACCAGCAGCGGACTCCGTTAGCCTGCAAATCGGCGTGAAGCCGCTTCGCGAACGACTCGTCCTTGTGCGAGTAGCTGATGAACAGGGAATAGAATTCGATGCCCGTGCCAACCAGCGACGCCATGTACTGAATGAAGTTTTCGGGTACGCCGCAACCACGCAAGAAGGAGTGCGGAATCTTGCCTTTGGACTTGTAGATGGTGTCGATGCCAATGCTGGATGGGCCGGTATGTTTCACCGTCTCTAGTCCTTCGACCGTGCTCAAATCGACATTGGCAAATGAGGTACTCCCAACTTCCGCCCCGCTCAGGTCCGCCTTATGGAGGTTCGCCCCGAAGAGGTCCGCCCCGCTGAGGTCCGCCCCGAAGAGGTCCGCCCCGCTGAGGTACGCCCCGCTGAGGTCCGCCTCTCTGAGGTCCGCCTCTCTGAGGTTCGCCCCGCCGAGGTCCGCCCCGATGAGGATCGCCCAGAAGAGGTTCGCCCCGAAGAGGTCCGCCTCTCTGAGGTACGCCCCGAAGAGGTC
>Ga0302324_100008818_pt1 | contig 21214 bp, 19 predicted proteins | sample Palsa_T0_1_FD_201949 | JGI IMG/M metagenome (GOLD analysis project Ga0302324, IMG submission 201949) | Peat permafrost microbial communities from Stordalen Mire near Abisko, Sweden - Palsa_T0_1 | ecosystem: Environmental > Terrestrial > Soil > Palsa > Peat permafrost | place: Sweden: Abisko...
GCCATTACTGCGCTGCGCAGATTCATGAAAGCCTTCATGATCTCCGGTGACCGGCCGCGCTCGAAGCCTCGCCCTGTCTCCTCGAGCCGCTCAAACAGTTCACCGATCCGCTCCTTGTTGTTTTCAAGATATTCAATGCCCTCCGGAGTCAAGGAATAAATCTTCTTGTTGTTTTCAGAGGTTGAAGTGGCCAGGCCCTCCTCCTCCAGCATTGTCAAGGTCGGGTAGATCACGCCGGCGCTTGGTGTGTATCCGCCGGCAAGCGTCTGTTCCATCGTCTTCATCAGCTGGTAGCCGTAGCTTGGCTGCTCGGAGAGCAGCTTGAGGATCACGAGCCTTACATCGCCGGCGTCGAACATCCGTCCTCGCCCCTCACCGAAGCCGCGCCCGAATCCGCCCGGCCCGCGCCCGCCAAAGCCACGCTCCGGACCGCGCCCGCCAAAGCCGCGCTCGTGTCCGCAGTGTCTGCGTTCTCCGAATTCGTGCTCTCTGCCGCCGCGTTCCGCTTCGTCGCGTTCTCCCCCTCGATCTTTCCCGCGTCCTGCGAAACGGCGATCCCAACATTCGTTCATTACAAAAAAGTGTGTGTGCATGGTTCTTTTCTCCTTATTCTCGATACATCTCGCGATATATCTTTTCCTTATGAGTCAAACTATATCGCAAGATATATCTTTATGCAAGAGGCAAATTGCTTTTCATCGAACTTCCTACTCCGCGAACGCGCGATGCCGCATTCCAGGGCAATCGCATGAGTTTGTCTTTGTGCCCTGCATGGATGTCGAAGCGACCCTCTGGGGCGCTAGGCCGGGTTGGATCGCGTTCCCAGGGCAGCGCTTCGCTCGCCCTGGGCTATTCTCACGCAGTCCCTCCGGGACCCGAGACGATTTTCCAAGCGAAATGCGGGGTCACCGGGTCTCGGATTGAGTTCATGCGATCGCCCTGTGGTGCATTCCTCCCGTTTGACCCTGCCGGTGCGTCTAACTAGACTTGCAGGCAGGGATTCTCAATGACGTTGCGTACTCTCCGATCGTTTTCCGTTCTACCGGCTTTGGTTTCATGCCTTCTGGCGGCTCTGTCGCTCCCCGCGACCCACGCTCAATCCCCAGGCACCGGTTCCTCTGACAAATCGACCAAGGACCAGAGCTCGTCGCAGAGTTCTTCATCGCCACAAGCACCTCAGGAAAAGGCGCCGTCGCTGATCGACCCGGCGGGGCCTACTGTGTCGCTGACCAGCGCGGAACCCTTGTTCCTGATGGCCGCGGCCTTGAACGCCTGCGGGTACGACGAGGGGCTGGATCAAAGCGCGCCGGTACGCACCCGCGTGCGCGACGAGATCAACCAGGCGCTCGGAAAGAGCGAGGAGGCACGCGCCAGCCGCGACAGGCTGTGCCTGTACATTGCCCAGCACCGGATGACAGGCACGGAGCACGACGTTTCGCAGTACATCTCGCTGGCCCTCTACCTGACGCCGCCCCCGGAGATGGAGCTATCGGAAGACCTGGCGGAGATGCCGCCCGACTCCACCCAGGTGGCGGAGATTGTGCCGCTGCTGAAGAACTTTGTGGCCGCGGTCGATCTGCACGGAATATGGCTGGCGGTGCACCCGACTTACGACAAAGAGGCCGACCGGCTGCACGACCCGCTGTCGAAGATGATCGTGGGAACCGATCTGTATCTCAAGATGCCTGCCTCGACCAACTATGGGCGGCGGTTTGTGGTGGTGATCGAGCCCATGCTCTCGCCCAGCGTGGTGAATGCGCGCATCTATGGCTCCGACTTCATCGTGGTGGTTTCGCCCGTAAACGGACAGATTCGCATGAACGACGTGCGCCACACCTATCTGCATTACGTGATTGAGCCCCTGCTCACCGCGCGCGCCTCGGCCATTGACCGCGCGCAGCCGATTCTGAAAGAGGTGCGCGAGGCTCCCATGGAGTTTCGCTACCGGTCGGACACGGTGCCCTTGACCATCGAGTGCCTGATCAAAGCCATCGAGGCGCGGACCATGGATACGGGGATTCCGGAGTACAGGATTCCCGCCAATGCGGACCGGTCGGACTTGCCTCGGTATGAGCATGAGCGGCAGATTTACCAGCAGAAGGTGGATGCCGTCCGCCTGGCGACGGTGCACCACGACATGACGCAGGGGTTTGTGCTGACGCAATACTTCTATGACCAATTGATCAACTTTGAGAAGGACCCTGCAAGCCTGAAAGACACTGTGGGCGAGATGGTCTACAGCATGGATGTGGACCAGCAGGTGCATCGCGCCCGGCAGATTGAATTCGACAAGGAGTCTGACGGGGAAGTGCTCGGGCGCAGCAAGCCGGTCAAGCTGACAGGGCTTGATCTGGCCGAATCAAAGCTCGCGTCCGGCGATGTGAACACTGCGAAGACGCTGGCGAACCAGGCGCTCGCGGACCAGTCGGACAGCCTGGAGTCAGTTGCGGGCGGGGCGCGCGCCAATTTCATTCTGGCGCGCGCGGCCATCATGACCGGCCATCCGGAAGAGGCCATCGACCGGTTCCAGAAAACGCTGGCCACCAGCAAGGATCAACGGCTGCTGGCCTGGTCGCACATTTACCTGGGCAGGATGCTGGATCTGGACTGCAAGCGCGACGAGGCGGTCTCAGAGTATCAATTGGCGCTCACCGTGCGCGACGGCCAGCAGGACACGAGGCTGGCGGCGGAGCGCGGAGTCAAGACCGCGTACGCCGTGAAGGGCCACAGCTGCGACGAGGATGCAGATGACGCCGCTCCTGGCGCGGGAGCCAAGCCGGACGCAGCAGCCCCGCAGGCAGGACCGCAGTCCGGCCCGCAACCGAACCAGAAGCCGCAATAGGTCGGCGGCGTGGACTGGCGTGGCGTCTAATAGTCTAAGTTGGAAGATTGCAACTGAGGCCTGGAAATCTTTCCTCGCGGAGCCGTCCCCCAAGGTGAAGCAAGCAAAGCAGGACGCGATCGAATTGCATGCGGAAGCTCCTCTGGCTGAACTGGAGGCAGCGCTCGGGCATGGCTTTGCCAGGCGCGAGCGGCTGGTGTGTGCGCTGACTCACCGGTCTTTGGCGCATGAACGGACCCATGAACGGACCCATGAACGCGCTGCGGGCGAACCGATTCCGGCTGCTGGAAATCCAGAAGTTGCGGCCGCGGAAGACAATGAGCGGCTGGAGTTTCTTGGCGATGCTGTGCTCGGGCTGGTGGTTGCAGAGGCGATGTATGAGGCGCATCCGGAGTGGCGCGAGGGCGAACTGACCCGCGTTCGCGCTCAGCTTGTGAGCCGCAAGCACCTGGCCGAGGTCGCGATGGCCATCGGGCTCGGTGCTTACTTGCGGCTAAGCAAGGGAGAAGAACGCGGCGGTTTGAGGAACAGGAGCACCGTGCTCTCGAATAGCATGGAAGCAGTGGTGGGGGCGCTGTTCCTCGACGGCGGACTGGAGCCGGTAAGGGCGTTTGCGCGCCGCTTTGTGATGGGAGAGGTGGCTGAGCAGTTGGCTGAGGAGTTGCGAGCCGGCGCAGCACTGGGCAACTACAAGTCGGCGCTGCAGGAATATCTGCAGTCGAGCAGGGCGGGGACGCCCGAGTACCGGGTCAAGAGCGAGAGCGGGCCCGATCACCGTAAGCGGTTTCTGGTGGAGGTTCGGTTGAACTCCGGTGATGGGGATCCGAGCCTGCCGCTTGCAGGCGGCAAGGGAAATACCAAAAAGCTTGCTGAACAGGATGCCGCGCGACGCGCCCTGGAACTGCTGACGGCGGAAACTCAAGACGGCCAGACAGACTTGCGGGAAGGGAACCAGGAGGAACAAACAGCGGAATGAGCTCCATGGCACAAGGGACGGTCCCAATAGAGGAGCGGGGTGCGCGACCGCGAATTCACCTGCCTACGGTGCCCGAGGCGTTTGCCACGCTGCTTTCGCTTGCGGTGATAGCGCTGTTTGTCAATACCTTTGTGCTGCAGCCCTTTCTCATCCCATCGGAGAGCATGGAGCACACCCTGCTGGTGGGGGATTTCTTGCTGGTGAACAAGCAGATCTATGCGCCGCCTGACCGGTTGAGCCGCCTGCTTCTGCCCTATCGCGAGGTTGCTCGCGGGGACATCGTGGTGTTCCATCATCCGCAGCCGCACCCGTTCTTGATCAAGCGCGTGGTGGGCATCCCCGGCGACAGGCTGCGCATTGAGGACGGGAGGGTCATTGTCAACGGAGTAGCCCTGGATGAACCTTACGCGGCGTTTGAGCCGACGGCTGACAATCCGTTTCACGATGACTTTCCGGCCAAGATGTATACCGATTTTTCGGTAGATCCTTCGGTAGATCCGCTGTGGTGGCACCAGATGCGGAGCCTCACGCGCGACGGAACGCTAGTGGTCCCGCCCGGCGAGTATTTCGTTCTCGGAGATAACCGCAACCACAGCAGCGATTCCCGCTACTGGGGATTCGTTTCGCGGCAGCAAATCGTGGCCCGGCCGGTGATGATCTACTTCTCGCTGACAAGGCCTTCCGCCACCGATGTCCAACAGGCTGCGGATGATAGACTCGGACAGGACAGGCAACTCGCCGCGAAGCTTACGGGGTTCGCGCGCTGGAAACGGATCTTCCACGTGGTGCATTAAAGGCAGGGATCAGTGAACAGTGGTCAGTGATCAGTAAAAGCCCGAAGTACGATCCACCGTTCGCTGACCACTGACCACTGTTCACTGACCACTCATCAAGAGCGACAGGATGACGAAAAAGAAAACTCCGACCCCCAAGACGCAGTCTGAACCTGAGTCAGAAGCGGTTCCAGCACCCGTTGAAACAAGGGTGGAAGAAACGCCCTTTGAAGCAGTGGCGAGCATCTGCACGGTGCTGGTTGTGGGCCTGTTCATTCTCACATTTCTGGGACAGAATTTTGTCATTCCCTCGGGATCAATGGAAAACACATTGCTGGTGGGCGACCACCTGGTGGTGGATCGGATCACGCTGGCTCCGCCCACCGAATGGATGCCGCTGGTTCACTACCGCGAGCCAAAGCACGGCGACATCGTCGTCTTCCTGAAGCCGGCTGCCGACCCGGACCCGGTGGACGGCTCGCCGACATACCCATTCCTCGTGAAGCGTCTGGTTGGCGTTCCCGGCGACCATATTCGCCTGCACGGTGGCACTGTGATTCTCAACGGCGTGGCGCAAGCGCTGCCCGCGGAGGGCAAAGAGGGGCCAACGGCGTCCGAAGAATTTCTGGATGAGTATCCCTCCATTCCGCCGAGCCCGGAGATTGGCGCCACCGAGGCCTGGAGCGTCGATTTTCCCAACCACGTGGAGAACGGCGAGCTGGTCGTTCCTCCGGGCAAGTACTTCATGATGGGCGACAACCGGCACAACAGCCTGGATTCGCGCTACTGGGGCTTTGTGCCCAGGGAGAATATCGTGGGGCGGCCGCTGTTCAACTACTGGTCATTCACGGCCACGGAAGATCAGTTGGAGCAGACGGGAATCCTCAACAATCTGGCCTGGATGGGCCATGTGGCGCTGCACTTCTTCAGCGATACGCGCTGGAAGCGGACGTTTCACCTGGTGCGGTGAGCTGGCAGCTGGCATCTGAAAAAACCATGACAGAACAAGTGCAAGGCCGGCAACGCAAGCGCAGGCCGCTTTGGCTGGCCCTGGCGGTGCTGGTTTTTCTTCTGGTCGTCGCCATCGTGCCGCCGCTGGTGAGCATCAACCGGTACAAGAGCCGCATCATTCATTTGATGTCTGAGTCGCTGGGCAGGCCGGTGCGACTCTCCTCGGTCGAATTGCGGCTGCTGCCCGTGCCGGCTTTCGTGCTGACCGATCTGACGGTTGATGAAGATCCGGCCTACGGAGCCGAGCCTGTACTACACGCCAACACGGTGAAGGCCTCGATACGCCTGTTGTCCCTGTGGCGGGGAAGGCTGGAGATCGGCACCATCACCCTGGATGAAGCCAGCCTGAATGTGGTGCGAACAGCGGAGGGCCGCTGGAATCTCGACCCGCTGTTTCGCACGGCTGCTAAAACCCAGCCTGCAGACGGCAGCGCCGTGCAGGGCCGCAAGAAAAGGGTGGTTCCACTCCCCTACCTGGAGGCAACCAACTCCCGCATCAACTTCAAGAATGGCGCGGAGAAGCTTCCTTTCTCGCTGGTGGAAACCGACCTTTCCTTCTGGCAAGAGGAGCCAGGGGATTGGCGCATCCGGCTTCGCGGCCAGCCGGCTCGAACGGATGTGAGCCTGGACCTTGCCGATACCGGGCTGGTGCGGCTGGAGGCAAGACTGCAGAGTGCCTCGGAATTAAGGCGGCTGCCCATTCATCTGGATATGGAGTGGCGGGAGGCGCAACTGGGCCAACTTGCGCGGCTGCTGATCGGGCGGGATCCCGGGTGGCGCGGAGACTTGACCGGAGAACTGCACCTTGACGGCACTGCGGATGCGGCGCAGATCAGGACGCAATTGCGCGCTACGGGTGTTCATCGCGCTGAATTCGCGCCCGCGGCTCCCATGGATTTCGATGCCAGTTGCGTCTTCTTGTACCACCTCACCGCACGCGCCGTGGAGAACCTGGCCTGCGACTCACCTCTTGGCGATGGCCGGATTCACCTCGCCGGAAACCTGCCGGGCAACGCCGGCCTGCCGCATGTTTCCGTCGAGCTCGACCGGATTCCGGTCGCTGCGGGTTTGGATGCGCTGCGGACGGTTCGCAGTGATTTTGGGCCAGGCCTCGAGGCTGCGGGCACAATCAGCGGCAAGATCAGCTATGCCGGGGTTGGCGCGGAAACGGCCTCGGCTGAAGAGCCTTTGCGGAAAAAGCCGGTTCGGGGCAAACGCGGGGCGAGTGCACGAGCGCCAAAGATGCGTGTACCTGTGCCAGGACCGCTGACGGGCAGCTTCACGGTGAATGGATTTCAACTTAGCGGGGACGGGCTCAGCACGCCGATTCAGGCGTCGAAGCTGGTGCTGGAACCCGTGGCGGCACCGGCACAGAGTCAGACACTGGCCCATCGTCCCGAGAGCATCCCGCCTTCTGCTCTCGAAGCAACCATGACGATTCCAGCGGGAGGTGCGAGTCCGCTGGCGGTGACTGCGCGGCTGGCGCTGCAAGGGTACGAGGTGACGGTGCGGGGGCAGGCCAGCGTTGCGCGGGTCAGGGAACTGGCGCGTGTGGCCGGAATGGCGCGCGTAACTGCGCTGGACTCACTGGCCGGCGATCCCATCACCGTGGATCTAAACGCCGCGGGCCCCTGGCTGCCGTCCGTGAACGCGACCCTTGCCAGCGCCCCGGACGACGCTTCTGTGATCGATGCAACCGACATGCCGCTCGGAGCAACGCCAGCGACTGATGCGGCGGAGCCGACGCCGACGGACATCGTAACCGGCACCGTGACCTTGCATAACGCCAACTGGAAGGCCGATTATCTTGCCAACCATGTGCTGATTGCACAGGCCACTCTGCACCTGGAAAACGCGGAACTGCGTTGGGACCCGGTGGTGTTTTCCTATGGGCCGGTGAAAGGCATCGCCAGCCTCGACCTTCCCACGCATTGCGAGGCGAGCAAGCCCTGCTTGCCAAAGTTTGAGGTCGAGTTCGGCGATCTGGACGCGAGCGTCTTGCAGGCGGCAATTCTGGGCGCGCATGAGCAGGGCACGCTTCTCTCTTCGCTGTTGGCCCGGCTCAAGCCGTCGGACTCGTCGACAGCACCTGCCTGGCCGCCGCTCGAAGGCACGGTGAAAGCGGATTCACTGATTCTGGGTCCGGTCACGCTTACGGATGCTACCGGCTCGCTGCACATTTTACCAAACGGCGCGGAGATCACCGGCCTTGACGCAGACCTGCTTGGCGGGCATGTGCATGGAGCGGGCACGCTGCGCACCGATACTGATCAGGGCAAACCGGCCTATACGCTGGAAGGCCAGTTTGAAAAGCTCAGTCCTGCGCTTGTGGGCCAGTTGCTGGGGCTGAGCTGGTCGGGCCGCACAATCGATGCGGAAGGCAAGATGGGCCTGTCTGGATTTACGGACAAGGATTTGGCGGCCTCGGCGAAGGGAACCCTCCATTTTGACTGGCGGCGTGGGGTGATGGCTGAACAGCCGGAGTCCTCATCTCCGATGGACGCCGTTCCTCCCGCGCTGACCCGGTTTGACCGATGGACCGCGGACGCTGATATTGCCGATGGGAAAATAGCCCTGAAGAAAAATGAAGTTCAGCAGGGTTCGCAAAAGCGCGCGGTTGAAGGCACGCTTGCGTTTGGCAATCCGCCGAAGGTTAGCCTTGCCGCACCGCGTGAAGCGCAGGCGAAGCGCTGATATCTGGTTTCGATACGGATTGCCCTCCCGATAGAATGAACGTATGGCTTTATCTTCAAGTTCTTCCCCTGTAGTGATCCAATGCAAGGGCATTCTCTTCGACATGGACGGCATCCTGATCTCTTCCATTGGATCGGTGGAGCGCAGTTGGACGAAGTGGGCTTTGATGCGCGGCGTTGACCCAACATACGCGCTGGGCATGGTGCATGGCCGGCGCAGCATTGAGACGGTCGCCATCCTCCGGCCTGACCTGGATGCGGCGACGGAAAACGTGATCATCGAAAATCTGGAGATCGAGGACAAGGATGGCGTTGCGGTGCTGCCGGGGGTGCTGGAGTTGCTGGCGAAGTTGCCCAGAAACAGGTGGACGGTGGTAACCAGCGCCACGGGGCCGCTGGCGCGGGTGCGCCTTGCTGCCGGAGGCATTCCGGTTCCGGATCGGATCGTGACTGCGGATGACGTGAGTGAAGGCAAGCCGCATCCGGCGCCCTATCTGGCGGGGGCGGCGCTGCTTGGTTTCGCACCCGAGGATTGCGTGGTGTTTGAGGATGCAGCTTCTGGAACCAAGTCTGCGCGGGCCGCGGGATGCACCGTGGTGGCGACGCCGTTTTCGCATTCCGTCGAATCGCTGGCCGCGGCGCACTATCTGATCGCTGACCTGACCGGAGTCGAAGTCTCGATCTTACCGGGCGACGAAGGATTGCAGCTCAAATTCAAGACGCTGGCTGCCTGACCGGTTATTCGTCTGCCTCGATGCGGCGTCCGTGCGCATCCTGCAGGCGGCGGGAGTTCACTGGATAGAGAGCGGCAAACGCGCGCAACTGGCTGCGGCTGATGGTCATCTCTTGTTCGAACACAAACCAGCGAACCCCCTCGGTGCAGGGCGGCGCGGTGAGCGAGCCCATATAGGTCCAATAGCCGCGGTCGGCGGGGAGCAGGCCGCCGGGATTCACCATATCCGTGACTTTTTCCGAATCGCCGGCCTTTGTGGGCAGGTGAGGCCATAACGCGGCCAGCACTGCGTTGGGCGGCGTGGTGATGTCCTCGACGAGGCGAATGGCGATCACCACAGTTTTGCCGTCGGCGCTCTGGTGCACCAGGTGGATGTTCATGTCGGTGAGCTTGCCCTTGACCGCCTCCTCGCCGGGGTGGTGGAAGTGGAACTGGATCAGGTTGTAGCGCACCCCGCCCACGACGATGTAGCTGCCCGGGTCGGGGCGGACCTGGACAGTGTGGCCGGTGTTGACCAGCGTGACAGCGGTTGAGATGTAGTGGAACTCGATGGGCTGAAGCGTCTTGTTGAGCTTTGCGCCGCGAATGTCGATAGGCGACTGCTCATGGCCCTCCGAGCAGGCCTTGTATGCAGGATCGAGTTTGCCCCAGGCGAGCTCGCCGCGCTTGCCCAGGTAATCCCAGGGTGCGCCAGTGGGCGGCGGGGTGGTTTGCGCTAGACTCACAATCGGCCCCGACACAACGAGGCACACGACGAGCAGCAGATTTGCAGATCGATTCGACACTCTATTCCCTCTGCCTCCGAAAGGATTCTACGGGATAGACGGCATTGCAGTCATAATGGTGGTCGGATTTCGCCTTCGGTATGTCCACTTGCGGGCTCGATCGGCTCGTCATTCAGGAGGGACAAGGGCCAAGGGTTTTTCCAGGGCTTCTTCCAAAGGAAGCGGGCGGCCACAAACACAATGCTAGAGGCGAAAATGGCCAGAAACAAAAGGCCGAATCCGAGCACCACAAGTGGGACTATCTTGACATGCAGTGCCCAGAGCGCAAGAGGCAGAGCGATCCATAGCCCTACACAGATAAAGAGCGAATTGCGGGCTCTGCGCTCCAGTCTTTCGAAACGGTTCATGCCCGAATCCCTCCTCTACAGAACGGACGCGCAGCGCGCCAGAAAGCATTCTAAGGCATTTGTTGGCCTGCCGGGCGGGGTCAGTTAAAGTCCGGCTGGATCCACATGAATTTCTCCTGCACCAGTCGAAATCCGGAAAGCTGCTTGCGGTGCCAGGTGGAGGAGATGGGAACGCCGTTGACCGTTCCATCGACCGTCAGAAGGTCGCTGCCGGTGTTCCGAAACGTCAGCCGGGCCTTCCAAGCGGGATCGTCGCTGTCGCTCAGCTCGGCGACGCCGGTCTTGGAATCGAGCGTGAGATCGAGTCCGTCCTGCACACCGTCGCGGAGTCCGAGGTTCATGCGCTTCGTCGATTCCATGGACATGGAAAGCCAGTGATCGGTTCCGGGGCCGACGCGATATTCCTGCTGCAGCTTCGAGGTAAAGAGCGATTGCGGTCCGGCGGCCGGAACCGTGAAGGTATCGGCGATCCAGAGGCCGGAGTACCGCGACTTTTGCGTTTCCGCCGCGGCGGCCAGTCTTTTTTTATATTGTGTGTGCGACGCGGTGCAGCTCATCAAGCATAGAACGACGCCAAATGCCGCCACGCCGGCTCGAATGGCTCGATCCACTGTTCGTCGCGAGGAAATCTCAGGAGAAACAATCGGCGGCACAGGCTTGCGGAGCGCCACGAGTCGCACGATTCCGAGCAAGGCCGGCGCGGCGAGGAAGATGGTTACCAGCAGCAGATGCGATGAGACGATTTTGACCGGCACGCCGTAGTCCATGTTCAGGAGGAAGATATTGGTCAGGACCGGCACCGCGAGAAGGGCTCCCAGCGTCTCCAGGCGCGGAGCAAGGAGCAACAACCCGGCCAGCACTTCCATTGCGCCGCTGATAATGGCATAGGGCTGCGAGGAGGCCATGAAGACCCACAGCATGTTGAACATGTCCATGCCTCCCACCTGCTGCGAAAGGCGGCTTGGAGTGAGCTCGCCGAACTGCATGGGGAAGACCTTGTCAAAGCCATAGCTGAAGAGAACGATGGCCAGCGAAAAGCGGAGAAAGATGGTGAACCATCCATAGAGCCGGCGGTAATCGCTCCGCTTCCTATCGAGGATGGACCAGACGACGGTGGCGGCGAGGGCCACAATCAACTCGACGAGATGCTGAAGATAGCCGGAAAGATAATCGGCGTCGGGATAGATGAAGAGCTTTCTATGGATGCGGAAGATATGCGCACAGATCCAGGACAGCGCGGCTCTCCAGGGGTCGATGCGGTCGAAATTCCAAAACGGAGAATTCGTCATCAGGAACATGAATCCCGCAAACATGTACAGACCCGTCACGCCGAAGGGCAACAGGTAGCAAAAGCAAAAACGGAACGCGATGCGGGTCGGCAGGCTCCATCGAACGGGCTGCTGCGCGGCTTCAGGCCGAGGATCGCAATCGGGAGTTGCGCCGGTGCCCGGAATCGACTCCGTCATTGCTCATCTCCTTCCAAAGTCCCTGCGAGGGCGAAGGGCCACATTGAACGGCCGCAAATTTGTTGAACAAGGGCAGAAGTTGCATTGAACGCACGTCCCTCGCAGCTTAGGTTCCTAATCTTTTCTTCGCGTCCGATGTGATAAAGAATAACCCTGTGAGTTAAGGTTCGTGGCTTCCCACCCTTTTCGCAGAGAACGCGAGGAGGATGGGGCACCCTCCGCTTGCGGCTGATCGAGGGCGGGGCGCTCGGCTCAGGGTTCTATGGAATTTTGACAATGAGGGTCTGCTGCGCACCGAAAGGGTCGCCCGGCAAAGTAAAAGGCGATCCGGCGACTGAAGTGAGTGCGCCGGCGGATTGGTTGATGGTAAAACTCCAGACGCTGGGTATGTCGGGCGCGATCAACACTCTTCCCGTGGGATCGATTTGCATGAATTCGTTAGCTACTCCAGCAGAAGTTGGATCGGAAAGTGGTGTTGTGCCAATAGTTCCGTTTCCTGAGTCCACAGCGAACGTCTGGATAATTGGCGAATATCCGCCCGAAGCGAGTGGCAGTTCCGCACCCACAAACATGAATTCGTTGTTCGGCGTCATCACAGCAGGCGTCCCAAGGGTGTCGTTGTTGGGAAAAGGCGAACCCGGAATGGCTGTGAGCGCGCCACTGTTCGGGTCGATAGCGAACACATAGGTATCGCCGGCTGTAATCACATTCAGAGAGTTTCCCGATGGGCTGGTGAGAAGCTGGACGTTTGAATCGGAAGTGGCGGATGAGGTGGCCGCAGGGAATGGCGAACCCGCGATTTGGGAGATATCCCCTGCGGTTGGGTCGATCGTGAAAGCAAAGATACCCGACCCCTCAGGACTTGATCCGTCCGCGTAGATGAACTTTCCAAGTGGGTCGATGACTGGGTCAATAATCCACCCCTGGGTAGTGGTGGCCAGCACCAGCTGATTCGCATCGTTCAGTTCGCCATTGCCGGGATTGATGGAGTATTGATTGATCTGAAATACGTCAACGAAGCCATCCGGCCCCTGAGCCATGCCAGCTGTGAAGAAGCGTCCATGCTGGCTGTCCATCAGGAGGTTGTAGTAGGGATTGGCAGCCCCGGCGATGTGAAACGGGGAGCCGTCGATTAAGGTCAACTCACCGCTTGCGCCACTGATAGAAAGAATCCAGACAGCCGTTGTTGCTTGATACTGGTCGAACCCCACAAGGTAGATGAAATTTCCAAATTGGGCTGCCACGGCTTCTTCGGGGAGCTCAAGGATGTTTTGGGTCGCAACCACCGCGGCGCCGATTTCTCCCGTGGTTGGATTCAAAGGGGCCACCTGGAGCTCGCTAGCGAAGTTAATGCTATAGATAAACTCTGAGCCGGATGCGGGTCCGGTTGGAGTGACAGGCTGGGATGGCTGGACCGGAGTGCTTGCAGTGGACCCGTCGCCGCACCCGGTCAGGCTTGCGAGGCTGAAGGTGAGCGCAATGGTGATGATGGCAGAGGTGATCTTGACGCTAGCCATACGCATTCCCATCTGTGGATCGCATTCGATTCCTGAACAGATTTTAGAAAACAAGTTTAACTCCAAACCAGCGAGGACGGGGATGATTCCAAAGTGCTCTCTTGGAATGTGCGCGATGCCACGGAAGATGGGCTAAGCGTGGAAGAGCACTATTCTAAAACTCAGCCGAGCGGATTCATTGGCCCCACAAACATTTCGGGCCTCTGCGCGGAGGCAGAGGCCCGAACTTGCTTTCAACGAACGAGTGTGTGAAGGCCGCGGTTACTTGGCTGCGGTTGCCGTGATTCCCGCTTGCTCGGCCAAGGCTGCGGCCTTGTCGGTGGCTTCCCAGGTGAAATCCGGCTCGGTGCGGCCGAAGTGGCCGTAGGCTGCCGTTTGACGGTAGATGGGACGGCGCAGGTTGAGGCTCTCGATGATCCCCTTGGGCGTGAGCGAGAAGTTCTTGCGGACCAGTTCGGTCAGCTTGGCTTCGCCCACCTTGCCAGTGCCGAAGGTGTCGATGCGCACGCTGACCGGCTCGGCCACGCCGATGGCGTAGGCGAGCTGGACTTCGGCGCGATCTGCCAATCCTGCGGCTACGATGTTCTTGGCGATGTACCGGGCCATGTAAGCCGCTGAGCGATCGACCTTGGTCGGGTCTTTGCCTGAGAAAGCGCCGCCGCCGTGACGGCCTGCGCCGCCGTAGGTGTCCACGATGATCTTGCGGCCGGTGAGGCCGGTGTCGCCCATGGGACCACCTATGACGAAGCGGCCAGTGGGGTTGATGTGGTACTTGGTGTGTTCATCGAGCCACTCGGCAGGGAGCACCGCCTGGATGACGTGCTTGAGGATGTCGGCGTGCAAGTCTTCATTGCTGACGCTCTCGGAGTGCTGGCTGCTGATGACCACGGCGTCAATGCGCGAGGGCTTGTGGTTCTCGTCGTACTCCACCGTGACCTGGCTTTTGCCGTCGGGCCGCAGGTAGGGCAGCTTGCCGGACTTGCGAACGGCGGTGAGCTGACGGGTGAGCTTGTGGGCCAGCGAAATGGCGGCAGGCATCAACTCCGGGGTTTCGTTGGAGGCGTAGCCGAACATCATTCCCTGGTCGCCGGCGCCGCCGGTGTCAACGCCCTGGGCGATGTCGCCTGACTGCTTGTTGATGGACGAGATCACCGCGCAGGTGTTGGAGTCGAAGCCGTAGAGGGCGTTGTCGTAGCCGATGGAGGCAACCACGCCGCGGACCAGGCTCTGGAAATCGACGTAGGCCTTGGTGGTGATTTCACCGGCAATGACTACCAGGCCAGTTGCGGTGAGGGTTTCTGCGGCGACGCGGCTGTAGGGGTCCTGTTCCAGGCACGCGTCCAGAATGGCGTCAGAGACCTGGTCGGCAATCTTGTCGGGATGACCTTCAGTGACTGACTCAGAGGTAAACAAAAAGCGATCGCTCAAATCAAAACTCCTTCCCATTGAAGGGAGATAAATTATCGAATTGCCGCTTGTCTTTCGCTCTATGGTAAATGCAAGAGGGGGTCGCGGGCAAAGCAGAACAGCGAATGGGGAATAGCGGCGGCTCAAGAGGGCTGATTGCCGTTTGAACCGCGCAGGCGTCGGCGCATCCTGAGGCAGCAAGGCTATTGCAGCGGCTCGGTATTTCCTACTGCCCGTTATAGCCCGACCCTATCGGCCAAGAATGGAAAGAGCGCGTGAGACCAGATGGTGGGCTGAGGAGACAACTCCGTCGAGCGCGGCAGCCTGGTGCGCGGGCAGAAGCGTGGACCACCAGCCAGCCCGGATGCCCAGGTAGCGCACCGTGAGGAAGGCGCCGGCGGCGACCAGAAGCATCAGCAGGATAGTCCCCGCCCAGCGCAAACGGAGTTCAATCGCATCGCGGCGCAGCATGCGGGCTTTGCCCACATTCGCCGCAAACGCTGTCCAGCCGCTGTCGTCATCGGTGACCTGCCCGGAGGCGCGATAGGCGTTGAGAAATCGCTCCGTCCAGTCCTGCTGGTCAAGCCCCAGGGCTCCGGTATATCCACGGACAATGCCTTTGGAGAGTATGCCCCCGGGAAGCAGACGGAACCTCTCCTGCTCCAGGGCCACCAGGTGGCGCTGGCTGATTTTGGTAACTGCGGTAATGTCCTCAAGCGCAACGCCGCGGGAAAGCCGCTCCATGCGCAGGTCTTCACCAAAGTTGCCCATGTTCGACCTGAAAACGAGTAACGTACCCTAAAGTTTCTTTTTCCACAATACAGAGAGTTGTCTGTCTCGTCAAAGAAAAAACGAGGTTCTCCCTTTGTTTTCTTCATTCTGGGATGGTTACGTCGGTTCGGGACTATTAATGAACTAGACACTCCCCGTCTAGACTCGGATGTGCCATTGGTCACGGATGGTTGCCCAAGCCTGTGCAAAACCGGTACTTATCCTGTCGCAGACGGTCGGATGCGCCGGACTGATACCCTGAAAGGCGAGGGTCGTCATGGCTGTTACGCCCTCGGAGCCAGACTCGAGAAATGAATAAGCTCATCTTTGCCAACTTGGTACACCGCCCGGTCCGCTCGATTATCAGCGTGCTGGCGGTGGCCATTGAAGTGATCATGATTCTGTCGATCGCGGGTGTCTTCATGGGCATGTTGAACGACACCAAGCAGCGCACCAATGGCATTGGCGCGGATCTTATGATGCGGCCGCCGGGTTCCAGCATCTTTGCGGGGATGAGTGGCGCGCCGATGCCGATAAAAATTGTGGATGTAATCCGCAAGCTGCCTCATGTGGCTGTGGCTTCGCCGGTAAACCAGAAGTTCAGCACGGCCGGCAAGATCGAGATCCTTTATGGGATCGACTACGACAGCTTCGCCGCCATGAGGCCGTTTGAATTTGTTGCCGGCGGGCCGTTTCAAGGACCCAACGATGTAATTGTCGATGATCTATTTGCAAACTCCGACAAGGGCTATCATGTGGGCGATACGATTCAGATTCTCAATCACCCATTTCGCATTTCGGGAATTGTGAAACGCGGCAAGGGCGCGCGTAGAATGATGCCGCTTGACACCATGGGACAGATTACCGATGCCGAAGGCAAGGCTTCGGCGTTTTTTATCAAATTGGACGATTCCCGCAACGACGACCTTGTCGTCCAGGAGATTCATGCGACGCACGGGCTGGAGGAGTATCCGGTTGAGAGCGTCGACGACTGGATGAATCAGATGACTCCGGACAAGATCCCTGGCTTCAATATTGCTCTCAATGTGGTCACGTTTATCGCCGTGGTGGTGGGATTCCTGGCGATTTTTCAATCGATGTATACAGCAGTGCTGGAGCGGACGCGGGAGATCGGCATTCTCAAGTCGATGGGCGCATCGAAGATGACGATAGTGGACGTGATACTGCGCGAGACCGCGGCGATGGCGCTGGCCGGCGTTGTGCTGGGGATCGCAGGTACGTTCGGGGTCCAGTTGCTTATGGTGCACGTGTTCCCCATGCAGCATTTCGAGATTACCGCGATGTGGATTGCAAAGGGAGCGGGCATTGCGTTTGTGGGAGCGATGTGCGGCGCGCTCTATCCGGCATGGATGGCGGCGCGGAAAGACCCGATCGACGCGCTGGCTTACGAATAGACTTTGAATCGATTGTCTCTCTCGCGATTGTGGTTTAACGTAAAGGTGTCGGCTGCGGCAAGAGGATTGAGGAAGAGACGATGGCAACCACAACTCAAATTGCGCTCAGCGAATACCTACGGACCAGCTACCGCCCGGACAGGGAGTACGTTGACGGGGAGTTGCAGGAGCGAAACGTGGGCAAAACGGATCATGCACGTGTGCAGGCGCTGCTGGCGGCTTGGTTTGTCGCTCATGAAGCTGAATGGGGCGCGCTGGTTACAACCGAACAGCGCGTAATGGTTGCGGCGGAACGTGTACGCATTCCCGACGTGACGCTGGTTCGTCCTGGCGCCTTGAATGAGGACGTTCTGACTGTGCCGCCGCTATGCGTGATTGAGATCCTGTCTCCCGATGACACGTATTCAAAGACCTGGGAAAAGGCGCAGGACTACCGAAGAATGGGTATCGAAAATATATGGCTGATCGATCCTGGGACCCGCAGCGGACAGGCGTCGATTTCCGACGGATGGCGAGAGACTGTGGAATTCGAGATTCCGGGTACACCGGTCCGGTTGAATCTCGCGGATCTCTTCGGCAAGCTTGATCAATCGCGGATGGCATAGACAACCGCAGTCAGGCAGCGGCACAGTCGTCGCCTTGCTTCGATTCAGCCTGTTGCTTCTCGGCAACGGAGAGGCGAAGGCCCAGAGTCTTCAAGACGGCGACCAGCGTTTTGAGAGTTGGATTGCCTTTTGGTGATAGCGAGCGATAGAGGGACTCCCGACTGATGCCGGCTTGGGCTGCCACTGCGCCTAGACCACCGTAGGCCTCGGCGACCGCGCGTATGGACAGAAGAGCGCCGCCGCGCTCCTTGGGGTTGTCGAGCGATTCCATGGCAATTTGCAAAAGCGCGATGGCAAACTTTCGGTCCTCACGCAGTTCTTTAACTTCCCATTCGTGATGAGAGCTCGCTCCAACAAGTTTCTTCATGGTTGCCTCCGTTTCCAATCTGCCCAAAATGCTTTTGCGCGTGCGATGTCTTTCGACTGACCTCCCTTGTCCCCGCCGCACAGAAGGATGACGTATTGCTGGCCGTGCCTCCCGCAATACACCCGGTATCCGGCTCCGACGCGGATTCTCAATTCCACCACGCCCTCGCCAACCGGCTTCCAGTCTCCCAGGTTTCCATTTTCGACTTGTGCAAGCCGAAAGACGATTCGAGCTTTCGCCATCTCGTCTCGGACCGTCGCGACCCACTCTCTGAACGGGTGTCGTCCGTTGGCTTCCCGGTAGTGGAGGAGCTCAATCACGAGTAAGTGTAGCATAAAAGCTACAAGCTGAAATCTGATCCGGAGGGCTGATGCACGGACATTAAGACACTGGCAGAAAGCCATTTCGGCGAAGATCGCGATATGCGGCCTTGTACGCTGGAAAATCGCCGTTCCATATATTAAAGACTCCAAACCGTTTCTCGATTATTTTTACTTGAATGGCTCTACTCTCGATCCGTCTTCTTAATGTCTCCCTGTGGCCCGCACCGCAGACAAAAAGAACTCGCCGGTAAATGTCCTCACCCAATTTTCTGATCCAAAACTCTTCACGGATGGGCCATTCGCATGAGAAGTACTTCTGCATTCGCCTTCGGCTGTCGAATTCATGAGGAATACCCGGCGGTCCGTCGGAGATTTCCAATGAATCTCTCTCCCCGCCATACGGATCGCAAAAAATATGCCGTAGCTGCTGTTGTCTGGCAACCTCAAACGCAACCGACCGACGTTTCAGTGATCTAAGTGCATCCAGATGGCTTTCTTCGGCGATCAGGCTCGGAGCATAAATTTTGATCGATCTAATCAGCAGTTCTCTAAATTTCTTCTGCGTTTCGTTTTTCGGATCGTCCAGCCCGCTGTCCTCGGGATAGGTCTGTGCCGCTTTATGATCGCATCCGATTAGGAAGACCAAGTTCATTTACCTTGTTTTCGCGAAGTTCCAGTCGATCAACAAAAAATCCGTCCTGCCCGTCAATTCAGGTACATCGTGCGATACAGCGTATCTCTCTGCACGGGCTTGAAGCCGGCGTCTCTAATGATTCTGCGCAACTCTTCTTCGGTGGTGCAGTTACTGGTGCCTGCCGCCTTCACTACATTTTCTTCTAGCATCACGCTGCCTACATCGTTACCGCCGAAGTGGAGGCCTACTTCTAATACCTTCAATCCTTGAGTTACCCAACTGGCTTGCACGTTTTCGATGTTATCGAGATATAACCTTGAGATAGCTAGGACCTTTAGATATTCGACGCTGGTTGCTTCTTCCCAGCCGCGGCCCCCCAGGGCGGTGTTACCCGGCTGGAAGCTCCACGGGATGAAGGCTGTGAATCCGCCGGTTTCTTCCTGCAATTGCCGCACTACTTCAAAATGATTTATCCGCTGCTCGAATGTCTCGCCTACGCCGAACATCATTGTCGCAGTAGTACGCATTCCAAGCTCATGTGCTGTCCGGTGGACGCTGACCCAGTCTTCGGTGCGGCACTTGAGACGCGCGATGCGGAAGCGGACGTCGTCGTCGAGAATTTCGGCGCCGCCGCCGGGGATGGAATCGAGGCCGGCATCGCGCAGGCGGATGATGGTGTCGCGCAGGCTCAAGTCAGAATATTCGGCGATGGCTAGGACTTCTGACGCCGACAGGCAATGCAGCCAGATTTGCGGAAAGCGCTGCTTGATGCCGGTGAAGAGGCGCTCGAACCAATCGATCTTGAGGTCGGGATGGATGCCGCCCTGCATCAGTACGCCCGTGCCGCCCATCTCCAGGGTCTCGGCGATCTTCTCGTAGATTTTTTCAAACTCGAGAATGTAGCCTTCTTTCGCTCTGGGGCCCTTGAGCGGGCGGTAGAAGGCGCAGAAATTGCAGTACTCGGTGCAGAAGTTTGTGTAGTTGATATTGCGATCGATGATGTAGCTGACCACTCCCTCGGGATGCAGGCGGCGGCGCACCGCATCAGCCTCGAAGCCCAGACCGATCAGGTCAGGGGAGTTGAAGTGGTCGAGTGCCTGCTGGCGCGTGATGCTCATGCTATCTCGATTCTAGCAACTCGCGCGTTTCAAGGGCGAGTCAGTGCGGATCGATATTGCGATCTCTCTGCTTTTCGGCTCGTGAGCGGAACAGGAACAACCCACGATTCCGCACGGGGCGGGGCTGCGTGCGCGAAAGATTCGAGGCGGTTGAGATGCCGCTGAAGAGGACGAAGAAGTCCCAGAACGCACGAAAAACGCTTTTCTTCTTTTCGATGGCCATGGGGAAGAATCTCCGCGACCCAGCTTCGTGGATTACTGATCGCTCTGTTAGTTAGAGGAGCGCGGGGTGCTTAGGTTGCTGTATCTTTTTCGGATGTCTCGCGATTTAAGAAGGTGTCGGACCATTCTGGACTCGCAAAAGGCCCAGTGGCTCGGCCAATAGAGAGTGGCTGCGAAGGTCAAGTAAGCCACCAAAAAACTCGGGAAGCAATTCGCAAATGAGGCCGAAAACAAGTTCGGCTAGCATTTCGAGGAGTACCTGCATATTGTTGCCTACGCATTCCGATCATTTCGGGTTCTGCTAGGTCTGATCTTTGGGGTTCTTCGACACGGGCTTTGGCGTGGGCTTGGCTTTTTTGGCCGGGCTGGAGACGCCGAAACTCATCAGGACAAAGCCGAAGCCCTTGCGCAGTGAGTCGAGGACGGTCAATATTTCCACTCTTTCCTTTTCGCCGCGCCCTGCATAGCATCGGATCCCTTCAGCTCGGCAGTTCCTGAACGGCTCATTTACTGGCTGACGGCGGCGGAGCCGTCATGGCAGCGGGCGTCTCGCTGTGCAGGATCCCGATCGCGGCTGGTGGCAACGGCTTATCGGCGTTGGCCAGAAGCTGGCTTACTTGCCACATCTGTGTTTCTGTCAGGACATCTTTGAACGACGGCATGCCGGTGAGGCGGATGCCGTTGGCCACCTTCCAATAGGTTTCGCCGGGCGGGTCGTCGGTTACGCCCATCATGGTTTCAGAGCCGTGGTGGTGCATCTCCCACAAAGGCGGCGCGTCGGGATACATGTGCGGGCCGAACGCGGACGGTTTGCCGGGAAGGCCATGGCAGGAGGCGCATTGGTCATGATAGATTTGCGCGCCGGCCACCAGGTTGCCCTCATCGGGCTGAATGGGCGGCGTCTTGATCAGTTCCTTGTCAATGCGCGCGTTGAGCGGACCGTGGACGATCTTGCTCTCCATGGGAAACGGCTTGTCTGCAACGGCCACGGGTGGGTGGCCAAAATGAAGCCATGCCAGCACGCCGAGCGGCACCAGGATGACTCCGAGGATGATTCCCAGCAGAAATTTGCCCATACGTGAAGGGACTCCTTTGACCCTCATCCTAGTGTATTGGAGTCGCTTCCGGGGGGTGCGCCCGCGGTGTTTTGTTCGCCCGGGCGCAGAGAGCCGCTGCATCGCGATTGTTGGGCTGAATCCGGGGCAAAAG
>Ga0302324_100008823_pt1 | contig 21210 bp, 20 predicted proteins | sample Palsa_T0_1_FD_201949 | JGI IMG/M metagenome (GOLD analysis project Ga0302324, IMG submission 201949) | Peat permafrost microbial communities from Stordalen Mire near Abisko, Sweden - Palsa_T0_1 | ecosystem: Environmental > Terrestrial > Soil > Palsa > Peat permafrost | place: Sweden: Abisko...
CTCGCCGAACGGTTGCGGCGCGAAGGCCATGCCGTGCTCGAGTCGGTGGAGCCGGGCGGGACGCGCATCGGCCAACAAATCCGGCGCATTCTGCTCGATCCCCAGTATTCCGAGCTCCGCCCCACCGCCGAGCTTCTTTTGATGTTCGCCGCCCGCGCCCAGAATGTCGAGGAGTCGATTCTTCCCGCGCTCGATCGGGGCGAAATCGTCGTCTCCGATCGCTTCACCGACTCTTCCATCGCCTATCAGGGGGCCGGCCGCGGTTTGGGCTGGGACACCGTGCTCGCCGTAGACCGCATCGCCTGCCGCGGACTGAAACCCGACCTGACTCTATGCATCGACATCGATACGGAGACCGGCCTGGCGCGCGCTCGTTCGCGCAATCGCAACGAAACCGCGAAAAGCGAATCGCGGCTGGACGAGCAAGCGGTCGAATTCCACCAAAAAGCTCGCGACGCCTACCATGAGCTGGCGCGGCGCGAACCCGAGCGTTTCAAGTTGATCGACGGCAGCGGCGCTCCCGACGCCGTGGCCGAGAAGGTCTGGAATGAAGTGACAAATCTGCTGTCCGGCCGGCTCAGCCCACCGTCTTCCGCTCGCTGATCCGGTCCACTTCCACCACCAGGAATCCCTTCGGATCCACGCGAAACGCGGGCGTAAACTTCGCTCCCCACACGATCTCGTCGTGGCGGTAGGAATATTGGGAGTGCACCACCTGGCTGAACGTATCGTCGAATCCCTGAAGCAATATCAGTAGCTCCGCCGCCACGTTCGCCAGATCCTGTGGGGTCTTGCCTTGCAAGGGGCTGGTTGCGTCGATCGGATGCACCACGGTCCAGGTCAGCGGGAAGAAAAGGATCGCTGGACGCTCCAGCGGCAGCTCCACGAAGTCGCGTTTGAGCTGGCCGTCGACGTTTTCCACCGTCATCAACAGCACGCGCGCTTCCACATTCATCAACACGTTGCTGCGAGCGTTCGCCACGCGGAATTGCAAGCTGTGGCCGTCCTGATAGGGGGCCACCAGCGCGCGGTCGCTAAACATAATGCGCGCGGACGGTCTCGAGAATCGCCCGTAAAGCAATCCCGTGACCAGCGCGAACACCATCAGGCCTGTGGCGGCTTCGATTGCAGACACCGTATTCGCAGCTCCACCCGTCGGATAAATGTTGCCGTATCCCACCGTCGTGAGCGTATGCACGCTGAAGAAAAACGCGTTAAGGAAAGCACTCAGCTCCGGTTCGGTTCCGCGCAGATTGTGGATCCCGACCGCAATGTAGGCCCAAGCAAACATCAAGTTGACTGCCAGAAACACCACCAGCACAATCGCCAGGAACCGGGTCCACGTGGTGTCGATCATATGCAGGTAGAGATTCGCGTCCCGCCAGCGTAGGCCCTTCCTCTGCACATTGAACGAACCGTCCTTGTTGATGGTGCGGCGCAGCTCTCCGCTGAACTGCGTCGTCAACCCTGGATCGAAGGATTCCTTGCGCATGGGAAAGACTCAGAATAACCCAGCCGCGCACCGGCCGAGGCCGAGGGCTGAAAGTTTCGTCGCCATCGCGGCATTTCGGAGGTGAGACCGGCAAACCGCGCCGGGACCTTTAGGAGAACATCATGAAAGTTCAAGCCAGTAGTCTGATTGCGCTCGTTGCCTTAGCGGCGTGCTTCGCCATGTTGTCGATCCGGAGCCTTTCGGGGCAGCCCCGCCGGGCGAGCGAGTACCGCGTCAGCGGACCCTATGTCCACGAGAACCTGTCGGTATTTTTGATTCACGGCCAAAGCCGTCCCACCACCCGCTTGGTCACGCTCGAACAGGCGGTGGCCGAGCACAAAGTCGTCGTTTACGAAACGCGCAATGTCAACGAGCTCGCCATCGAGAACGTCTCCGGTGAAGACATATTCATCGAGTCGGGCGACATCGTCAAGGGCGGCGCGCAGGATCGGACGTTGAAAGACGATTTCATTCTTCCCACCAAGTCGGGCCGCGTGAACATCAGCGCCTTCTGCGTAGAGCACGGGCGCTGGACCCGGCGGGGCGAGGAGTCCGTCGCCACCTTTAACTCGGCCTCGGATGCTTTGGCGACCAAGAAGCTCAAGCTGGCGGTGAAGAGTGAGGGCAACCAGCGCGAGGTCTGGAATCAGGTGGCGGCTGCTCAAGCCAGCCTGGCGAGTTCCCTGCGGGTCGACGTGCGCGCCGCCCCCGCGCCCACCAGCTTCGCCATGACCATGCAGACGCCGGCGGTTCAGAAGTCGATCGACGGCTACCTTCGGGAATTGAAAAATCTGGTGGACGGCAAGAACGACGTCATCGGTTACGCGTTCGCCATAAACGGCCAGGTCAACAGCGCCGACCTGTATGCTTCGCACGATCTGTTCGCCCGGCTTTGGATGAAGCTGCTGCGGGCCAGCGCTGTGGAAGCAGTGTCCGAGTTCGACTCCGCCAAAAAGTTCGCGCCGGCAACCGTAGCCGCCGTGACGGCCGCGCTGCACGACGCCGATTCGGGCAAAGCGTCCGCCCGCCAGCTCACCGACCGCACCAGCCTGGTGGTCCGCGAGACTCCGCGCAACATTCTCTTCGAATCGCGCGATCGCGCTCAAAACGACGCCTGGATCCATCGCAACTATCTGACGAAGTAGCGCGGTTTTGCTACCTTGGAGCGAATGTGCAGGAACATCAAAACGCTCTTCAATTTCGACCCGCCCGTGACTGAGGAAGAAGTTCGCGCCGCGTCGCTTCAATTCGTGAGAAAAATCAGCGGCTTTCAAAAGCCTTCGAAGACCAACGAACACAGGTTTCTGACGGCCGTGGATGAGATCGCGGCCGTTTCCACCCGGCTTCTTCATGCGCTTGAAACGAATGCGCCGCCCAAGAATCGAGACGAAGAGGCCGCCAAGGCGAAAGCGCGCGCGGCGGAAAGATACGGCGCTTGAAGCCCCGAGAGATCGACGCTTGTCTCGCCCGTCTGACGAAAGTCTGCCAGGCTCTGCCCGAAGTGACGCGTCGCGACATGGCGGGCCACGCCGGTTTCTCAGTCCAGAAGCGCACGTTCGCCTATTTCTTGAACGACCATCACGGCGACGGCATCGTCTCGCTGGCCTGCAAGGCGCTGCCCGGCGATAACACCGCGCTCGCGGCCGCTCAACCGGCCCGCTTCTACTTGCCTTCCTACATCGGGCCGAGAGGCTGGGTCGCGCTGCGCCTGGATGTAGGCAAAATCGATTGGGATGAGGTCGCCGAACTCGTCGCGGGCAGCTATTCCCTGATCGCGCCCAAGCGTCTGGCGAAGCTGGCTGGCGAAAGCTAACATCCCGATTACCGCGCACGTTGAAGCGGGCAACGGGCCTCGGCTATACTGTCAACTTGCGATGACCGCGCGCCACTTGATTTTCCGGACGGATCGCTGTGGCGATGGGCACTCGCAGGCCGCCTTGTTTCGTCCGCTGAATCGGTTCTTACAAATATGGAGTAGACGTAAAATGCGCAAGCGTGACATAAAACAGATTGCCCTAGTCATCCTGATCCTGACAGTTTGCCTGTTTTCTCCCGCTTGTCTGTATGAACAATTTCAGTTGAGCCCCACAACAACTTTATCTTTCGCCCAAACCGCTGGCTACAATCTTACGTTTAGCTTTTTCTACGGTTATACTTACGGCACGAAAATCGAGAGGTACCTTGGTGGCAATATAGTACATTCGCCGCCGACCCTGACGCCCGTCGACTCCACTCCGCCTCCCGACCAGCCCACGATTTCGCCAACTGGCCAAGGTGCAAGCAGCAGTTCATCCTCTGGATCATCCAGTTCCTCGAATGCCCGCGGACTTCGCCCTTTGGCCGGAGCCGCGGCCACAATCGTCCGCACACTCTACATCCCGGACAGTTTTACCAAGAGCATTCTGGTTATCGATGGCAATACCACACTTCAGACCGGCAAGATCACTCCAGCGGGCCAGCCCTGGGATGTAGTCCTGTCGCCGGACAACTCCACGCTCTACGCCGCTGTGTTTCCGCCCCAGGGAAGCACCACCGGTTCCATCGCGGTCATCAGCACGGCCAGCCAGGCCATTACGCGCAGCATCTCGCTGCCGGGCGCATATCCGCAGTGGTTAGCTATTTCGCCGGACGGCGCGACGCTCTGGGTCACCAATAGCGCTCTAACGTACGCCAGCGCCGGCGGGACGGATTCTCTGTTGGCTATCGACACCGCCAGCGGAACGGTGAAGGCGACCTTGCAGCCGCAGATCTTCAACGAAGGCTCGGTTGGCCGTCCCGTGGTCGCGCCGGACGGTCTTACCGTTTACGTGCCGGTGTTTTCAGGTTTTCAGACCATCGATACAACTACTCTTCAGGCCAACTATCTGATCTACGTCCCGACCGCGCTTCTGGTCACGCCACCGCCACACGCAGTCTTTTCTCCGGATGGGCGGTACCTGTACGCTGCTAACTATTCGTCGATTTCCATCGTCGAAGCGGCCACCGGCCAGCGAGCCGGGTCGATCAGCCTGCCCAACAGTTCCGCGCAGATCAGCGATCTTATGATCCTCGGCAGCGGTGGCTTCTTGCTTGCCGCCGACGAGAATTCCGGAAACCTTTACACCATCAATCTGGCCACCAACACTGTTGTCGGGACCACCCCTCCTGGGTCTGGAGTAACGCCAGGCAAGGGAATCCTTCAGCTTTTTCAACTGCAATGAGACGCCCAATGCATAAACGCGATCTTCTGATTTTCTGTCTCGCTTTCGCTCCGTCGGCACGGGGCGCGCCGCCGCCTTTCATCAACGGCCATACCAATGGCGGCGGCGCTCGCAACGCGGCCAGCTACATGCCGCCGTCGCTGGCAGCCGGTGCGATCGCACAAGGCTCCCTATTTTCTTTGTTCGGCTCCGCACTCGGACCGGCGACGGGAGTCTCGGTCTCGGCGTTTCCGATCCAGCCCAGCTTCAACGGCGTATCGGTCGCCGTCACGCAAGGATCCACGACTGTGGCCGCGCTCCCGGTCTACGTCTCGGCCGCGCAGCTCAATCTGATCATGCCTTCCAAAGCGCCGTTGGGGCGGGTGATCATCCAGGTGACCTACAACGGACAAACCAGCAATCTCGCTCCGGCGACGGTGGTTGGGTCCAGCTTCGGAATTTTCTCAGTGGCCGGCGGAGTGGGGCCCGGGATCTTCACCGACTACCTGAGCGCCTCGGTTCCACAAGTTATCAACTCGCTGACGCAAACCGCCGCACCCAACCAAACGGTCACCATCTGGGGCACCGGACTCGGCGCGGTGCCGGCCGACGACGTAGCACCCACGGCCGGAAACCTGTCGGCCGAAACCGAAGTGTTCGTCGGCGGAGTCGCGGCCAGCATCCAATACCACGGACGCTCGCCCTGTTGTTCCGGAGTGGATCAGGTAGTTTTCACGGTTCCCGCGAGCGCGCCGCTGGGATGCTACGTGCCTGTGGCCGTCCGGACCGCCGGGACCACGGTGAGCAACGTGGCCACTATGGCCATCGCCGCGAAAACCGGCGGCCCGTGCTCGGACAACTTCAATGCGTTGGAAAAACCGATTCTGGCGGGCCAATCCACGGGCGTAGTATCGCTTGATCGAGTGGCTACCACCGTGGACGTAATCCTGCTGGACGGAGGGAGCGAAACCACTACGGATTATGCTTCCGCGGCCATGTTCAAACCCACGCCGGGTCAGTTCTTCTTCCATCCGTTGATCTCGCTGCCGCCGCAGGGGACCTGCACCGCCTTCACGGCGGACTACGATCTTCTTAACACTTTGTACTTCCCCGCCGAGGTTGCCGACGGACAGCTTTTGGATGCGGGTTCGCCGCTGACGCTATCGGGTGGAGGCAGCGCAGCGTCGTCGGGATCCGCTCCCATACTCTACAACCAGCTGCTGGGCGGAACTTCCACGGCCACGAATGTCTCGTTTAGTTCGCCACTATTTTTCAATCCACCGGCCGCCGTCACAGTGTCCGCGCCGGGCGGCGCCGATGTCCAGAAATTCAGCGTGAGCGTTCCCACCAGCGGCACGCTTCAATGGTCTAACCAGGATTCCCTGGAAACCGTCACCCGGTCGCAACCGCTGACAGTGAGCTGGACTGCCAGTGGCGTGACGAACGCAACCGTTCTGATTGCGGGCGACAATTTCGACACGCCCAACACCGCCTCATCGATGTTCCTGTGCGCCGCGGATGCTTCGGCGGGCACCTTTACCGTGCCTGCCTGGGCGATGTCGAACGTTCCGGCGACCGCGAGCAACGCGACCGTGGTGACCGGATTCGTCGTGCTGGGCCTGGCGCCGCTCGGTTCGCCAACCACCTTTTCGGCGACCGGTCTGGACACCGGCTTCGGCTTTTACATTCCCTGGATTGCGCAGAGCGTGATCTGGCAGTGAATCGCTGCGAGTGGCCCGTCGGCTCGGCTCCTCCTCGGCGTTAACGAATCGGCAAGAGCTAAAATCCCCGTCGGGATCGCCGATAAGCTTTACGAGGCACCGAGCGTCTTAACAAGCTAAGACGGACTGCGACTATGACCCTAGGCAAGAAGATCATTCTGGTATCCAGCGCGAGTGTGACGCTAAGCACTGCCGTGGCGCTGCTGGTCCAGAGTGTGACGATGCGCACCCAGGGTATTGAACTGACCCGTAATACGATGCGGGCGGCGGTGATCGCCGCCGAGTCCATGCGCGCGTCCATTTCCTCGCTCAGGGCGCGGAGAGCCTTTGACGATGCCGCGATCCTCGAGGAAGCCAGGACAGCGGCCGACATCCGCCAAACCCGGCTCTACGACACGATCCCGGTGGTGGCGGCTTGGAAATCGGTCGAGCAGGTGGCGCGCAAAGAAGGTTTCGAGTTTCGAGTGCCTAAGCGTCATGCCCGCAATCCGAAGAACGAACCCACTCCGTCTGAAGCCGCGATCCTGGATTCTCTCGGAAAGTCCGGACAGGAAGAGTATTTCGTTGCGGACCGAGCGGCCAACGTGATTGTGTATGCTCGGCCTATTCGGCTGACGTCGGATTGCTTAAGTTGCCACGGCGATCCGAACAGTAGCCCCACGCACAACGGCAAAGACCTGCTCGGCCTCCCAATGGAAGGCTGGCGTGAGGGCGAGGTGCACGGCGCGTTTGTGCTAACGGCGCACTTGGACCAAGTTGACCATGTGGCTTCGGCTCGCGCGCAATCCGCGGCCATGCGAACCACTCTCCTGTGGATGCTGCCCACTGGTCTGATCATCGGCTTAGGCTTTTTCTGGTACAGTCGCAAGTCGATTATTCAGCCGCTTTTGGAGGTCATTCGGTCCACGCGCATGTCAAGCAACGAAACTACCGACGCCTCCAAGCAGATCGCCGCGGCATCGCAAAGCCTGGCGCAGAGCGCAACCGAGCAAGCGGCATCCATCGAGGAGATCAACGGATCCCTGGCGCACGTTACCGAAAAGACCCGAAGCACGGCTGACGGAGCGCGGCAGGCCAAGTCGCTGGCTGATGAAACCAGTGCCGCCGCAGTGCGGGGAGCCGCCGACATGACGCGCATGGATCAGGCGATGGGCGAGATCCGAACTGCGACGCAAAGCGTCTCCAAGATCGTCAAGACCATTGACGAGGTCGCTTTTCAAACCAACATTCTGGCACTAAACGCGGCGGTGGAAGCCGCTCGCGCGGGCGAGGCGGGGGCTGGGTTTGCCGTAGTGGCAGACGAAGTGCGCAATCTCGCGCAACGGAGCGCGCAGGCTGCCAAGGAAACAACGACCCTAGTGGGAGACGCGCTGGAGCGCACCACTCGCGGAGCTCAGATCTGCACTGACGTGGTGGCGAGGTTCCGGGAGATCGAAGCCCGCGGCAAGCCGCTCAATGACGCCGTGGGCGCGATCGCTTCCGCGGCAGGGGAGCAGCGTTCCAACATCGAGCGGGTTACCACTTCCGTCGGAGAATTGAATCAAGCGACCCAAGGTGTCGCTGCCAATGCCGAGCAGAGCGCGGCGGCTGCCACCCAGTTGAACGCCCAGTCCGAGCATCTCATGGATGCCATCGAAGCCTTGAGCGCCTTGGTCGGCGCCCAGGCCCAAAGATAACAGCGCAAGTCGCATACCGAGACCCAGGCCGCGACCATAGCAAACCGCGCATCGGAGTACAATAAGCATTCAGCCCAAAAATGCACGGTATTTGAAGGAAGGACACAACCAACCAACATGAGTCTAAGGTCGGGACTGATTCTAGCCGTCGCTTCACTAGCGGTCGTGTTGTTGATCGGCGTCACGTCGGCAGCCCCTCAGGCTGCGTCACCAAACAACCAACAGAAATCGGATGAAGTTTTCAAGAATGTCCAAGTGCTGAAAGGCATTCCGGTGGACGATTTCATGGACACCATGGGCATCATGTCCGCCGCGGTCGGCTACGACTGTTCGGAGTGTCATACCGGAGCCGGCACCGACAAAGTGGATTGGGCCGCCGACACACAGAAAAAAGTGGTCGCTCGCAAGATGGTGTCGATGGTTGCCGCCATCAATCGCGAGAACTTCTCGGGACGCCAGATGGTCACCTGCTGGAGCTGCCATCACGGCCGCGATCGCCCAGCCACGACGCCGGCCATGGAAGCCGTATATGGCCCTGGATCCGCGGAAATGGATGATGTCCTGGTGCAAATGCCCGGACAGCCTTCCGGCGAGCAGATTATCGACGCGTATCTAGAGTCGATCGGCGGCGCCAAGCGATTGGCCGGTCTGAAGAGCTTCATCGCATCGGGCGACAGCGTCGGTTTCGGCGGATTCGGTGGCGGAGGCCACGTTCAGATTTTTGCGAAGTTCCCCGATGAGCGCACGACGTTCATCCAGTTTGACGCCGCCACCGGCCGCGGAGACAGCGTCCGAGCCTACAACGGCCACGTCGGTTGGATGAAGACGCCGCTCGCCGTGTTAACCGATTACGAGTTAACGGGCACCGAGCTGGACGGAGCCAGGCTGGACGCTGAGCTCTCGTTCCCCGGGCAAATTAAGCAAGTCCTCAGCGATTTGCGCGTCAGTTTGCCGGTCACCATCAGCGATCTTCCCGGGCCATCCAGCCAGACTTCGAAGGATACCGCGGCGGGCATCGGACAGGATCGCGTGGTCAACGTCGTACAGGGAGTGGGTCCGCACGGCATGCTGGCAACGATGTACTTCGATCAGCAGTCCGGGCTGCTTTTGCGGCTGATACGTTACGGCAAGACGCCGATCGGCCGGGTTCCCACGCAGATCGACTACAGCGATTATCGCGACGTGGGCGGAATCAAGATGCCTTTCCACTTGACCTTCGCGTGGCTGGACGGCCGCGACGCCATCCAGATCAAAGACATTCAGACCAACGTCCCGATCGACGAGTCGAAATTCGGCCGGCCGGTGTCGTCGAAGTAAAGCCGCTCAGCGCGGCGCGCGGCTCAAACTCGTTATAAAGAAACCGACGCCGGGAACGTTTTCCGTCTAACCGGCCGTCGTTGGTTTGGAGGTAGTAGGTGTCGCGCAAGCAAAGCGGGCGAAGAACGATCTGGACGGTTCTTCTGTACGGCGCAGCCATGGCCATCGCCTCTGAGGCCCAGACCGTCACCACCCTGGTAAATTTCCAGGGGCCCGGCGGCATAGGATCTGGCCCGTTCATCTTGGGCGCGGACGGGAACTTCTACGGCATATCACAGAGCAACGGACAAATCCCCGCGTTCTTCCAGATGACACTGGCGGGTACGCTGACAACGCTGTCCGCCTCCGGCTCCTTGGGCTCCGCCAACTCGCTGGTACAGGCGAGCGACGGAAACTTTTATGGGACTACTTTTGATGGAGGTTTTAATAACTGGGGCACAATCTTCGAAATCACGCCATCTGGCGCGTTCACGGTGACGACTTTCCAGGATCTCGACGGTAACTATGGCATTGATCCTAACGGCGGTCTCATTCAAGCGACAGACGGAAACTTTTACGGGACCACACAACTGGGCGGGGAGAACGGGAGCGACTTCGGGACCGTTTTCAAAGTGACGCCCGGCGGTACGTTGACGACGTTGCACACCTTCGCAATTTCCGACGGCGTAAAGCCCATGGCTGGTCTGGTTCAGGCCGCGGACGGGAATTTTTACGGCACAACGACATTTGGCGGGGCGGGCAACTGCCCATTCTTGGCAGCATTATCCCCCTCTGGGTGCGGCACGGTCTTCAAAATTACCGTGGCCGGAACATTTACTTTGCTGTACAACTTCGGCACCAAATCGTCAGCGGCCGAGGCGCTTGCTGACGGCGCCAATCCCATTGCCGGTCTGATTCAAGCCATCGACGGAGATTTCTACGGGATGACTGCCTCGGGCGGGATCGCCAGCTGTCAAGGCTCATTTAATGTCGTAGGTGCCGGCGGATGTGGCACGATTTTCAAAATTACTCCAACTGGAGAGCTGACAACGCTATACAGCTTCGGCGCAACGCCTACCGACGGTTCTGTTCCCGAAGCCGGCCTGATCCAAGCCGGCGACGGGAACCTCTACGGGACCACCACGGCGGGCGGGTCCAATTCCTGCACGGATACGGAAGTGCCCGGGATCGGATGCGGCACGATCTTCAGAATCACTCCTGGCGGATCGTACACCACGCTATATAGTTTCGGCGCGGGCTTAGTGACAAGTAACCAAACATCCACGGTCGGGTATCTTCCGGAAACCGGGCTGATCCAAGCCAGCGATGGGAACTTCTACGGGACGACTGCACTTGGTGGGGCACATCTTGGCGGCACCATTTTCAGACTCTCCCTTGCGTCCCCGGATGCGCCCGCCATCGTGCCGACGGGTGGCGTGTTGAACGGCGCTAGTTTTCAACCGGCAATCGGCGCCGATTCGTGGATCACCATTAAAGGAACCAACCTGGCGCCGGCGACAGACAATTGGAACAGCGCGATCGTCAATGGCGCCCTGCCTACTTCATTGGATGGCGTTCGCGTGATGGTGGGCGACCAACCTGCCTACATCGAATACGTCAGCTCCACACAGATCAATGCATTGGCTCCCAATGTGGCTGCGGGGACCTTCCCCGTCACGGTGACCACCTCAATTGGGACCAGCCAGGCGGTGATGGTTGATGTCGCGGCGGTGCAGCCCGCGTTTTTCCAGTGGGGTAATTACGTCGTCGCAACCAGGCAGGACTTCAGTCTTGCCGTCAAGAACGGCACATTTCCAGGCACCACTACGGTCCCGGCCGCGCCAGGCGAAGTGATCATTCTTTGGGGCACCGGATTTGGCCCCACCAGTCCATCGGCGCCGGAGGGTGTCGAGGCCCCTGCGACCGCGACCTACAACACGGCCACCGCGGTGACGGTCACCGTAGGGAACCAGCCGGCCAAGGTGTACGGAGCGGCGTTGGCGCCGGGTTACGCTGGGTTGTATCAAGTGGCGATCGAGATTCCCGGAGCGCTCACGAACGGAGACTATCCGGTGGTTGCAACCGTTTCCGGGGCGCAATCGTCCTCGACCACTTTGATTACTGTGCAGCAATAAAGATGCACGTCGAGTTCAGAAAGGCTGTAGTACGCGACGAGATTCCCGAACTCCTAGCGTTTGACCGAAAGGTCTTTCCGAAAGCCGATCTTTTTGACGAGCAACAGTGGATGAGCGATGACTCTTACTGGATGCTAGTTGACGGAGCCAAAATTGGATGCTGCGCCTTTCAAGCAAACCGCGATTTCCGTGAAGACATTCGCAAGGATCGCCGCAATCCTCCCCGAAAAGGGTCGCTTTACATCACCTCGACGGGTATTCTGCCTCGCGTTCAAGGCAGGGGCTTTGGGAAATTGTTCAAGGTTTGGCAGATCACTTACGCAAGAGTCCACGGCTTCGATCGACTAGTGACGAACTGCCGTATGCGGAATGCCGCTATCATTGGGCTGAACCAGAGCCTCGGGTATCGGTTCGTGCGGATAACGCCACGTTATTACAGCGGTCCCGCTGATGCGACCATCGTAATGGAGCTTAAACTGGTCTAATCCGAAAAAGTTTTCGGCGACAGGAGGACTGGCATGCGTAGTCTATTGCTCGCGAAGATCGGCGCGGCGTCTTTATGTATCGGCCTTCTGGCGCAGAGCCGGGGCCCGGTTCCGGGAGATCACACGAGAGTGCCCCCCGCACGGGTTCCTTCCATTTACATGGGCGCCGCCGAAATTCAGACGGGACTCGACAAGCTGGATCCAAAACTGGTCGCATCGCCGACCGGCGGGTCGGTCAATGTCGGCGCAGGCGTCAATTGCGTGGTCCGACGCCGGGTGTCCGGCCCTCAATACGCGATCACTCACACGCGGGATTTGGAGTACATCATTGTCACCAAAGGCGGCGGAACGATGGTGACGGGCGGCACGCTGATCCCGCCGACGATCGATAGTGACATCTACCCTAGCCCGAATCCGAACGCCATCATCAGGAGCGCGGCTGGAATCAAGAACGGTTTGGCGAGGAAAATTGGGGTAGGCGACGTCATCGTGAACCCGCCCGGCACGCCGCATTGGCTGAGCGAGATCGACGGGACAATCGAATACGTCGAGATCCGCGTCCCGAACGTCGATCCCGCGCCCGGCATCGAGCGCGCGGAGGTCGCTCCCGTGTCCAATAAATAGCGGCCTGGAACGCTTGGGCCGCCAGGATTTGCCGATTTCGACTGGAACTCACTCAGGTGAGCTTAACGTGGCCCGATTGGGAGACGCGGGCCACGAATGGCCCCGGCAAGGAGCGGACGACTTTCGAGATCCGCGGCAGCGCTGTCAGGAAGACCATCGATATTTCCATGCCTCGAAGATTTCCGGCCGTCAGTACGAACACTCTGGCTTTGCTGGCTCTCAGTGCTGCGATCTTCAGCGGACGGTATCGCAGCCTCTGATCCTTAGTGAGCACGACCCAGCCCCGCTCGCCGACTGCCCGAAGCCAGATGCGGTCCTCCTCATCGCGCGCGAAATGGTCGTCGTGGATCTCGACGAAGAGACCAGCATTGATAAGCACCGTTCGGATTGGTTCTATGCCGAGCGACCTGTCGATGAAGCATACCGTTCCATCAGGCGGCTTCGCAACGGATTGCTTCTTCGATGGCACCGGTCTCCAGATTGAAGTCCTGCGCGAGCGCCGCAACGGAATCGCCGGCCTTGTATCGCTCGTAGATTGATGAAACGGGTATGCCGGTACCGGCGATCACCGGTCGGCCAAACGAGACTGACGGACTCATGACCACAACACGCGGATCCGACTTGGGTGTCGCATCGGATTCGGTATCGCGGGTGAAGGGGTAGAGCTTGATCGGGAGGCCCTTCGCGTCCCTGTCTATCCGCTTGAGGTAGACGTTTATGATCTCCTTCATCGTCTGTTGTCCTTCGCGCGACACATTAATCAGATCCCCATAGCGCTCGACGAACAGGTCCAAACCATCGGTTTGGAATGTCTGATCGATGAGAGGGCGCTCAATGCGGAACTGTCGCTTTAAGTAGTCGAGCGCGGTGCGAACCTTGGGAAGCTTGACACCGTGGCGGCGACGAATGGCGGCCAGGACATGCGCCTCGACAAGGTTGATGAAGGACAGATATTGCCTTTCCGGGTCATCCAGTCGGACTAGCGGCCGAGACCGCTTCGATTGTCCGGCAACTGGATACCACCTGCCCACTACCCAACTGCGCAAGGTCCCTTCCGGCATGCGCAAGTAGTGGGCCGCTTCAGCCATCGAATAGGCTGGCGACAATCGGAAATCTTCAGTCGGCTGGAGCGCCATTTCTCCCTCTCAAACATTATCGGTCTATCGTGTTGCGCGTACAAGGGCGCTAACGCCATTGTCGCCGACCACGGCGGTCTTTAGCCGCTTCTTACGGAGCTTGGGACAATCCCGGCTCGGACTTTCCCGGCGGCGAGTCTGGCATGTCAAGTAGTTCCATGAGACTTCTCAGGAATTCCGGGCTGCGAATTTCAAGCAATGCCTCGAACCGATCGGCGGGGTCGGAGCAAATCGGGGTGCCAACGAAGGTGTCCGACATCAGCGCCAACACAAGGTCAAGCCTGGCGCGGCTTTGGGACGCGTGGCGCCGGATGCGGTGTTTGATCTCGAAAACCTCCGCTTCGGCTTCCAGGATCTTGAGCGCCTCGGTTGAGCGGCCAGGTTCCAACAGAACGCACGCCGGCTTCAGCTCCGTTTCCTTGACGATGCGCGGAACAGGAGCGGGGGTCGGCCAACCCACAGGCAAGAGTTTGAGGCGGGGTACCGTGATCTCCATGTTTTTTAGACAGAACTTCGCCTCTCCGTAACATCCCTTAAATAGCTCATAGCCTTCCGGGAAGTTTGCTGATTTTTGTGTGGACCTCTGGTGCAGGAGTTTTACTCGTAGAACATCCGTCAAAATAGTACCTCCCGGCTTTTCCAATATCCCGACGAAAACATAAAACGTTGTGTTTCGGTCCGCCGCGCAATATAAATATTCCTATTTTTGTCCGCTCTTGAAAGAAGCTTTTTCGTAACATTGTGTTTTTTCCTCTCGCAACATAAAGTGCGCATCATTGTACAGGCGCCTTCACATAGTGAGGCCTTGGACGCCTTACGCCAAGGCGACAAAAACAAGGAAAAATGTAATGTATTTTAAAACCTGAGGAAAATACGAAGATTCAAACAATTAGTAGAAGCCGGCCAGCCAAAGTGCGGTCAACCGTTCAAGTTCACTGGGCGATACTAGCACGATTCACGCCGTCCCGCGTCCAATAAATAGCGGCGCGATCTATTTCAGCGCAATAACCCGGCTCGGATCCACGCGATAAATCAGGTAGCGGATCGGCCCGTCGAGTTGGTTGAACATGTGCGGCACGCCTGCGGGAATGATCACGACATCGCCGACCGCGACACGCCGGCTCTCACCGCCTTGGATGCTCTCGCCGCGCCAGCCAGGCCCGATAGTGGGGCTGTCCGAAGTCGGCTTGGCATTCACCAGCGCGCCGCCCGTCACCAGCATCCCGCCGCCCTCGAGGATGTAATAGATTTCGTCGATCTTATCGTGAACCAGCGCGCTTTGATCGGCGCTGGTTCGCTGTACCATGGCGACGCCCAGAAAATGCCCGCCCGCATCGACCACGCGAATAGGGCTATCGATGAGCGGTGCATCTTGGCGAGGCGCGCTCCTCAGGGCAGCGGCCATTTGGGCCGGGGTTATGTAGGTCGCCGACACGGCGCTCCTGGGAGCCTGCGCGAACATCCCGGCGCCGATGAACGTCAATATCAACCCAAAGTGAAGTTTGGACATGCAGCGCTCCTTATTCGTGCTTGATCGCAGGTTATACGTCGATGTGCCTGAGAGCGACATCGGCGAGACATCGACGGCATGGCTGTAAATATCTGAAACGTATGGTCGGGCCGCCGGGATTTGAACCCGGGACCTCTTGCACCCCAAGCAAGCGCGCTAGCCAGGCTGCGCCACGGCCCGAACTTATCCATTCTAACGCACTGCGCCGTACCTCCTGCGCGATTGCACGCTCCCCCAAACGGTTTTCGCGAGAATATCCCCAACTTCCGGGCACGTATATGACGTGAAAATCCTAGCACTAATCCGTTGGCGCCAGATCCTGTGCGCTCTGTTCGCATACACTGTCGCGTGCACCGTCGCGGCGAACGCCTCCGTCATCGTCCAGTTGAAGATCGTGGAAGGGGAGGGCGTGGTTTACCAGACCGGTTCCCGTGCCACGCGCGGCCTCACCGTGCTGGTAACCGACGAAACCGGCAAACCGGTCGCCAACGCCGCCGTCAGCTTCAGGCTTCCCGACGAAGGATCGAGCGGCGTCTTCAACTCGGGATTACGCACCGAAGTCGTGACAACCGGCGCGGACGGGCGCGCCACGGTTTGGGGCATGCAGTGGAACAAGACGGCCGGGCCGGTCGAAATTCGCATCACGGCGTTGAAGGACCAGGCGCGGGCCGGCCTCGTCAGCACGCAATATCTAAGCGACACCGTCGGGCCGAAAGCGGGCGGCCAGGGTGTTTTCGCCGAACCACACAAGAGTCATAGCAAGTGGCTGCTGATTGGCGCCATCGTCGTAGGCGCGGCAGCCGCGGGGGTGGTCGTAGCCGAGCGCTCGCACTCGGCTGCAAGCGCTACAACGCCGCCCGCTGTCAGCATCGGCGCGCCCAGCATCATCGTGGGGAATCCATGATCCGAACGCTTTTCTTCACATTGGCAGTGGCCGCGGCCGCGCGGGCGCAACTGTCGGCGCCCCAAATCGGCTTCGTCGAGGACGGAGCCCAGGCGGTCCACCCGTTATACGGCATTGCGGGCAATTTCATTTTGGGCAAGGCTGCCCCTGGCACGGCGGTTTCGTTCGCTTCCTCGGGTTCTTTCGAATTGCTCAAGACCGATTCGGCCGTCATCGCGCTCGGACGGCTTGGGCAAATGGTCGCGAGCATGAACGCGCCTGCTGGGCCCGCGCTGTTCGCCTTCGCTCCGAATGGCGCTCCGGCCCTGGCCTATCTCGCGGCCACGAATGAATTGTTCCGGTGGTCGGCCGCCGGGTTGCAAGCCGTCGCTCTCGGCCAGACGTCGCTGGGCGACGGGACCGTGCTCTCCATCGCCTCACCCGACGCCGCTCATGCCGCTTTCATCCTGCAACGCGCCGACGGAGTGTGGGATATCCGCGTTTTGCTGGCCACCGGCGAGGTGGATTCCGAGTCCGCGCTTACGGGCGTAAACGCTCCGGCGTTCATGCTGTCCTCGGGCGACATCGTTTACGCAATCGGCCTTCGCCGCGGCAGATTGTCGACCCAGAGCGTCGTCATAAGACGAACCGATGGGAGCGAGATTCAGCTTCCAGCGGAGTTGCCGGCTGGTTTCTCGTTCGAACAGATGGGAGACGCTTGGGTCCAGATTCGCGGACTCGGCGGCGCCGCCCAATTCGCCATTCGGGCCACGCCGGGGCTCGAAGGTGTTTACAGACTTCCGGAGGTGGAACGATGACGGCCCGCATCCTGTGGCTCGCGTCCCTGCTGCCTCTAACCGCGATGGCGCAGATCCAACTGTTTCAATTCGACGGCACTAATGACAACCCGGTGGGATCGCTTTTCAACGTGGGCGCGGCCGCGGCCGGCGACACGATCACAACGCGATTTCACGTCAAGAACATCGGAAGCGGCCCTCAGACTTTCCAGACGCTCTCGCTCTCCGGCGTGGGATTCACCATATCGGCCGCGCCTTCGCTGCCATACATTATCGCGCCCGGATCGGAAGCCGAGTTTGACGTTGCCTTTAGTCCCACCTCCAACGGTAACTACGGCGCGTTTCTGGTGGTGAATACTCTCAACGTAGCGCTTCAAGGAATGGGTGTTGCGGTGGCGGTGCTGACTTTGACCGGCAGCAGTACGCCGCTCGCGGCGGGCGCTGTAATCGATTTTGGATCCGTCGACACCGGCAGCGGCAAGACCCAAGGCTTCACGCTCGCCAACACCGGATCCGCCAGCCTGACGGTCTCCAGCATCACCGTCACCGGGACCGGATTCAGCGGTCCGACTGGATTAACGGCGCCGGTGCAGCTTGCTCCCGGGCAAACCGCTTCGTTTCAAGTTACCTTTCAACCGCAAACCGGCACGGCCGCCCAGGGCACTCTTACGATTGACCAGCGCTCCTTCACGCTGACCGGCCTCGGCCTCCAGCCGCTGGTGCCCACCGCCTCCATCGAACTGGCATCCACGCTCGGCGCCAGCGCCCAACAGAACAGCGTTTCCGTCACGCTGGCTTCGGCTTCGCAAGTGAGCGGCACCGGAACGCTGACCCTGGCGTTCGCTTCCAGCGTCCCGGGTGTCAGCGACGATCCCGCCATCGAGTTCCTATCGGGCCCCAAGCGCGAAGCGACGGTCACCATCGCGCCCGGCGCCGCTTCCGCCACTTTCAATGGCCAACCCAATATTGCCTTTCAAACCGGCACCACTGCGGGAACCATCACATTCACTTTGATCATCGCAAATGCGCCGCAGCAGGAGGCCAGTTTGACGATCGCGCCCGCCACCATCAACATCGACGTGGCCGAAGCGGTGCGGCTCACCGATGAGATAGACGTGAGCATATCGGGCTTCGACAACACCTACTCGGCGTCGCAACTGGTGTATACGTTCTTCGACTCAAAGGGTAACGCGATCCCGCCGGGCGCCATTTCCGTGAATGCTACTTCCAGCTTCCAGCAGTATTTTGCCTCCAGCACCGTCGGCGGAATGTTTGCTCTGCTCGCCCAGTTCCCCGTGACCGGCAACGAGGCGCTTGTGGCCAGCTTCGATCTTGCAATCACTAATTCCGTGGGCGTTGTGACTACGCAGCACACCACCTTCTAGCTTCGCTTTCGCTATTCTTCGTAGATGCTCCTCGCCGCAGTGGTGGAGACCTCTCGTCAGGTCGGCGAAACCGCGCGCCGATCAGCCAAAGTGGACCTGCTGGCCGCGCTGTTGCGGCAGCTCCGCGGCGATGAAATCGAGATCGCGGTGGCGTTCCTCAGCGGCGCGATTCGCGAGCGACGCATCGGCATCGGCCACGCGGCGCTTCGAGCCGCCACCGGCCCGCCCGCTGAAAGTCCCAGCCTCGAGCTCAGGGAAGCCGACCACATCTTCCAGTCCATCGCGGCAACCACCGGAGGCGGGTCCGCCCGCGAGCGTTCCCAATTGCTCCGAGGTTTGTTCGCGCGTGCCACCGGCCCCGAGCAGCGTTTCCTCACCGGACTGATCCTGGGCGAACTGCGGCAAGGCGCGCTCGAAGGCGTGATGCTGGATGCGGTGGCCAAGGCATCGGGGATCGCGCTGGACCGAGTTCGCCGCGCAGTAATGCTGGCGGGTGATATCGCTCCGGTGGCCCGAGCCGCTCTCGAAACGGGCGACTTAACCCACTACGACGTCCGGTTGTTTCGACCCGTCCAGCCGATGCTCGCGCAATCGGCCGGCAATGTGTCCGAAGCAATCCAGGAACTCGGCGAAGCTGCCTTGGAGTTCAAGATGGATGGCGCGCGCGTGCAGGCGCATAAATCGGGCGAGGATGTCCTGGTCTACTCGCGCAGCTTGAACGATGTCACCGCGGCGCTTCCGGAAGTGGTAGAGATTGTGCGCGCGTCGCCGGCCCGAGATTTGATCCTGGACGGCGAAGTCCTCAGCCTCAAGCCCGATGGGCGCCCGCAACCATTCCAAGCCACCATGCGGCGCTTCGGACGGAAGCTGGACGTGGAACGAACGCGCGGCGAGCTGCCGCTCACGGCGTTCTGGTTCGATCTGATCTACCTCGACGGCGGATCCTTGCTTGACGAGCCGCAGGCCCGCCGCTTCCAAACGCTCGGAGAACTCAGCCCCGGCTATTTGATGCCGCACATGATTACTTCCGACGCCGGCCAGGCCGCGGAGTTTCTGGCCGAAGCGTTGAGCCGCGGCCATGAGGGCATCATGGCCAAAGCGATCGGCGCTCCGTACGCGTCCGGCGCGCGCGGCCAGAGCTGGTTGAAGGTGAAACAGGCTCGCACGCTGGATCTCGTCATTCTTGCCGCGGAATGGGGTCACGGACGCCGGAAGGGATGGCTGAGCAATCTTCATCTCGGCGCGCGCGACACCGAGAAGGGCGGATTCGCGATGCTCGGCAAGACCTTCAAGGGACTCACCGATGAGATGCTCGAATGGCAGACACGCCAACTGCTGCCGCTCGAGATCGGTCGCGACAGCTATACCGTTTATGTTGAGCCGAAGCTGGTGGCCGAGATCGCCTTCAACGAGATCCAAGTCAGTCCGCGCTATGCGAGCGGCCTGGCGCTTCGTTTCGCTCGCGTGAAGCGCTATCGCAACGACAAAACCGCGGCGGAAGCCGACACGTTCCAGACCGTGCGCCAATTAGCTGGAATGTGAGCTCCGACGCCGCCATTCGAACAGCGCGATTCCGGCCGCCACCGAAACGTTGAGTGAAGAAATCGCGCCCGACATGGGAATGCGCACCAGAACGTCGCAGTGCTTCTTCACCAGTTGATGCAGACCTTGGCCTTCGCCTCCCAAAACAAATACGGTTGGCGTGGCGTAGTCGGTTTCGCTGTATAGTGCGCTGGCCCGTTCATCCAACCCGTAGATCCAGAATCCGCGCGATTTCAATTCTTCAAGTGTCTGGCTGACGTTGCCGATACGAACCACGGGGAGGTGTTCGAGCGCGCCGGCCGCGGCTTTGGCCACCGTCTCGGTGATTCCCGCGGCTCGACGTTCGGGCGCCAGAACGGCGGCGGCGCCGGCAGCGTGCGCGGTGCGGATGATCGCGCCCAGGTTGTGCGGATCCTCGACGCCGTCCAGCAGCACCAGCAGTTGCGCGCCATTTGCCACTTGTTCCAGCTCCGCGTAGCGCTGGGCCGCTGCCATCGCGACGACACCCTGGTGCGTGGCGCCATTCGCCGCTCGGTCCAATATCGCGCGCGGTTCGAATCGTATCGGGACCGAGCGCTCGCGCGCGAGATCGATAATTTCCTGGAGCCGCGCTCCCCCGGCCCCGCGAGCGATCAGGAGCCGGTCCAGCGCGCGGCCTGCTCGCAACGCTTCCTGGACTGGGTGGATGCCCGCCAAAATACTGGAGGCGCGGCGCGGCGGGTTAGGGCGTGCTGGTTCTTCGCGTTTCGTAATTACCAGTGTAAGGTCACCGGGATGGAGTGGTAGAATGACGAAATATGCACGAGCCCGCGGTTGGGGAGCAACGGCCGGAGATTCCCGATAAGTTGTATTTTCGTATCGGCGAAGTAAGCCGCTTGGCGGGAATAAAGCCTTACGTCTTGCGGTTCTGGGAAACGGAGTTTTCCTCGCTGGGACCCAAGAAGTCCGGTAAAGGCCATCGGCTCTATCGACGGAAGGACGTTGAATTGGTGCTGGAGATCAAGCGCTTGCTCTACGACAAGCGCTATACCATCGAAGGCGCGCGGAAATTCCTCGATTCGCGGGGACGTGAAAACGTCGCGAAGACGCCCGATGCGATGACGCGGAAAACGGGCCGTCCGCAAGGCGATCTGTTCCAGAATCCGGCGCTGCTCGAAGAAATCCGCAAGGAACTGAACGCGATCCTCGAAATCCTCCGCTAATCCGCTCCGGGCCATTCAAGTCTAGCAGGTTGCGGAAAATATGAACGGGCGAACGATGTGGCTCCTTGAACGGTGTTGGTGAATGATTGTCTGAGGCGCGTTGTGCGGCAGCCGACGCGATGGCGGGCGATCCAGGCGGGCCTCAGG
>Ga0302324_100008828_pt1 | contig 21201 bp, 8 predicted proteins | sample Palsa_T0_1_FD_201949 | JGI IMG/M metagenome (GOLD analysis project Ga0302324, IMG submission 201949) | Peat permafrost microbial communities from Stordalen Mire near Abisko, Sweden - Palsa_T0_1 | ecosystem: Environmental > Terrestrial > Soil > Palsa > Peat permafrost | place: Sweden: Abisko...
ACAGGTCGCAGACTTCCGCTTTGTGCGATTTCACGCCATCTTTCACGATGAGTTGGGTGTCTACAACGAAGATGAGCACGGCAACCCCGTCTATAACTTCTCTTATGTAGACCAGGTCTACGATGGACTGCTCCAGAATGGCGTGAAGCCGTTTGTCGAAATTAGCTTTATGCCCAAGAAGCTGGCATTTAATCCCGATGCGCTTCATCCTTTCTGGTTCAAGCAAAACGTTTCGCCGCCGAAGAGCATGGACCGCTGGGACGATCTGGTGAAGCATTTCGTGCAGCATCTTGTCGATCGCTATGGGATCGACGAGTTGGCCACGTGGTACTTCGAGGTGTGGAACGAACCGAACATCGATTTCTGGAATGGCATTCCGCGGCAGAGATCGTACTTCGACCTGTATGCCCATACGGCTCGCGATGTGAAAAGCGTTAGTCCGCGATTGCGCGTTGGCGGGCCGGCCACTGCGGCAGCAGCCTGGATCGGTGACTTTCTCAAGTTCACTACGGAGAATCACGTGCCCGTCGACTTCGTCTCGACGCACGGATATGCGGACGATACGGTGGAAGACCTCTTCGGCACAAATGAAGACATTCCGATGGATGAACGTGTCTGCCGTGCTGCGGAAAAGGTTCACCACGAGATCGAAGCATCCCCCCAGCCCGGTCTTCCACTCATCTGGTCCGAGTGGAACGTGCAGGGCATGATGGGCTCGCGCGACACGATATTCGTCGGGCCTGCGCTTGCAAACACTGTCCGCCAGTGCGACGGGCTGGTCAATATGCTCTCGTTCTGGACGTTTTCCGACGTTTTCGAGGAAGGCGGCCCAATCGCGAAGCCATTCGTCGGTATGTTTGGATTGCGCACCAAAGGTGGCATCAACAAGCCAAGTTATTATGCGTACGGACTGCTGCACCAGCTAGGGACCGGACGGATGGCCAACGCGTCGAAAGATATCATTCTGACGAAGACCGCGGATGGTGGGTTGGCGATTGCCGCATGGAATCTAGTGGACCCTGGTCAACAGGGCGGCACACAGCTAATTGATCTTACTTTCCAGCATATTGCGCCCGACGCACGCGTGACGATTGAGCGAGTCGACGCCGAGCACGGAAACGTGTTGAAGAAGTATGCGGAGATGGGCCAACCGCTCGATCCCACGCCGGCCCAGGTCGAGCAATTGAATCGGGAAACGGCGCTTCCAACCCCTGAGGAGGCCAGGCTTCACGATGGCCGGTTAAACCTGAGCCTCACGCCCAACGCGCTGGTGCTCATAAAAGTGCAGCCGTGATATTGAGCAGACGACTCTAAATTACTCTTGCAGCCTCGCTCGGAGGACTGCTTTCCCGACGGGGAGCTCATGGAGCAGGAGTTCCGTTGCTTGCACCTCGGGATGGGAATGAAACCAGCGCTGCACCACATTATCGTGCAGCAGATTGAGAATTGCGAGCAGCGACATGCCCTCATGGTGAGCCATCCATTCGCGCACAAGAACGGGCTTTCCAGAACCGGTTGAGTAGTCGGCCGCCTCATAAAAGCCGTAAGCGCCAACCCATCCGGCTGAAGCCATGCGCCGCAAATTCTGAATCGCGGCCACCGAGTCAACCGCGAGTGCGAGGAATGAAGAGTAGGGCGAGATGACCGGGCCGCCATTGGCTTCAATCGAGAGCGCGATTTGCGGCACGCCGTATGCCTGGTAATGGTAATGTCCGAGGTGATCTTTGCGAGACGCGCCCGACTCCGAGATGCCCCAGGGAATACTCAGGGAGCGGGCAAAGGCGCGTTGTACCTGGACACATGCCGTAAGGGTACGTGCAATAAGAGTTTCGGGATAACTGCGCATCCAAAGCGCAGGCATCAGGTATTCGAACATGGTCCCGGTCCAGGAGAGCAGTAGAAAGCGCCCAAAAGCGCGCGTGTGCTCGCGGCCGAGCTTGAACCAGCTCTGCTGGTTGATCTCCCCGCGGGCAATCGCAAGGAACGTGGCAATGCGTGCTTCGGAGGCGATCATGTCGTAGCAGGCTTCGTTAAGCTTTTGAGCTCGTACGTCGTAGCCGATGGAAAGAATTTGACGGCCTGGATCCGCAAGAAAGGCGAATTCCGTTTCCTGCGCGAGGCCTTCAGCCCGCTGTGCTATGCGGCGAAGCGCCGCGGCGATGTAACGCAAATTCCGTGAGGCAACCGGAAGGGCTGCCTGCAGACGCTCTCCAAGAGTAAAGAGTGGATCGTTACCGGCAATCGTTGTCAATGCGCGCCCCAGGCGCTCTGACAGCTGATCGGAGAAAACAATTGCCTCGTCGACTGGCAGCGTATAGTCATTCGGTTGGATTCGCAGCGCGGGAAGTTTGCGCAAAGGAGCGTATTCAGCGAGCAGCCAAGGCATGCACTCTTGGAGCAGACTCAGGATCGCATTGATGCGTTGTCGTGTCTCTGTGAACCACCATGGGTCTTCGTACTGAGCCGCCTGCGCAGCGCATGCCGCAGTGAATGCACACTGGGCGGCAGACAGCCAGTGAAGCCACGAAGCCATTGATGTGTCAGCGGCGGGTAAAGACAATTGAGACAAGGGCGCTGGAATTTCATTGTGCAGGCGCATCAATTCCCAATGCGTGCGAAGCCCGGAGAAAAGCGTGGGGTCAAGCAAGGGCTGGCGAAGAAGAGCGAGAGTTCCAGAGTGAAGCGTATAAAGCGAAGCCACGAAGTTACCGCTGTCCACGGATGAAACTAAGCGCGCGTCCCCTAGCGGTGCGAGCGTGTGCGTGTCGAACCAGTTGAACAAATGGCCGCGATATTTTTCGAGCCGCTCGAATGTTGCAAGGCTGCAGTTCGTTAGAACCACAAACTCGGGCACGGTGAGGAACCCGAACTCGCAGGCAGCCTGACGGGCATTGAGCAAGAGACCAAGATTAGTTGGCGAAACGCGGGCGGCTTCAAACAAGCCGTCTTCCTCCACATTGTCGGGGATGAGGTAATTATGTCGCTCACCGCCAAACTCGCGGAAGTAGCGCCAGATGCGCAGTGCATGAGCCAGTAGAAAAGTCTCGTCCCGGGAATCGAGACGCTTGTTCTGCTCGCGTATCGGTGCATTGAGCCATGCCGCGACAAAGGGGCAGAGAATCCATAGCAGAAGGATTGGCGACGCCACCACAAGTGCATGGTGGTGACGCGGGTTCACAAGAAAGACAAGAACTCCCGCTGCGAGAGCGACAACCGGGCTCAGAGCAAGATAGCGATCGACTGCCGCGCTAGTGTTGGAATGAAGCTCAGCCTGCGCCGCTGTTTCCCACTCAAGCAGCCGTTCTCCGGTGATGAAGCGGCGCACCAGAGCGCGAACAATGGCATCGAGACAGACAAGAGCCTGGTGAGGGAGGTCGATAAGGTTCAGCAGCGCGATGAACGCTGCCTTCCAGAAGCCGGAGAGCGCTTCCCCGGCGTTGCCTTTCCGGCCGCTGACAAATGCGCGTCCTAGCCCAAACGTACATTGCACAACAGCGGGGAAAATCAGCAGGATGAGCGGGACGATGGTCCAGTAGAGCGGTCCACCGGGAAGTCCCAGCCAGCCCGCGACGAACACAATGAAGGTGAAGGGTTCGACTAGTGACCGGCGAAGATTATCGAATATCTTCCAGCGGGAGACCTCGGAGATTGGATTCGGAGCCCAGCGTTCCGACTCGTCTGGAACTCGAGAGAACATCCACTGCGCAATCTGCCAGTCGCCACGGACCCAGCGGTGCTTGCGGCGGTTATAGGCGCTCATGTGCGAGGGGTAATCGTCGATGAGTTCAATGTCTGAAGCGAGTCCGGCGCGAGCGTAAGCTCCCTCGATCAGGTCGTGACTGAGCAACGCATTGCGCGGAAAACGATTGTCGAGCACCGCATGAAGGGTCGCCCACTCGTAAATGCCCTTGCCGGTGAAGATTCCTTCGCCATAGAGGTCTTGATAGGCATCGGAGATGGCGCGCGTGTAGATATCAAATCCGGTCTGGCCGGAGTAGATGGCGGCAAGCCGCGTACGGGAAGCAGAGCGAACGCTGATGCCGATCCGCGGCTGCAAAATTCCGTATCCATCGATAACGATGCGCAACCGGGGATGAATGACAGCTTGATGCAGAGGATGGGCAATGGCGCCGATGAGGCGTGCCGCGGCGCCGCGCGGCAGTTGGGTGTCCGAGTCGAGTGTAATGATATAGCGAACTTCGCTCAGCGCGTCGAGATGTCCCGCCTTGACGGGGAAGGCATCGAACTCTCCGGCCAGCAGCTTATTCAGGTCGAGAAGTTTACCGCGCTTCCGTTCCCAGCCCATCCACACACCCTGGCGCACGTTAAACACGCGGCGACGATGGAGAAAGATAAACTTCCCACCGCTCGTCGAACCGTACTTTGCGTTGAGTTCATCGATAAGTTGTGTGGCCAGTTCAACCAGCGGGTGTCTGTCGTCGGCGCGCGGTTTGCTTACCGAGTCAGGCAGATCGCTCAGTAGGCCAAAGTGCAGGTGAGCGTCGCGATTGGCGAGGAACCGGACTTCAAGATCGTTCACCAGGGTGCGCACCTGCGTTTCGTTCAAGAGCAGCGAGGGCACGGCGACCAGTGTGGAGTACTCTCCTGGAATGCCATTGCTGAAGTCGAGTTTTGGAAGTGGATCGGGATCGAAGATGGAGGTAATGGTGTTATTGACCAGGTCGACCGCGCACTGCATAGTGGGCATGAGAAGAACAAGAACGGCAATCAGGCAGTCGAGCAGGGAGAATCGCAGCAGTGGCAACATGACCAGGATGGCGAGAAACACGACAGTGATGAGCTCGATTCCGGTGATATAGAAGTAGTCCGCCTGTGCACGCATAAACGCCCGCAACCGTTCGGCGAGCGGGGGATGGAATCCTGTTCGTTCTGCGAGCTGCGGGAAGCCGTTGCCGACAAGATAATAGCCGACATGGATGTGGCGGCGGGAAATGCGCGGGTCACTGGCGGGCTCCACAAGACCTTCGCGGGCGAGATCGAGTGCAGTTTGCGCAACCTGGGATTCAGTGCAATCGGAATACCAGGCGATGAATGCGGCGCGCTTCCGATAGAACTCGCGGCTGTCGAAATCCATAGGTCCATAGGTCTGCGCGGGGTCCTGGCGGAGCGTCGCGTCGAAGACAATCAACGGCTCCATCAGGTGGGCCCAGTCGGTTTGGGAGACCGTTCGCAGGCTCTTGACATGAACAGCGACTGAAGGCGCGGGTGCGGAGCCGGGCAATTGAAGCAAGACGCGAGCATCGTTCAGCAGCGATTCGAGCAGAATGAACTGAAGAAACGCCGCGGCATTCCACAATTCGTGCAGAGTAAGCGGGTCCTGCTCCTGCAGAGCGCGAACAAACTCGCGAAAACTTAACGCCGAGAAGTCTCCCTCGACGGCGCGAAGATAGGCCGTGGCGATGGCTGCAGCCCGTGGTTCATCTTTTTGTGCAGGAAGAACGACGCGCGGGAGCCGGGCGATCTCTTGAGGTCTGGAGGAGACGGCACGGATGGAAGCCCGCAGCAGGCGGGCGTTGGCCCGTAGCTCGAGCAATTCGGAATTCGGATCTCCACCCGATTTGGGTGAATCGTGCACGAGACCCAGATCGCGTTCCAGCGACTCAAGATTGCGGCGCGCGGTGAGAATGCGCGCGGGGAAGCTGCCCGGCGTTGCGGGCCGGTGCACGATATCCCACGACGACGCGGCACGCACGCAGCTGAGCAGCGCGTCAGAGAGCGGCTGACCGGTTTCCGGAATGGTTCGGGCGTCGATCATCGGACCTCATCGATAACTTGCAGCTTGCATTTCGAACATTGCCGCATAGCGGCCGCCCAGAGTCATTAGTTGTGCATGGTTGCCTTCTTCCACGAGCCGCCCTTCTTCGAGCACGACAATACGATCGGCCATGCGGACAGTCGAGAATCGATGGGAGATGAGCAGAGCCATCTTGCCCTCGGTCAATTCGGCGAAGCGCTCGAAGACTTGCAGTTCGCTGGGAGCATCGAGTGCAGCTGTAGGTTCATCGAGAATGAGCAACTGTGCGTCCCGCAGGTAAGCCCGGGCCAGCGCGAGCTTTTGCCATTCGCCGCCCGAAAGATCCACGCCGGATTCGAACCGGCGGCCAAGCATCTGGTCATAGCCCCCGTGCAGGCGCGCGATTACCCCCGCGGCCATGCTCTTTTCGGCCGCTTCTTCGATTTCGCTCTGCGTGTGCGAGGCTTCGATTCTGCCGACTTCGATATTCTCTCGGGCCGTCATCTCGTAGCGCATGAAGTCCTGAAAAATGACTCCAATTCCGGCATGCAGATCGGCCAGATTGTATTCGCGGAGATCGATGCCGTCGAGCAGAATCTGGCCCTCCGTTGGATCATAGAGACGTGTGATCAGCTTGACCACCGTGGTTTTTCCCTGGCCATTTTCCCCGATGAGAGCAACGCGTTCCCCTGGGCGCAGGGTGAAATTGAAATTGTTGAGGACTCGCCGGCTCGTGCCGGGATAGGCAAAGGAAACATTCTGAAATTCAAATCCGAGCATGACTGGACTTGGCATAGGGAGCCCGTTCACTTTGGACGCGACACCCGGCTTCATCTCAAAGAACGCCAGCAGGTCGGTGAGGAAGAGCGCCTGATCGGCGACGCCCGAAGCGGTCGAAAACGCCTGCTGGATATTGGCCATGGCCTGCATGATGGCAGTTGTGATCAGGGTAAGATCTCCGATGCTGTAGCGTCCCTGAATCGTGCGGTAAATGCTGTAGCCGTAGGCGGCGTAGTATCCGAGTTGACCGACGAGCGACAACAGCCCACCCCAGAAGAGCCGTCGCTTGTTGAGTGCAACGTTCTCTTCGTAGATCCTTTGCGAGAGCTCGGTGAACCGGCCAGTCAGATATTCGCTCAGGTTGAAGAGCTTGAGCTCTTTCGCTGCCTCTTTGCTACCGCCCACCTGGCGCAGATAGTCCATCTGGCGTCGCGCGGGCGTCTGCCTGAAGTTCTTGGCATAGGTAAGGAATGCAAAGTGGCTCTCGCCGAGAAATGCAGGCAGGATGCCCGCCACGAGCAGCAGAAGAAGAAACGGAGAATACCGGATGAGGACTGCCGAAAAAGCAACGGCGGTTACGGTCTGTTGGATCAGCCGTCCCATCTGCTGGATCATGGCCAGCCGGTCGGTCGCCTGCACGCGTGCGCGTTCGAGGCGATCGTAGAAGACCGGATCTTCGTATACAGTGACGTCGAGCGATGCTGCCTTCCGCATCACCTCCACGCTGACGTGATGCGTATAGCGATCCGCAAGCAGGTTGTCAAAGAAGTCCACTGCGCGTGAAAGGATGCCTGCGATGAGAGCGAGCGTCATCTCCGCCCCCACCAGCCACCAGAAGTGATCTGGCAGGGGCTGATGCACGCGAAGACGATTGACCCCGTCGATGATGAAGCGGCCGATGATTCCGATGCCGACAGGCAGGAAGGCGACAACGACGCGAATGGTGACGTTCCAGAAAACGACCGAGGGTCCCGACTCCCACACAAAATGCAGAACGGGGGGGACGTTTCTGAGCGCATGAATTCGGTCGGCCCAGGCGTTGCCGGGATTCCGCTGCTCGCCGGATTGGCTTTGGTCGGACTCGCCGGTCCGCTTCGAAGCATTCGCGGTAGAGGACATAATTCCCTTTATGACAGCCCGGGTGACGCTGAACTGAGGCACAGGCGCATTAAAAGAGGACTTCCTTCACCAAAGCGTCCATGAGCGCTCTGCTGGCGCGCCGTCCCATTCTTTATTCATCTAGAAAAGATTCAGGAAAGCCGTGCTCACCAACCTCTGCATGGCGTGCGCACCACTTGAATGTCGCGTCTACCTTTGAGTGCTAGCTTCAGACGCACCATTCCTAACTCTGTTCTAGTCGGATGCGCGATCGAATCGGATTGTTGTTCAGGCCGCTCATCGATTCGCTTGCCGGGTGCTATTGAGCGGCGGTCGACGAAGTTCAGATCGAGTGGTAGCTCCGGACCTGGGCTGTGCGCTTGCTTAACCTGCGATTACGAAGCCGAAGAGCCATAAGGTTTGAAGCCTGCAATCTCCATCCCCCGCTGAGCTTCAACATTCTTCATGAAGGTCTCCCACACAAACCCTGTGCGCGCATTTTCAGCCATGAGCATGGTGATGCCGGTGTCGATGCCAACTACATCTGTATCGTACCAGCCGGTCAGCAGATTGAACGCATCCACAAAGCCGTAACGGCACCAGGCATTGGAATAGTGATCATGGATGGTTCGGAGAACACGCATGGTGGCTTGTGGGAGAAACGGCAGTGAGCCGCCAGCCGCGGCAGGTACGACCGTTCCGTCGATTGGGCCCATTGCCGGCGGCCCTCCCCAAACTACGTAGCCGCGCTGTGAGTCTGACGCTGTGATTCCCCAAAGTGCATTGCTGTAATCGGTGAACTGCACGTTCAACTCTATGCAGAAGCGGCGATGAACATCCGTAGCAATGACCGAGTTCTGGAAGTAGTCCGCATACCGATCCCGTTTACCGCGAAAGTCGAACCAGGCCTGCGAATACTGATGCACAAAGAGGGGCGCGAACGATCCAATGTAGCGCAGCCCGTCATATTCAAAGACGGTCCTCTTCCACGCGAACCACGCTTCGCTATTGAGAGGGTGGGACGAAGATCCGAGACCCAGAAGATACATCATCATCAGTTCGCTGTAGTAATCCCACCGGGAGGGAATAAACCCGAGCTCGGGTGTCCATCCATGAGATAGCAGCGTCGTATCTTCGGAGAGCCAGTTCCATTCCACGCGATCGAAGATGGCATGTGCAAGCTCGCTGATTGTCTCGTCGTGAAAATATTCACGGCAAGTGAGAATGCCGCAGAGAAGTAATGCTGTATCGACTGACGATACCTCCGAGTCCCACATCCTCTCGCCTGTATTGATGTTGGCGAAGTGATAGAAGAACCCGCGATGGGTGGGGAGCTTATGCCAGATGAACGACAAGCACTGGAGCACGCGCAACCGCGCTTCGGCGTAGCTGACGAAGCCACGCTTTTCGCCAATGCAGATTGCGGTCAGGCCGAATCCCGTGGACGCGATGCTCGCCGCAGTACTGGTGTCCTTGGATCGAACGTTGCAGCGGTCCTTCGTCAATCCGGTTGTTGGGTTGGATTGTTCCCAGAAAAACAAAAAGCAGCCATGCTCAATCTCATTCAGAAGCAGCTCATCTTCCGGTGAAAGCGACGTGGGGGCGGGCGGAACCGCAGGACTTTCGTGGGGTTGCGTTGTCTGTGGCTGTGATTTGGATTGAGCAAAAAGCTGCTGCGCCATTAATCCCGGGAGCGGGAGACACAGAGAAAGACTCGCCATCTGGCGAAGCATCTCGCGACGGGAGCTTCCGCTTCCTGCTCGAAGGACCATACTTTCAATTTGCAGGGGTTCCATGCTCTCGACTCACATCGCAGGGAATCTGATTACCGCCAAATCTTCGGCTCACAGCGGATTTTAAATCGCTGGTGGCTTAGATGCATGAAAATTCGTTGGGGATGGGTCAGTCTCGGACAGTAAATTCAACTAAAGAGGCGTCAAATCGTTGTATGTGAGTGCGCAACTGACATGAAGCGGGGAAAGGTCTTTATAGCGATTTGCATCGGAGTTGTTGCGGCTGCGGCGGTCACCGTCGTTGTGCTGGAGCTCCACCTATGGAGACCGGGCACCATGAAAATCCAGGGTGCCGTAATTCGCAAGGATGCTGATAGCCGCAAAGAGCAGCCGATTTCCAACGCAACAGTAACCGCCTCAGATGGAGTGACGAGCGTCAGTGCCAGTTCCGATGCCACGGGATACTTCAGGCTCACTCTTCCCGCCCGTCTCTGGCCCGGACGAATTGTGACTCTCAGGTTCCAGCATGACGACTATCAGCCTCTGGAACTCACGCTGGATACCCGTCTCCCGCTCGCCGCCAAAGAGACTTATGTTGCAGCTATGATCCCGCTTCCTGAGCAGGCCGAAACAAACTCCGATATTCCGCAGTCCGTCGTCTCCAATATCCGGCTGAGATATACGGTGAACTCCCAGTCGGAGGAGAATATCGGGAGTGCGGTGAAGACCTTTCAAGTGGTCAATCGAGGGGACGTTCCTTGCAACGGTCAGGCCCCATGCTCTCCGGATGGAAACTGGAAAGCGTCGACCGGCTCGTTGTCGCTGGACGCTGGTCACGGCAATGAATTTCGCAATGCACGAGCCTCCTGCATCGCCGGGCCTTGCCCATTTACCCGCATCGACCCGGCCGGCTTTGCGAATGGCGGCCAAAACATTACGGCTTCTGCGCTTGATTGGTCCGACACAGCCACATTCTTGCTGGAAGCAGAGGTTTACCACACGGCAATACGGTCCAGCGTGCGCCAGTCGTACCCCGTCGTTTTCGGGCGTGCACTGAACTTTACCCTCCCTCCAACCCAGGAAGGAGTGAGCATTGAGGCTGAAGTCGATGGTGTGCCGATGGTGTTTCCTCTCGGTCCCGACCTTTATCTGAGCTGGGCCACTTGCACGGCCAGTACCAACACCTCGGGCGGAACGACGACAACGGGCTATCGCTGCGAGCTTAAACCCGGATATCGATTCTGATACTTCAAATAGTTTCGCGCGAGTGTCCGTTCCCCCGAATCCTGAACTCCGCCAACGAGTTGACTCTTCGAGCGTGAGGATTCATAGATGCCCGCCAAAAAACCAGGTAAATGAAATCGACTTTCAAGCCGGCGCACGAGCATCGTCTACGCCGGTCTCCGAAGCTGAACGGCACGAACTCTATCGCTTCGGGTAGACTAAACGGCGGAGTTTCAATGCCTCCGTTGTGCGCCAAGCTCATGCTCGTCATTGCGGCCGGTCTATTTGCAACCCGGCCCGCAGGGGCGCAATCGTGCTCCGGCCCGGCTCGTTTGCAGGCTGAGCTCGCTGCTCATCCCAGCGCAGATGCCTACGTCGCATTGGGCAACTGGTTCAACCAGAATCACCTGCCGAACTGTGCTGTCGAAGCTTTTGAAGCCGGTGTCAAACTCGATCCCAATTCCATCAAGGCTCTCGACGGGTTGGCCAAAGGATTGATATCGATCAAGGATTATGAGACCGCCATCAGTCGCCTGCGTTCAGCTCCGCGCGACGAGAACCTCATTCTCGATCTAGCCCTCGCCTTCCGAAGGGCCCAGATGTTTGATGAGGCTGGACAAGCACTCACGGAAGGGCTCAAGTCCTATCCAAATTCCATTGCCCTCACAGGGGCGCTCGTCTCGCTCTACGCACATGAGTCGCACAACGCGGCGGCACGAGAGCTTGCCGAAGATCTTGCGCGTAAAAACCCGAACGACATCGAAGCGCAGCGCATCTACTTCCGCACACTCATAGTTACCGGAGATAACGATGCAGCCGCGGCGCTGGGCCCCAAGCTGCTTGTGCTGGCGCCGCATGACGCAGACTTTCTTAACCTGAATGGCTTTCTTGAGCGCAAAGCGGGCGACAACGATGCGGCACGCAAGCACCTTGAAGAGGCGGTCGCCCAAAGCCCCAACGACTTCAACCCCCGCGTCAACCTCGGCCTTGTACTGATCGAGCTTCACGATGCGGCAGGGGCGCGGACTCAACTGGAAAAAGCAATCGAACTCGGCGCCAGCTCGGCTCAGGTCCACTTTGAGCTTGCCAAAGTCTTGCACACGCTGGGCGAGACTGACGAGGCTCAGCGGCAACTGAAGCTCTATCAGCAGACGTTGAAGGAAGAATCAGATCAATCGCTGGCAGTCCTGAAGGCGACCGAAGCTGCGGAGGCGGCCAAAGCCGGAGACAACCGGAAGGCCGCCGATCTCTATCGCGAAGCCTGCGCTGCAGAGCCCAACGATGCCGCACTTTCATATCGGCTTGCGCTTGTTCTGCGCGACCTTGGCGATGGAGTCGGCGAGCGAGCGGCGCTGGAGCAGGCGATCGCGATCGATCCGGATTTATTCGCTGCGCAGTACGCGCTAGGCTATCTGGAGTTCCAAGCTGGAGACAACGCGGGGGCAGAACGGCAATTCCGGCTGACTATCAAGGCTGCTCCCAGGAACGCACAGGCGTGGCTCTCGCTGGCGGCAACTCTCGGCGCACAATCAAGAATCCCGGAGGCGCAGGACGCTGTTGCCACCGCGCTGCGGCTCGATCCGAACAACACGGGAGCTCTTGACCTGAGCAAGAAACTGGCGGTCGCGGGAATTCAGCACTAACCTATTCCTGGGTCGGCGAGGCATACTAGCTCTGAATGGGCAACGGGATGAGGAAGATCAAGAAAGCCGCTCCATGGACGCGCCGCCAACTGCTGCGCAACCTCCCCGCGGCCATGGCTCCGGCTCTCATCCCCGGCAAACTGCTGGCAGCGCTTCCGTCGGCGCTCGCGCCCGCGCTCCCATCAGACAAGCCCATCGCGCCGTTCTCCCGGTTTGTCGATGTTGCACACTCCGCCGGACTCACTGCCACGATGGTGTACGGCGAACCGGACAGCTTCACCTACATCGTCGAATCCATGGGCACCGGTTGCGCCTTCATTGACTATGACAACGACGGATGGATCGACATTTTCATCCCCGGCGGACGGCGGCTTGAAAACACTCCGCCCGAGGCCACCAGCCGCCTCTATAAAAACAACCGCGACGGGACATTCACCGATGTCACCGCGAAGGCCGGCCTCGTCGGCAGCGGGTGGGCACAAGGCGTTTGCGTTGGCGACTACAACAACGACGGCTTTGAGGATCTGTTCCTCACCTACTACGGTCAGAACCGGTTGTATCGGAACGACGGCGACGGGACATTTACGGACGTGACGGAAAATGCCGGCCTGCTTTATCCCACCGCGCGCTACAGCACTGGCTGTGCATTCGTTGACTACAATCGCGACGGCCTGCTCGATCTTTTTGTATCCAACTATCTCGAAATCGATCTGGCGAACGCCCCCAAGCCATCATTGGCCGTCCCAAACTGCAACTACGAGGGCGTGGCCACCATGTGCGGCCCCGAGGGCCTGCCCAAGGCGCGAAACTTTCTTTACCGCAACAATGGCGATGGTACGTTCACCGACGTGTCCAAAGAGTCTGGCGTTGCTGGCTTCCGCGGTTCCTACGGGCTCACTGTGGTCGCGATCGACGCCGATGAAGACGGCTGGCCGGATATCTTCATAGCCTGCGATTCAACGCCGTCCATGCTGCTGATGAATAATCACGACGGCACCTTCCGCGAGGAGGCTCTGTTCCGCGGCGTCGCTCTCAGTGGCGAAGGCCGTCAAATGGGAGGAATGGGCGTGGGCGTCGGCGACTACAACCTCGATGGTCATACCGACCTGGTGAAGACTCACTACTACAACCAGGCAACCGGCCTCTATCGCAATGACGGCAAGGCCAACTTCGAAGATGTAACCATCGAGGCCGGGCTGAACAAGGAAACGCGCTTTGTCTGTTTTGGCGTGGGGGTCTTTGACTTCGATAACGACGGCTTTCCCGACATCCTGGTTTCCACGGGCACTGTCTACCCCGAGGTCGCGCGCGTCAATCCGAGGTTTCCCGCACGAAGCCCGTCGATTCTGTTTCGCAATCAAGGCAATGGCAAGTTCGTTCAGATTGGCGCCGAGGCTGGCCCCGGCATTGAGGCTGTCCATATGGGCCGCGGAGCGGCGTTTGGCGATTTTGACAACGATGGCGACATCGACGTGCTCATCATGAATGTCAACGAGCCGCCTTCGCTTTTGCGCAACGATGCCCCGCCGGGGAATCACTGGATCAAGGTTCGCCTTGAAGGAACAAAGAGCAATCGAAGCGCGATCGGGGCGCGCGTCCTGGTGCGCTACGGCGGGAAGGTCCAGGTGCAGGAGGTGCTCAGTGGTTCGAGCTTCATCTCCGCGAACGATCCGAGACTGCACTTCGGTCTGGGCGCGGCAACCACGGCGGACATTGAAGTCCACTGGCCGAGCGGTCTCGTCGAATCGATCAAGTCCGTTGCAGCCAATCAGCTTGTCACACTACGCGAGGGAGCAGGGCAGGTGAAAGGCCGGCCGTTTCGTTAGGTATCGCGCCACGCGACCTACGCTGTCGCGGGGAAGCGCTTCAGCGTTCGTTCAAGTCCACACTATAGAGGTTCACCGGAGAGGTGCGGGCGCTCACGATCGGCAGGTCCCCGGGAGCCAAGCCGATCAGCCGATAGTCGGTTGCGGAGATGGGGCGCAGATTTGCGATGGTGGCCACCTGTTCCGGCTCGCCCGCCGGAATTGCGATCCGATATATAGGCTTGCCCGCCTCAAGAAAATCCTGAAAGTAGAGATATCGGCTGTCGTGCGACCAGGTCGGATCTCCCACTCCATGGATTGCGACCGTGGTCCATCGCTGCTGGGACCTGTCGAAAAGCATCAGTGCCTTTTGATCCAGCCGCATTGCCGCGATGTACCGGCCATCGGGCGACAGCCGCGGACTGAAGAGCCCGGTTGAGCCAGGAACCTCGGTTGCCTTTCGGGTTTGCAGGTTCAGCAGGTAAATCGCCTTGGGCTGGCCGTTGTCCATGCGGTCGGGCAGTCGGCCAAAAACCATCGACTGCCCGTCGGCAGACCAGTCTGGATCCGCTTCATTCCGATCTTCGTTGAGCAACGGATTGAGCTTTCCACCTTCGGATTCAATCGTGTACAGCTTCCACGGCATTCCGGGTTCCTCTGCCATCAGTGCTAGGCGCCGATTATCCGGAGACCACTTCATGCTGAAGATGCGCAGCGGAGGAGCTGTCAATTCGATGCGCTCGCTACCGTCGGCGCGGCTGCGCCAAAGGGATCCGTCGGAAGCATTGAGCCACGCCACCCATTTGCCGTCCGGCGAGTACTGAGCAAGCTCCGCAGCGCTCAGATTTTGTCCCATGGACGTGAATGTTGAGGATTGCGGGACCGCCTGCAATAGCTCAATCTGAAGATCGACGCCGATAAAATGAACCAAGTGACTTCCTGGAGAGGTGCCTGGCGCCTCAAACCTCAACGGACCGTTGGTGATCTGCATGGGCGGGCGGTTGCGCAGGTACCAGGGATGTTCTCGAAGCGCCCAGATTTCGCTGTTTCCGCTGTGCGCGGACTGAAAAACGAAGTACTCCCCATCGGGAGTCCAGCTTCCACAGCATTCTGAAGCCGGTTGGCTCCAGCCGGCCAGCAGCGGATGGGGGTTGACTCCATCGGATTCAACCTCCCACAGTTCCGTGGTTTGGCTTTTTGGTTGGCGGAGCGTAAAGCGCAAATGTTTTCCATCCGGAGCCCAACGCAGCCAGAAGGCCAGCCCAGGGGTTGAGATGAGCTTGTGCGGCTCACTGCCATCGATCCCGACAATCGTCAAATCGTTTCCATTGGCAATGAGCAGGTGGCGGCCGTCGGGCATCCAGGTTGCATCGTGGGCAAGAACATTGGGCACGCGGCGGGGGTCGCCGCCGAGAGTGGGAACAATCCATAATGGCTGTTCCGGTTCAGCTTGCAGATGCCCGTGCACGATCAATCTCGAGCCGTCCGGCGCAAGCGAACCGATTAGCGGTGCGCCGATCTCCGATGGCAAATGAAGGTGGGCTATCTCTCCGTTTGCTGCCAAGGCTACCGCGAGCACAGGATTGCCGTTGTCAATGTCAGAGAAGTAGAGCCGTGTGCCGTCGCTAACCGAACTGGAAAAACTCTCTAACTCCGGATCGTTTTGCAGCAAATGGCCAGAAAATGTAACCTGCGAGACGCGGAACGGCCGATGAGAAAGCGGGCTTAGCAGCAGCACCAGCGCGAGCACGAGGCAAAGCACTGCGAGCGCCGCAGCAACCCAGAACCAGACTGTCGAATCGGTGGCCCTGTGAGCAGCAGCGGTATGCTGCGGCGAGAACGCCTCGTGCGCAGGGAGCGCATGGTCTACAGGCTCCTTCACGGGAGCGATGAACCGATAACCGCGTTTGGCAAGGGTCTCTACAAAGCGGGGGTTCTCGGCGTGGTCCCCCAGCGCCTCGCGCAGCTTGTTCACCGCGATTCCCAGGCTGTGGTCGAAATCGACAGTTGTATCCGAGCCCCACAGCTGCTGCTGCAGCTCTTCGCGGGTGACAACCTCCCCTGGGCGCTTCAGCAGAGCTGCAAGCACCTTAAACGGCTGGCTCTGAAGCCGCACCCGAACACCTGAGCGTCTCAATTCCCCCGTCTTCAGGTCAGCTTCAAAAACTCCGAATTGCACCCGAATGGTGTCCTTGATTTGTTCTGCCATTGCCATTGCACCAGAAGCATACACCCATCAGTGGTCAATTGTGTATGAGGGTTCAAAACGCCGATTTGGCGGTTGATCTGTCCCGGAAGCCTCAATATTCCAAGAGATACTGTCCCGCACATGTTTGATTCACTGAAGGTTAACTGGAGAACTGGAAATGACGCCGAATGGGTGATGCGTAGGTTGACTGTTTCTGCATTTGAAGTGTTTTCTCATGCGTGGATACGAGAAGAGGCCCATGACTCGCCTCTCTCTTGGCCGGAGAAATCAACGCTTCACAACGCTTCTTTGGAGGACTCAGTGATGTTCAACCGAACCACCACGCTGCCCAACGGGTTGCGCCGCATTCGCATCCTGTCTCTGGTTCTTGCGGTCCTATCGATCTGCCTGATCGCGCCGCGCCTCTTCGCACAGTCCGACACGGGAAGTATCGCTGGAACGGCAACAGATTCCACCGGCGCCGTAATTCCGGGTGCCGACGTCGTCGCCACAGATGCGGCCAATGGCCTCAAGCTCACCGCCGTCACGAACTCCTCCGGCGAATTCAAGATTCTGGCTGTGCCGCGCGGTGATTACACGGTCACCATCACTGCAAAAGGATTCCAGTCTCAGTCGGCGACGGTCACCGTCATCGTCACCACTACGCAAACCGTGGCCTTCCAGCTTAGTCCCGCCGGGGGCGCCACAACCGTCGAAGTCACAGCCGCCGCACCGCTGGTAAACACCTCGAACGCGACCATCGGCTCATCGATTGAGGGCGAGCAGGTTACCGAGCTTCCGCTCAACGGCCGCAATTTCACCCAGCTTGCGCTGCTCACACCCGGCGTGACCCGCGGTGCATATGGAGATGAGGCCAGCGGCGGCGGCGGCGCCAACTATACTGAGACCCTTCGCCAGAACGAAACCGGCAGTGCCGCGCTTTCAGTCAACGGCCTTCGCCCCCAGGCGGACAACTACATTCTCGATGGCGTGGACAACAACGACGGCCTGGTGAACACGATTCTGTTCTTCCCAAACATCGATGCCACGCAGGAATTCAAGGTAGATACCAGCGTAGCTCCGGCTGAATATGGCCGCGCGGGCGGCGCTATCGTGGTCAGTTCTATCAAGTCCGGGACGAACCAATTCCATGGAGCGGTCTTCGAGTTTTACCGTGACAGAAGCTTCGATTCCAACCCCAACTACCGCTTCCAGGGTGCACCCGCAACGCCAGCCGGCGGCTTCCTCCGCAACCAGCCTGGTTTCGCGGCGGGCGGCCCGCTCATCAAGAATCATCTTTTCCTTTTCGGCGACTACCAGGCGTATCGCGAGGTGATTGCTCAGTCCCCCTACTATGTAACTGTCCCCTCCACCCTGATGCGCACCGGAAACTTTACTGAACTGCTCAATCCCAACCTCGCCGGTCCAGGTCAGAATCCCGTTCAGACACAGTATCCGGAGTGCTATCCCGGCATTGATCCCCTCACCGGTAACCCCTATGCGGGCTCGACCACCGACGGGGCCGATGCCGGGTTTATTTTCGATCCGACCACCTGCTCGTCCAGTGGCCCGCCCGCGCAATTCGCAGGAAATATCATTCCCCAGGGTCGCTTGAATCCGGCCGCGGTCAACTACCTGAATGCATTTCCCACTCCAAGCCGGAGCGATCGGTACCTGAACAATTACTTTGTCCAACAGTCGCTTCAGAACAACTACAACACCTTTGACGGGAGGCTGGATTGGAACGCCTCTACCAACGATCTGGCGTTCTTCCGCTACAGCTACGACAATTCAGTCAACACCAAGAACTCGCAGTTGCCCAAACTGCCAGCGGGTTCAGGAAGCGGCGTCAACCCCACCCATGCGCGCGGCTACGACTTCGGCTATACCCACATCTTCTCTCCAACCATTGTGAATGAAGCTCACATCGCATACAACCGCGACAACTATGGCTACCAGCCGCCATTCTACGGTCAATATGTCTCCAAGGACCTTGGCATCGTAAATGCCAACATCAACGAGGAGACTACCGGCGGTGCTCTCATCGGTGGGTGGAAAGGCGACCTGGATTACACCGGCGATTACGGTCTATATGCGGTCCCTCAAAACACATACGAGGTTACCGATTCCGTGAGCATGTCGCGCGGAACACACTCCTTCAAATTCGGTGGAACATTCCTGCGCCGCCAGGTGGAGTACTTCAACCCCCAGGAAGGGAAGGGGTACTTCTGGATCGACGAGAATACTGTCGAGTTCACCGGTTATGAGGTCTCAGAGCTGCTGGCTGGCGGCATGTACGCATACCAGGTCGGCTCACAGGCCGGGTACTTCGCCAATATTGGGCAGGAAGATGGCATCTTCGGGCAGGACGACTGGCGCGTTAACCGCCGCCTTACGCTCAACCTTGGCCTTCGTTGGGATTTCCTGTCACGTCCTTATGAAGCTCACAACCAGCAGTCTGCGTTCGATGTCAACACAGGTACGATTTTGATCGCAGGAAAGAATGGCGTCTCCGACAGCATTATCAGGCAGGACTACCACGCCTTTGGTCCGCGTTTCGGTTTCGCCGATGACCTGTTTGGAGATGGAAAGACCGTGCTGCGCGGCGGCTACGGCATTTTCTATTTTCTCGACTACGGTGGCATCGACAATCAACTTGGAGAGCAACCGCCCTTTGGCGGCAGCAATACTTATTTGGCCAGCAACGGCTACTGCATTACCTTCACCGGCCAGCTAGCCAACTCGCCAAATCCGAATCCCGCCGACGGCGGCTTCAATTGCAATGGCTATACCAGCCCTGCCACTGTCGTATCCCCGCTTCCCGCGCGTGGTTTTCCAAACTTCAACCCCGCGATGCCTCCGGCAGGCACCAGCATGATTGCAGTGAATCAGAACAGTCGGGATAGCATGATCCAGGAATGGAACCTGCAACTGGAGCATCAATTCGGAGCACACGACGTGGTCAGTGCAGCCTACGTCGGTACCCATGGCGGTAATCTCTCGTCGTACTACCCGTATAATCTGGACCAGTTCGGGACGGGAATCCAGAACTTCCCCACCCTGGGAGCCATCAACTACAACAACTACGACGGCCTCTCCAATTACGACGGCCTGCAGTTACACGAGGAACACCGCGCCACCAACGGTCTGGTAGCCACCTTCTCTTATACCTGGTCGCACACGCTCGACGACTCGCCTGGCGCTTTCCAGGGTCAGACCGCAGCTCTCTACTACGATCCGATGGCCGCCTATGGCAACTCCAGCCAGGACCAGCGCCAAATCTTCAGCTCGTCCATCCTCTATTACCTGCCCTTCGGCCGCGGCCAGCATTTTGCTGCCGATGTCTCGCGTCCGTTGGATTGGCTTATTGGCGGATGGCAAACGAGCCTCACTGCCTTTGTTCAGACCGGAACGCCCATCGATCTTGAAACAGGGCAATATAATCCGGCGAATCGTCCTGACCAGGTTGCACCCATCACCTATCCCAAGAGCATCACCGGATATTGGTTCAATCCAGCAGCGTTTTCTGCGAAGATACCTACCGTTGCAACGCCCAACGGAACGGTGTACACGCGCCTGGGAACTTTGCATCGTAACCAGGTCTTCGGGCCTGGGTACCGGGTGGTCAACTTCAGCGCGCAGAAGAATCTCCATCTGACCGACAAATACACGCTGGAATTGCACGCAGATGCCTTCAACCTGTTCAACACGGCGGAGTTCACAAATCCCAACTCCAACGTGACAGGCGGCAACTTCGGGCAGGTCGAAGGTGTCCAGGTGTACAGCAACCGTGAGATTCAGTTAGCAGCTCGCTTTACCTTCTGATCTCTCTCGCTCCTACAGCGTCCCAGCGGCCGTCAAGCCGTTGGGACGCTGAGAATCTTTCAGAACGTACTGCCCACGCGCGCTGAAATGCGCAGCCGGGATTCCTCTGCGCATACGAAAGGCATTGTGATGACGCTCCTCCGGCGCCTGTGCGTAATCGCTGTCTTGTCGCTCGCCTGCGGAGTGTTTGCCTTCGGAGAAGTTCCGTCAGCCTGCCCACCGGCGCACGACAATGGCGCTCCCTGCATCGACAAGATCGATCCGCCGGGCTGGTGGATCGGCTTGCCCGACCCCATGTTACTGGTGCATGGCCAGATGCTCCAGAACGCGCGATTTACAGTGAAAGGCAACGGCGTCAAGCTGGTCCGCACTCTGCCCTCGGCCAACGGTCATTGGACTCTTCTCTGGGTTCAATCCCAGTCCGCTCCTCCACAGACCCTTTGGATCACGGCTGCCAACGATCAGGGCCACGCACGCTGGCCTTTCGTCATGGCCCAGCGCTCGCGTGATCTAGGAGGGCATCGGGGTTTCTCCTCCGCCGACGTGCTCTACCTCATCATGACCGATCGCTTTGCCGACGCCGCCCCACGCGATCCCGCCGGCGATGATCGCGCCGCTCCACGGGGCTGGCATGGCGGCGACTTTTCAGGCATCCTTCAGCATCTGGATTACCTCCAGCAGCTCGGCGTCACCACGCTGTGGACCACCCCGGTCGCCTCGAACGGCGCTATGCCCCAGTCCTACCACGGCTACGCTGCAACCGATCTCTACGCGGTCGATTCGCACTTCGGCACCCTCGACGATTACCGGCGTCTCTCCGATGCGCTCCATTCACGAGGCATGAAGCTGGTGATTGACCTGGTGCCGAATCACATCGGAGTCCAGCATCCATGGGTGCTCGATCCTCCGGCGCCTGATTGGTTTCACGGTACGCTTGCGAACCACAGCGCAGTCGGGAACGACTTTTTGCAACTGGTCGATCCTCATTCCCCTGAATCGGCTTCGCGCAATATCACACATGGCTGGTTTACAGACGCTATGCCCGACCTGAACCAGGAAAACCCGCTCGTCTCTCGCTATCTGATCCAAAATGCAATGTGGTGGGTTGAGACCGCGAACCTCGATGGCATTCGCCTGGATACGTTCCCGT